>Ga0209596_1000044_pt1 | contig 109652 bp, 109 predicted proteins | sample M_130807_MF_Meta_FD_187314 | JGI IMG/M metagenome (GOLD analysis project Ga0209596, IMG submission 187314) | Freshwater microbial communities from Lake Montjoie, Canada to study carbon cycling - M_130807_MF_MetaG (SPAdes) (version 2) | ecosystem: Environmental > Aquatic > Freshwater > Lake...
TATTGTACGTTATGCTTGGCATACAGATAAGTATGTATCTTTTTTGAAAAAACTTCAATGTATGAAATTATTGATTCGCATTCCTCCCACACCACGAGGGTGTGGGTTTCCTGCTCATGCAAATGAAAAAATTCACGTTTGAACAAGAATATTTGTATTTAGAGATTGAATATGTTTCTGGTGCGCCTCCTAAGAAAAAAATTGAAGACAGCGAAGAAGAAAACAGGGGGGGATTATCATTATCGACTGCCTTAATGGTAATGAGGAAGTAAAGCCCTAGAAAACTAATTCAAAACATTTGACACAAAGCTATATCTTATAGTATGCTGAATCTATGCATACACAAGGTCAAGCTATAGATTTTTTAGAGAAGTGTTGGGGACCGGCAAAACTATCAAATGCTGGTTTAAATGCCAATGTTCTTTGTCCTATTTGCCACGAAAAAACGGGCGAAACTGAAAAAAAGAAATTAGCCATCAGAACCGATAATTGGCTCACCCGATGTTGGGTTTGTAATTATAAATCAAAAACAATCTATGGCCTTCTAAAACGCTATAAGCCCCATCAGGCCGATGAGTTCATTAAAACGTTCAATGCTGCGTCTCTGATATCGGATGCCGAAGAAGCAGCCTTTAAAGCTCAGGAACAGGCAATAGAGTTGCCCAGAGGCTTTCAACTTCTTGCGGAATACTACGATAACCCAGAGGCCCCATATTATATTCGTCAAGCAGTAAAATATCTAAAGCAAAGGGGTGTTACATATAGAGATTTTTGGTATTTTAAACTTGGCATTACCGCCTTGGATTTAAATTATAAAAATAGAATTCTTATTCCATCACACGATCAAGATGGTAATCTTAATTTTTTCACTTCTAGAACACACAGACCAAGCGTAAAACCAAAGTATTTTAATCCAAGATTTCATAGAGAAACGGTTATTATAAATGAAATCAATATAGATTGGTCAGAAGAATTAACGATCGTCGAAGGTCCATTTGATTTATTTAAAGTGAATGATAATGCAACTTGTTTGCTTGGGAAAGAGTTAACAAAAGAGTATGCATTATTCCAGAAGATCGCAACAAATAAAACACCAGTTTTGCTTTGTCTTGATAGCGATGCAAAACGTGCCAGTCTTGATATAGCTAAATCGCTTTATGATTACGATGTAAATGTTCGTATTTTAATATTGCCAGAAGAAATAAAAGATCCTGGCGAAATGAAAAGAGATAGATTTATTGATCTAATCAATGATGGAAAACATGTTGTAGAGTTTGATGATCTTTATTATTTGAGAAACTTAATGCTCTAATCTAGAGTAAAACTGGAGAAACTTAATGACAAAAATAGTTCAATTTAGTGATGTTCACTGGCGTGGTATTACACGTCATGAAGAATATACCAATGCATTTAATAACTTTTTTTCACAACTACGTGAAGATGTAAAACCAGATTATATTATTGGCACAGGAGATTTTTTTCACACAAAAACTACTGGCATTACACCAGAAGTGATTGATAAAATTACATGGATGTTTCGTGAGTTGGCAGAAATAGCTCCATTGTATTTGATTCTTGGAAATCATGACGGCAATCTTACAAATGAAAACCGTCAAGATACTATTTCGCCAATTATCGCAGCCATGAACAATAAAAATATTACGCTCTTCAAGCAAAGCGTAAACCATACCATCCCAAACACAAACATTAATCTTTGCGTTTTGTCTTGTTTTGATAAAGATGGCTGGCAATCCGTCTCGCCAAAACAAGATATGATTAATATCGCCCTATTTCATGGTTCCGTAACTGGTTGTGAAGTGGATAGTGATTGGGTTATGTCCAATGGCGAGGTAGATCGCTCAATTTTTGAAAAATATCATTTTGCTATGCTTGGAGATATTCATAAAGTCCAATTCTTAGGACACCGACCCCATTCTGGCGTTACAAGAGATCTAAAACCCTGGATTGGATACCCAGGATCATTCATACAGCAAAATTATGGTGAAATGAAAACAAAAGGATATCTTGTTTGGGATATTCGTTCTGCTAATGATTGGGATGTTTCTTTTAAAGATATTCCTAACGAATATTCTTTTAACACAGTCCCATGGATGGGAAGCGTTCAGGAAACGGTAGATAGTGCAATTGATGTTTGCAATGGTAATCTTCTCAACAAAAGAATTCGCATAGCCTCAAGCGAAAAAATATTTGACGTTCAAATCAAAGAACTACATCAGAAATTAAAAAATTCTCTCAAAGCCTCAGAGGTTGTTATTAAAGCCGATGTAGCAACGAACATTAGTGAATTAGATATTGCTGGCGGCATACAAAAAATTAGCCTAAGAAATGATCCAAGCACTTTGTTTGATCTTTATGATAATTTCATTGTAAGAGACTATAAATCCACATTGTCCGAAGATCAAAAAATTAAAGCAAAGGATTATATTAAAGCTTCTTTGGAAAAAGTTCGTTCATCAGAAGAAGACTCTGTGCGGGATGTGTCTTGGACAATTAAAAAATTAGAATTTAGTAATCTTTATCGTTACGGTGAAAACAATGTAATCGATTTTGAAAAAATTCGTGGTATTACTGGTATTTTTGGAAATAATAGACTAGGTAAAAGTAGCATTGTTGGCGCACTGATGTTTGGTTTGTATAACACGACAGATCGTGGCCCTGTTAAAAGTGCGTACATTATTAATAAAAATAAAACTGCTGGTTCTTCAAGTGTAACCATTGAGGTAAGTGGCGTAGAATATGTCATTGAACGCAAAGTGGAAAAAGCAAAAAAGCGTGGTGGTATTTTTGACGAAGAAAAAGCTGCAACTACCTTAAAACTTTCAAAGGTTAATAAAGATGGAAGCAGAGAAGAGTTAATTAACGAAAACAGTGATACACGAACCGATACAGACAAAGTTATCCGCAAATTAATCGGAAACTCACAAGATTTTCTGCTCACTGCATTCTCTAATCAAGGAGGAATGAATAAATTTATTGATGAAGGTGCCACACAACGTAAGTCTATCCTTAATCGGTTCTTGGATCTTGATATATTCGAAAAATTAAATAAAATGGCCAGCGAAGAATTATCTGGATATAATGCTAAAATTAAGAAATTTCAAAATGTAGACTGGGATCAAGCCGGTAAACTTCTTCAAGAAGCCGTGCAATCAAAACAAGATAATATTACAACTCTAAAAACAGAATTAGAAGAAGTTAAAACGTCTAGAGAAAATTTGCTAATGTTTTTGCAGCAGCGAGGAATTGTCAAACTAAACAATATCCAGAAAACATTGGAAAAATCCAATCGAGCCGTAGAAGACATAGAAAGAAAAATAAGTCTTGCCGCAGCAGAAAAAATTACAGTAGAACAAAAACGTAACATATTTGAAAATAATCTAAAACAATATCAGGAGCAGATTAAACTTCTATCTGTAGATGATTTAAAAGCTAAAAAAGAGCTACTGCAAACAATTGGTAAGCAATACCATGAAACAAAAGCAAGACTTGGCGCAGAAAAACAAAAATTAGACAGCCAAGTTAAGTCAATCCGAAAACTTGATTTGGTCCCATGCGGAACATCATTCCAATCATGCCATTATATAAAAGATAGCCATGAAGATAAAAACTTACATGAAACACAAAAAGAAGAAGTCCTTAAGCTAATAGCATCCTTCGATGGTGTTCGTGAAGAATATGAGATATTACAGAACGAGAAAATCGAAGAAGGCATACAAAAGCATAATGAGCTACAATTGACTATTCAGTCAAATTCTATTAAGCTTGAAGCCGCAATCAAGCAAATTGAGCAAATCAATGGCAACATAGAATCGCTAACTAATACATTGGATGTTTCTAAAAAAGAGCAAGATAAACTAAAAATCGAACTTGAATCATTTGGTACTAAATCATTTAATGAAAAAATTGAAGAAGAGAAAGAACTAGCCCGCAAAATATCTCAGTTAGAGGGGCAACTACAAACAATATATCAAAATATTGGAGCAGATAAAAATAAACTAGAGCACCTAAATGCCGAAGCGGCAGAGGCAAAGGAAATAATAGAAGAACAAAGGGTATATGATAGTATCGTTCAAGCTTTTTCAAAAAATGGAATCCCTGCCTTTATTCTAAAAAGCCAATTACCAGCCATTAACGCTGAGTTAAATAATATCTTGGCCGGAATTGTACCTTTTCGCATCTTCCTTGAAACAGAAGTCGGATCAAATACTCTAGATGTTTTCATTGAAGATAAGGACTCTAGGAGGGTCATAGAGCTTGCTAGTGGCATGGAGAAGATGATTGCAAGCGTCGCTATTCGGGTGGCTCTAATAAGCCTCTCAAGCCTTCCTAAGCCTGACATCTTTATACAAGATGAAGGCATGGGAGTAATCGACGGCAACAATATTTCAAAAGTAATTGAATTGCTGAATACTATCAAAAACCGCTTTAAAGCTATCTTGATTATCACTCATGTCGATGAAATAAAAGAAGCGGCAAGCACGATACTCTCCATTCATGACAATGGCTCAGAGTCTTTTATTTCTAACTGACCATTCTTACAAACAACTACTTGACTCCTTAAAATATCAATGCTAATGTGTGTATGTGGCCGCCAAGGTGGTAGCCACATAACTAAAACAGTTAGAAATAATAGGTATCAAAATGGCTAAGACACGTACACGCAAACTATCCGAACAAGACCGATCACTCCTTGAGAGCCTTGGCAAATTCTCAATTCGAGCTAGGCATTCTTCTTGGGATAGTGTGAATCATCACAATGATATTGAAGCCGTTGGTCTTCTACGAGAAATTAGTGGTCAAGTAACTCTTCATGAATATTCCGCTCTGTCTGATGGTTGGAGCGCATACCGACTTCATGGTGATGAAGGGCATCTGAATCATGCAGTTGAAATTATTACGCAACGTGTTCAAGAAGGTGTAGAATCATTCTGAGATCACTATATAGATGATATGGTATAGAAGCTGGAAACAAGCCTTTACGCTTCCGAAACAAAGGCTTCTATAACATTGGACCGTTAAGTTAGTTGGAAAATAAACTGGCACGCATACAGTTTTCGGCAGTTCGACTCTGCCACGGTCCACGAATAATTACTGATAACAGTAATTCTGTTAAGTTAACCAAATCGATAATATCGATCGTATCATATGCGCCTAACCATTGACACCTAGCGGGTGTCAATATTAGGTACGCTAATATGGCAAATTAAAAATTGCCAAAACAAAGACCAATAATTTAATTGGTCATAAAAAAGAAAGAAAAAAACAATGACAGGACTAGAATTAGTCACCGCTTTTATCACTCTATTTCCTCATTCCCCAGCACGAAGTTGCATCATTGAGCGACGAGAATATATCGCACAAACACTAGAAGCATCACGGGTATCATACCCAGAAATGCCAATTGAGATGATTGCAACTATCGGATTTATGGAAACGCATCTAGGATGTGATCGAGGAGAAGGTGGAAATTGGGGAGCGCCAATCTCTGCACAGCAGCGGCATGTTGCTGGTACGCCACTGCAAGCCGCAAGAGTTTTATGGCGATCTTACGAAGTTTGTCATACCTGGGAAGGTGCCGCACGTCGGTTTCGCACTGGTCTTTGCCATGCAACAGCTACTGGAACTCCATATGCACGAAATGCGATTAGTATTTCAAATCGGATTCAAGTGGAAGTTGAACGAAATCGTGAAAATAGCAACAGGGTTTGCAGAGCTTTGCGACCACGTGTTTGCGGATAATAGGCTATCTAATCTTAGATTCTTCTAACAAAGAGCTATATATTTCTTTCAATATATCAGCATTATTTAATTTTTGATCGATATCATCAATGTTTTTGCTATTAGTTGCCATTGCCCTTATTTTAGGAGCAATAAAATATCGAAGCCCTCCGGTTCCACCGGAGCCAAATCTAGCCATAAGATATGGTTTATAATTCCCTAATTCTTCGCTAGGTAATTCAGAAATGAATATTTTACCATCTCCACCAGGAAATAATTCCCAATATTCATCTGTTAAATTATTTTTTTTCAACATGGGTACTTCATTTGAAAACATGACGAAATCATAGTTTTTTTCTCCATAGTCATGATAAAGAAAGCTTATGAATTCTTCTTCAATTTCTTTAGTCAAAAAATCTTTATATATTTGAGGTATTTTATCAGGATATATGCTGTCCTGATACGATTTAACTTTATTTACAAAATCCTGAAATACGTCAGATAATTTCTTGTACTGTTCAGTTTTTATATAAAACGCTAATTTTTTTATAAAACCTTTATATCTTTCTGCTATACTTTTGCCTTCTTGATGTTTGTAAGAAAACGAACCAATTTCTTTGCCTTTATTATCAATTATTAAAAAGTCAGCCCCACCCTGTACAAGATCATGTTTTTTTATTTGCGTTACGTTATAAAAAATTTTAAATTTTTCTTTTTCTACACTTGATCTAACGAGTATATTAATTGGTTTTTCAAATTTACCTATTTCGGTATTTAAGCTTTTAAGAAAAAGTATTTCTTTCCTCGTTACATCACTTTCATCCACTACCAACCAATCAACTTTTTTGCCTATATCAAATTTTTTATCGTTTAATGGAATTATTCGTTTGGACTCGTCTTGATTAGCACCTAAGAATTTTGATAATATTTTTTGTTTATCTGCCAAGTCTTCATCATTAATTTCTTTTAGTGTGTTTAAATTATAAGGCTCTTTTAAAACATGAATATTGAAATTTTGCGTGACCCTATTAACTTCTGCGAATATTTTTTCTGGAACGATTGCAATAAGCTTCTTGTTAGAAATTATTTCTTTCGCTTCCGTTTCTGATAAAGTATCATTGTTTTCCAATAGCCTATTGATGATATACTTTGGAACTCTGGTTGGGCTTACTCCATAAACTATTCTATAATCTCTAATTGTTGCCATATGATATCTAATTATCATGGCATATTCTTTGTTGTCTATCAAATTTTACAAATACAATCAATATTCATAGCAACTGACGTTATTTCAAACATTAATGGCGATATGTTAAATATTAAAGCATATGCAACAAAATATTATTGATAACGATAAGAATATAAAAATTCTTCATGGCGGCAAAGTTGTGGTTATATCTCCGCTGAATAACGATAAAATCATCATTCCATTCTTTTGCCCTACATGCGAATATCCAATGAAGCAAGCAGAAGATGCTGAAAGTTACAGAAACCATACTTGCTGCCATATGTGCGAACTAAATTGGGCCAGTAGCAACGAAACACCAGACAAAAGCAGCGAACGATGGAAATTATATATGGAAAGAAGACACTTAGTATTTTTGCCCCAAATAAACTTTAAATGAATTCAATACTTATCCAGCAAAAGGATTAAATTATTATGCCTATTCAACAACGTGCTCGCTATAGAATTCTTTCAGGTCTGCTTGATACAAGTTTCGGTAAATCTTCTGAAAAAGCTTACCCAAACCATTTTGTCAAAATGACCATGCCGCTTGAAAATACTATTCAAATAAAAGCTCAAATAATTGTTCGCCTCGGTGGTACAAACATGTATCACGAAATGAGACGCAAATATAGAGAAGAAATGCTGGAAATAATCAAACAAAGACTTGAAAGAATTGCCGATGAATATAAACGTGCAATTGATACAAAATCAAACCTACTTGAACCAAAAGTAGAAAAACATGAAGAACCAGCACCAAAAACAGTAAAACTAAGCCTAGATTCTTCCACAATCCAAGAAGGCATTGAACATATTGGCATGTCAGCATATAACACAGAGAAAACCTGCATTTTCAGATTGGAATGCTTGGCCAATATAAGCTGAGTTTTGAATAATTAAATTATCGAAAAATATGGCGTTAAATAAAAAAGAGCAAGTTGACGAAATAATGAAATGCGGTGAAGAACCAATGTATTTCATTAAAAAATACCTCTATATCCAGCACCCAACAAAAGGACGTTTGCCTTTTGAACTTTATAAATTTCAAGAGCAATGCATTGATGATTTTTTAAACTATCGATTTAATATAGTAGTAAAAGGTCGTCAGCTTGGTTTATCAACTACCACTTCAGCATATTGCTTGTGGATGGCATTGTTTCGTAGAGATGCCGAAATTTTGATCATGGCTACCAAACTAGAAGTTGGTAAAGCAATGATTCAAAAAATACGCACAGCATTCAAAATGTTACCAGCTTGGATGCTCAATATGTTGGACCTCACAGAGCCTGAAGCAGAATCTGTAAAATATATCAAATTCAATAATGGCTCAAGAATAACTGCAATCCCAACCTCTGCCGATGCGGGTCGCTCATCAGCGGTTACGCTTCTCGTGATAGACGAATGTGCTCATATTGAAAACTTAGAAGAGTTATGGCTTGGTTTAAAACCAACGCTTAGCACTGGCGGTCGAGCAATCATGTTCTCATCTCCAAAAGGTAAAAATTTCTTTTATCAATTATGGATGGGCGCAGATACCAATGAATATGAAAAAGATAAAATTGGCTTACATTGTACTTCTGTAGGGAAAAATGGATTCCACGGAATAAAATTACCATGGACGGTGCACCCAGAGCGTGATGATAAATGGTTTGAGGAAGAATCAAGAGCTATGTCTTCCCAGGGAATAGCTCAGGAATTATTATGTGTTGGGCCACAGTCTCGTATTCAGACATTTGATGGGTTTAAATTTGCCAGTGATATCTCCATTGGGGACATGGTACTTACTCATAAAGGAAGATTTAAACCAGTAATAAATGTAGGGTCTAGGCTAGTAGACCAAGAAGAAAACGTGTATCAAGTCTCAGTGCCATGCAATAGAGAAGAAGACCTTTTGATTACAGGAAATCATCCTTTGTATGGTAAAAAATTTCATTGCACTTCTACTGTATCGCCATGGAAAAAGATAATAGACGAAGGTATTAAATCTGATTTTTATTCTCTTGATGAGATTGATAAATTTCAGAAAACATATGCCGATAGATTTTTTTCTTCACTTCAGCCAGCAAATTATATTAATAATATCATTGGAAAAATTACGGATAAAATCGATTTATGGTCCTTTGATGTTCAAAAGAAGAAAATGATGCCAGATGGTAAAATTAGCTACTGGAGGCAACGCTCCGAAACGATAAACCGAATGGTAGATGTTGATTTTGACCTTGGTAGGTATATTGGTTTGTGTGTAGCTGAAGGATGTGTTAATAAAAATTATTCAAAGGGTCGTGCATTAACAGAAAATCTACAGTTAGCTTTTCATACCAACGAACTAGATACTCTTGGAAAATTTATAACAGACTTCTATGATAAACTTGGTGTAAAATATTGTGTAAATATTAGATCATATAGTAAGTGTTTTACGGTCCATACCAGCAACAAATATATTATTGAGCTTTATAGGAATTTTGTAAACGCAGGAGATGCAACAAAAAAATACCTGAAATTTGACACTTTTTTATCTACAAATATCGATTTCATTAAGGGTTATTTAGTTGGTCACTTTGATGGTGATGGCGATCATTTGGAGGCTGCTTCATCTAATAATTTTGGTAAAAAAATAAAGGTAGTAACACGATCTCCGAAGTTGCTTAGCCAAATTAAAATATTATTGGCGGCATTCGGCCATTATGGTAGAATAAATTATAAAACTGGATACTATGAAATAGATGGAGTTGACCTATTACCATCTCCTACTATACTTGAGGCATTGCAGACAAATAAAACATCATTAGAGAAATCCGGTAGCCGTACAAAATTAATTAATGATGAAATCATTGGCAATATACAATACAAACGATTTGATAAGGAAAAATGCCCCATCGTTTACAATATAGAGGTTGAAGAAGACCATTCATATATTGTTAATGGATTGGTCGTTCATAATTGTTCCTTCGAAAGTTCGGCGTTAACTTTCTTTTCTCAAGCAGATATTGACTATGTAAGAAACCTATCATATCCTCCAATTGGATATGCTGGTCCTAATGGCAAAGGCAATGACATGCATATCTGGAAGACTCCAATCCCTGAGCATAAATATGTTATTGCCGCCGATGTCGCTAGAGGAGATGCAGAAGATTATTCCACTTTCCATATATTTGATACCAATGAAAGCGAAGTGGTCGCAGAATATATGGGTAAAATTGCACCAGATAGATTTGGTGAATTTTTGATTGAAATTGGTAAAAAATACAATGATGCACTGATCGTAAATGAAAAAAATACAGTAGGGATCGCCACAGCAATCAAGCTAAGAGACTCAGAATATAAAAACGTATACTACGATCCAGATTTGGCAGAGAAGATGGTAGGCATGACGCCGGATGAGAAGAAGGATATTCTACCCGGTTTTACGATCACATCAAAAAACAGAGAGCCTATACTTGAGAATCTAGAGCAAGTTATCCGCAATCATCAGATAAAGATTTATTCTCTTAGATTTGTTGAGCAAATGGAAACATTTATCTGGAATGGTAAGCGTGGGCAGGCATTGAAAAAACGCCATGATGATCTTATTTTGGCAATGGGTGTTGGTTTGCAGATTTTTACACCAAGTGCTGCCCAGCAAGGATATCTTGGGATGATGGCTGCGAATCAAACTATGGCTAATTCTTTATTGGCTGGTATGAGCAGGGGCTATAAGGATATAGAAAATAAATTTCAAGGTAAAAAATTGCCTCATGGCGTTAATAAAAATGCGGTGAAATTTGATTCAGAATTGAAAAAAGAGTTCTGGTGGATGTTTAGGTAATCAATAGAAAAATTCAAAATATCTATTGCATTTATTGCATGAGCAGAAAACCCACAGGCTCGTCCTGTGGGATGAATGCGATTCAATTTAAAATAATTTAAACAAAAACATATTTTGCATAATAATTAAAATTATCGGAGCAATTAATTTTTCCGATATCGTTTGGAACGAACGATTACGAGCATGGAGAGAATATAAAACCAACTGGCTTGCCAGCGGTAATTTTCGGTGAAGTGCTTAAAGTTCTAGAGACAAACTCTTTAGAAGCTCATAGGCTTGTCCTGTGAGTAGTTCACCACAAATGGGTCTGTTTTTAACAATGATCATACCAGTAAATTTAGTTTTTTCTTTGCCACGAAGGATACCAGAAGAAGGCAGGATTATATTTCCTTCTTCTGGTAACTTATTGCAGCAATGGCAATAATCTTTTTGATCAATCATATTAATTTTTTCATTATATCGGATAGTGAATCACTGCGGCATTGCCAAGAACCATTAGTGAACCCAGTATAAATCCAGCCTATTCTTCCTGTTGCTATTACGCAGATTTTAACATATGATATTGTTCTCGGTAATTTTTCTATAATCATAAAAGTTTCACCGGGGGATACCATAGAGTTTGACCAAGTTGAAATATATTTTCCCCTTGGTTTCTGCATCATTGGTCTTTGCCATTTACAGACATATTCATATAATTTTCCCACTTCTAATGGGACATTTCTTACGTCTTGTATTTTTCTTTCTTCTGGTAATTTTATCATAGTTTATGATATAATAATAGGAAGAAAAATAATATTTGTAAAACACTTGATTTTAAAAAAGAATGTGTTATGATTTGTATAAGGAGATTTTATGAAAGAAAAAGAAGCAACGATAGATGATATAGATTTATTTAAATTCTATCAAACAACCAAGGTTCTTAGCGAGGAAGGTAAACTTATTACTTCTAACCAAAAAATTCGTAATGATTTAGCGCAAAGAAATGCAAAGCTTGTTACATTCGTTATTAATAAATTTTATAGCAAAAAGCCAAAACACAAGACATTACGCAATGATTTACTGCAAGAAGGCCATCTTGGATTGTTCGATGCTATCGATGGTTATAAACCAGAACTTGGTTTTAAGTTTTCAACTTATGCTACTTGGTGGATTCGTCAAAGTGTAAACTCTTATTTATTGGACGAAGAGCCTATCTTTCATATTCCGTCTCATATCCGAACAGCAAGAAATAAATTAGAAAATTTAGCAAAAGAGAGATCAATCCTAGTTAGAGATATTTCCAAAGAAACTCTCGAAGAAATCGGGATGACAGAAAAAATGTTTGCTTCGATCGAAGCTGCAAATAAAACTAAAACCTGGAATCATATTTGTCTAGATATGCCAATTTCTTCATCTGGCGACAGTGCTAATAAATCCCTAAGAGATATTATACCAAGCGATACTTCGGATTTTTCACTTGGTTTTGATAAAAAGAAAATAATCTTGGCAAGCGTTAAGGCATTTAAAGAGCTAAGCACAAGAGAAAAACACATCTTGTTGCAACGGTATGGCTTCGAAAGTGATAAAATTATAAAAATGGAAAGTGAAACAAGTAAATGAATAACAAATATATAACTATAACTGAAGGTGAAGACTATCGCACAATTGCCGCTAAGATGACTGATTTAGGATATAAAATGAATCACGCAACCGCCAGAAACATTCTTCTATCTGGTATGAAGAAGTTTATTCGTAGTGTTTCTAGCGAACTTGGTCATCCTATAGACGAAGATGAGGCATTGTCTTTAATTATGCGGCAGGACATTCATGAAGTTATTGGCGATATCCTAACTCTTAGCATACAAGAGGAAGATGAAAAATGCCAGCAGGTAAACCAAACAGTAAATCAACCGCACCAAACCTAGAATCTTTCCTAATAAGGAAAAAAATATCATTACAAAATTGGCTTTCTGTAAATTCAATTACTTCAAAGGAAGCTCTAGAGAATTTACTAGAGAATTCCTCTTGGAGTCTTAATCATTCTATCGCCGCAGTTCTACAAGAGCTTATAAAAAAAGCTGAGACAGACGTACCAGTTATTTTATTGCCAATAGAATTACCGGTTGAAAAAACCGACATCCCAACAATTCCAGAATCCGTTCATCAAATACTAGCAATACAACAGCATGAAATAGAAGTGGCTACAGAAGCAACCACTACCGTCAAGCCTATCAGTCAACTTGATACAGCGGATTCAGTCGCCGCAACAGAAGCAGTGGCTGAAGGAAATGTAATGAGTGAAGCAGAGGCAGTAGATACAAAAACCAAGCAAGATACACAAGAATCCGGAGAGGTCATTACATCTTCAGAAGAAACGCCTAATTTCAATACAACGCCTAACATAGTTCTTAACAAAGAAAGGAAAAAGAACAGGTACTAAATTATATGAGTTCACGACATGAAAAAGAAAAACGTTTGCGTCCAAAAAATAGCCCATACAAAAGAGATCGCTTCGTACAAGCAGAATATTTACGGATTTATATACCAATCATTGAACGTAAAGAAGAAAACTTAAAAGAAGAGCAAACCGAAGAGGACTTTACAAAAGATTACGAGCAAGATGAATAGACGCTACTAATCAATTGACTTATCATTAACACTATGGCATACTGTTTATCAGAAAGGGGCGCTACTTCGGCGTCCAAATAAAGGTAAAAAATATGTCAAAATATGAAACAACAACTACTTCTTACGATTCACTAGTTCGCATTGGCACTCGGCCAAACTCAACCTCACATCGCAATCGTATCAATCTTGATGCGTCAAATGCCCGTACAGTTGGTGTATCGATTGAACAACGTGGAGAGAAAAAGGCCATGCGTATGGAAATGATCGTTCCACTGTCCCGTACTCGTCGTGATAGCCGCCGTACAGCCCGTCTAGAACTGAACGGCTCACAGGCTCGGCGTCTTTATGAAACACTGGCTCGGTTTTATTCGGAGCGTGATGGCGAACAAGAAACAGAGTGAAGGTAATGGTTAGAAACCATCTATAGATTTTAGATGGTTAAAAACTGATTTCAGTTTTTTAAAGGCAAGTTATTATAACTTGCCTTTTTTTATTTTATGCTACTTATTATTCATGAGCAAAAAGATAGATTTGAATGATTTCGGTAGGTTAGTAAAACCAAGGATATTAACAGAAGCATTTTTGCTTTGTAATTTTGATCATATCGATCTGCACAGTTGGTGGAAACAAGTTCTTGTTTTGGACATGTTTTCTAAGTCATATAAAAAAGATACAATTATCAGTAATTATGGTATCAAATTAGATGAATTATTTGAAGATTTAGATATTGAAAACTATGTTGCAAAAATAAAATCTTTCATTGTTCTGCATGATGGAAAATATAAACTAATAAGCAACAAACAAGAAGCCGAAGTCCTATTCACTTTGAGAAAAAAATTCTATATTCGTGCCGTAGGAATTGAAATATTTAAAAAATATAATCATGATACAAAAGAAACTTATGAACCTTGGGAATCAACTCAAAAAACAAATATAACTTGGTTTTATAAGCTGAAACATATTATTCCAATCGAAATAGTAGAACAGCATAATGAAATTGAATCTGGTGATTTGATTGTTTTTAGTAAAACTCAGGCTATTGTGACAAATATAAAAATATTAAAAAGAAAAAAATTTTACAGTACGTGCAGCTGGACGAATAAGAAAATAACAGTTCTGAGCGGAAACAAGGCTTATCAAGTCAGGCTCGATATCAATAGGCCGTTTGAAATAATAAAATCGAATTAAAAATTATTTGTAATCGTCATCCTCTTCATCGTTACCGGATTCCAAATCTGTTTTTATACGATCTATAACAGAAATGGCATCATCAACAGTAGAAGCCTCGTCGGCATCCAATTCTGTCTTATATTCGTCAAGAAACTCTTCCATTCTTTCAATTAATCTTTGTAATGCTCTAGTGTTTGTCATCTGATTTCTCTTCTATTGTAAAATTCTTTTTACTTCCAATAATCCAGCCGCAACTGTCATTATATAGACAATGATAATAAAAACTTCCATTATCATCTTTTAGTTCTTCAATTAATAAAAATGTTTCCTCTAAAGATTTAAGCAATACTCTTTGCTTTGTAGGTAAAAATTTCTTTATATTAGCGGAAGTTGTCATGCACGGTAGCCAAGAATTATTTTTATTTCTTTGTTTTAGCACTTCGTCAATATCAGAATAAACAACCACATAAGGATTCAATGCATTCTTTTTGTTTTTTATAAAGCATAAACTGCCTTTTTTCATATTGTACCTTATTTTATTATATATAAAACTAACTAGGAGATAAAATGGAAACTACATTTCTAAATCAAGAACGTTACCTATTGCATACTTTTGTAAATTCTTCAAATTTAGCATTTGCGAAATATGACACACTGATGAATATTCTAGAGTTAACATTCCAAAACGGAACCCAATATTCATATCACGGAATAAACAAAGAAACATATGACGAATTAGTGACATCCAATTCTGCTGGAGCTTATTTTAGCACGGTTATAAGGAAAAATAAATATAGTCGTATCAAATAATATCATTCTAAATCTAACCATCACAATGTCACTAGTCAATATCCTTTATGAAGATAGTATGTTCGCAAACATACGAGATTGGTTGTTTCCAAGCGAACTACTCACAGGATGAACCCGTGGGTTTTTTGCTCATGTAATAAAATTTTAGATTTAAACCAATTGGAGAAAATTCTTGAAGAGTCGTCTGTGGCACTGATGATCAAAAAGTTATTGAAATACCAAAAATACCTACCGCATTCAAATATAATAAAGTCAACTTATCTATTCCATTTTCGCATTTCCGCTCGTTGAGCATCACTTCTTGCGGCGGGTGGCAATGTTGCGGTTGGTTTATTGGCGTCATCGACTTTTTTTAGAAGTTCTTCAACAACATCTTTATCTATTAATCCTTTAAGGTTTTTATATTTTTCTGGGTCTGTGGTTTTATACGGTTCAATTGCAGCTAGCATATTAGCTTGAATATTTTTATCAAAAGCAGAAAGTTGTATCATACCTTGCAAACCTATCTCCAACAAAATTTGTTTGATGATTGTTTTCAAATCTTTTTTAAAATTAGTTTTCATATTTTTTTATAAATATAGGATTTTTTTATTTTTATGAGCAGTTCGCTCACGGGAAAAGCCTGCAAGCAATTGACAAGCTACTGATCGGATGCAAAATTTCTGCACATGATCTAAGGCCAGATAATTGGGGAGTGAGAAATAGTGGAGAACTAGTAATTTTAGATTTTGGATTTGAACAAGGTGTTCTTGAAGAAAATTTTAAAATATAAAAACCATTACATTCCTCAACAATTGGCATATTTAAACATATGTCATTAAAACTTAGCAAATTATTATATAAAGAAAATTCTGGCGACTTCTCTGGCGCAGGTACGTTCCAAGGTGGCGCTTACGGCTTCGGCAATAGGCATCAGCTGGCAGATTCGGAGATCTGGCCGGGATTGGTCGATCCAGAAGAAGACCTCCCTAATGAGCCTTCTATGTGGCCTGCTGTGCGTGCTCAAAAAGGATCGGATCGTGATGAAAATGATTCATTGGAATCATCCGAAGTATATGATGATCGTCCTCACCTTTTGCCAGGACAAGACGAAGTTCGTGACCAACTGCTAGATCCAGAAAATGATATAGAACCTTCGTATTATTATGTCACTGAGCGTGGACCATCAGATGGAAACTATAGAGATTTACAAGGGTTTCCCGCAATGAATACTTTATCTAATCCAATAGAGCATATACCAGATGATGAAGACGAAGATAGAGATCCTGATGCGCCAGAAGAAGAAAGATATAATGTACCACAATTGCTTCCCGGTGGACGTGAAGCCGTGCGTGGAGAGCCTTTTGGTCATGGGCATTATGACAAACCAGAAGAGCTAAACATGAGCCTAAACTCAAAAGATACCAGCATGTATGATCCAATGGATGATGAAATTACAGATAACAATCTGAAACTTACTCAAAAAAGAAATAAAACATTGAACCGCTGGAAAGAAACAACCCCCACAGACAGAGGCCAAACTAACCGTGATGTCGTGTTTAACCATTTGGTGAATCCTGTGAATTGGATAAAAAAAGAATTCGGGCAAACAGACTATAAAAAAGAATTAGACGAAGAAGATGATGTACCAACACGTGCCGGATTTATGGGTACTGTGGCTCATCCAGTAAAACATGTCCCTGGATCAGTCGATATTTATAAAAAAGGTTCAGGCCCCGGCTACTACCGAAACGAATCAAAGGAAATTAAAATGTCAAAATCCGATAAAGAATCAACCAAAAGAAAATTAGTGGATTATCTACCAGCAGAATTAGATAAAAAAATGCCTGAAAAACCATATGGAACAGGCGGTTTTGCTTCTATTGTTAAGAAATTTGATCATGGCACAGAAGAACGTGATCTAAAAGAAATAGAACCACTTGAGCCAGAAGAAAATTATATCCCATATGATAATGGCAAACCACAAAAATTTGATGTTATCATGCAAACTAAACTATTCGATAAATTAGCAAAATTAGCAAAAAAAGATAAAAAATAATTATGTCAAATATTAAATGGATATTGCTTTCAATCGTGTTAGTTGTGTCCTTTTATTTTTCTCTCGGTAAAGAAAAATGAAGAAATTAAAAGACAAAGATGACCTAATACTTCTCTTTGCTCTTTCTCTTCATGTTTTATTAGTCATTGTATATTGTTTTATTTTACTGAAAGAACGATAGGCCATAATATTAATTCCGTCCATCGTCAATAAATTTAAAAAACAAAGAACAGTTTGACATCTGGGTAACTATCAGCTATAGTAACTCTTGTCACTGATAGTGATTGCGCCCATAGTCTAATGGCTAAGGCAACTGCCTTCTAAGCAGTATTATGTAGGTTCGACTCCTACTGGGCGTACAAAAATATCAAAATTATAGATTCGAACCTATATATTAATATGAAAAAATATATTTTCGAAGAAACCAAATTACGTGAAGCCGTAGCTTCATCAATTTCTTATATTGATGTTTTAAATAAATTCGGTTATAATAAAACTGCGAGTTCTGCAAGAAAAAGCTGTACTGAATGTATAAAAAAATTAAATTTAGATACATCTCATTTTATTTCTAGACCTATTTACACAGCCGAAATTAGAGCGATCATATCAAATAAAAGAAAAAAATTTCTAAAAGAAAATCCTGATAAACATCCATGGAAATATCATAAGTATAATAAATCTATACCCTGTGAAAAATTAAAACAAAAACTATTAGAAGAAGGTATTTTCTTCCAAGAAGAAATTCCTAATTTAATTCCTGATAGATTTTTCTCACCAGACATAGTTTTTCCTCAATTTAATCTAATAATAGAAGTAAATGGAAACCAACACTATGAATCAGGCACAGAGAATCTAAAACCCTATTGTCTAAAAAGAAGAGAAGAATTTATCAAACAAGGGTGGGATGTATTAGAGATAAAATATATTTGGATCTTTAATAAAAAAAAATTACTGAGCTAATTTCCTTTCTAAAAACAAAACCTATTTGCAATAATATAAAATTTATAAAATTAGAAAATGAAAAAAACTGTATCATTTGCAATGAAAAATTTATGTTGCTATCATCAGCACATAAATACTGTAAAAAATGTAAGCCATTAAAAAGAAAAAAGAAAAAAGTATTACTGTTGAATTTAACAGAAAATAATAAAAAAATGATAAAAGAATATTTTTTTACTTGTTTAAAGTGTAATAAACCCTTTGCAAGAAAAACATTACATGATTATAAATATTGTTCTTATGATTGCTCTCATAACAGCGCAAGAAAAATCGAAAGACCAACAAAGGATCAATTAGAAAAATTAATCTGGGAAAAACCAACGATTCAAATCGCAAAGGAATATAATGTATCAGATAAAGCTGTGGAGAAATGGTGTAAAAGTTATAATATATCCAAACCGCCACGGGGCTACTGGGCAAAAGCACGATCTATAAACAAAGAATAAAATCAATGAGCACAAAAAATTAATGATAAATCGCATATTGTTGATTTGTTTGATATTATTTTTTTCTGGATGCTTATTATTTTCTTCTGAGCCGCCATCTTATCGAACCCACATTGAAATTCACAACAGGTCTCAGAATCATATGACCACAAGTATTCGCAATCGTCTAATATCCTTGGGATGGAGGATTTTAGAACGGCGTTCTAGAGTTGGTCATATAGTTGCTGCGACCAATGAAACAACTGCAATGCGTGATGTTCTGCTTATGGATATATCTCAAAGTGGTGAGATCAAACTATGGATTCGGAGTGAGATAATAATGGATGGCCATTGGTTTGCTCCTGATTGTGTATGTCTTGGCTACACTTATTTTCGTGAGCAAGCTTTACTGCAAGAATTAATTCACTAATTTATTGTCTTTACAAATTAAATGCTAACATGTAGGATGTCATCTGTGGCGGACAAAAGATAATCTAAAGCGCAGCGACCTCGTTCTTTTGTTTTCGAAGCAAGTTAGCCCCTTGCTTGTGCCTGTATCAAGGGGAGTTTCTATCCATGAAAGGAATTATCAATGATTATTAAAAATAAAAAATATCGTATATTTCTGGATATTGAGACTACTGGGCTTGATTGCAATCGACATGAAATTCTAGAGATTGCTGTTATTAAGGAACTTATTGAGGCTCCTTATAATGCTCCTGGTATTATTGTTGAAGAATGGTGTAGGAAGATTATACCAAAAAATATTGTGGAAGCAGACCCAATCGCTTTGGGAGTTAATGGTTATTTGCAACAAGTATGGGACAAGGAAGCTGTTTCTTTTGTCAGTATTGCTGATGAATTATATTCTTTATTGTCTTTTGGAAAGATCATTGGCCAGAATCCTAATTTTGATTTAGGTTTTATTGCCGCAGAATATGCAGTGCTTGGCATAAAACCTACCTTTCTAAGATATGCAATTGACACAACAACTTCTTCGTATTTGGCATGGGGCCTTGATGGTGAGCAAAATCTTTCAATGGATTCAATGCGTGATTATCACGGATTAGATAAGGTCAATGCTCATTCGGCACTAAAGGATGCATTAGATTGTAGGAAGATATTCTACGAATCATTAGCTAAATTATATGATTTATATTGATTTGGAAATAATGGAGATTAAAAATGGAAGAAATTAAAATTATCAGTAAAGATCCTCTTGGTGATGAGGTTAAGAAATGGGAAAAGAGCGCAGAGCATTTATTGGATGCGAAATTGCCCGTAGTCATTCGTCTTGATGGAAGAGCATTTCATACTTTTACAAAAAATTTTCATCGACCATTTGACACTGTATTGCACAAAGCTTTTATAGACACGACAAAAGCTCTAATTCAAGAATCTGGCGCATGTTATGGCTATACGCAATCGGATGAGATTACTCTTGTACTACATCCAGATGTAGAAAACGGTGGTCAGCTTATTTTTGGTGGTCGTGTTCAAAAATTAGTAAGTTGTCTTGCGGCATTTGCTAGTATTACATTTAATAGCTTATTAGAAAAATCTGGTTGTGCTGTTTTCAATGGTAAAAAGCATGCTACATTTGATTGTCGTGTATTCAATGTTCCTTCTATGGGCGATGCATGTATAGCAGTATCATGGCGTGAACAGGACGCTTCAAAGAATTCCGTTCAAGCTTATGCAAGGTCATTTTTTAGTTCAAATGAGTTACATGGAAAGAGTGATTATGAACAGCGTAACATGATCGTTGCCGCAGAAAAACATTCTTGGGAATCTCTATCCGAGAATCAAAAATATGGCACGGCTATTCAGCGAAGGCTAGTAAAGAAGCCATTCACCACAGAAGAGTTGGAATTATTACCAGAAAAACATCAAGCTAGATTTGCTAGTTCCGGTGCTACTTTTGAACGAAATGAATTGTTTGTTCTTAAGTCTGCGACGGTAAGATATTGTAAAAATCCTATTGATGTTGTTTTTAACGCAGAAGAACCGGAGTTGCAGTGAAATGGCTAAAATTATATTTTTGCATGATCCATCTATCCTTGATGACGGAGAATTGGAAGCTGTTAAAAATCATACCTCATGGGTGATTACAGAGTCAATATTGGATATCCAGGATGGCGATTTGGTAATTGCCCGCCATACGATGTGGCCTTGGCCTAAACGTGTTCAGCGTGATGTAAAACGTCTTGGTGGAGTCCTATTAAATGGATTGCGTGAATATGTTTATGCAGATAGCTGTCCATCATGGTCATGGGATCTACAGGAATTAACTCCTAAAACTTATACAGATTTCTCTACTTTACCAGAAAATACATCCTTTATTCTTAAAGGTTCCAAGGCAGACAAAAGCTGCTGGAAAAAGATGTTTGCTGAAAACAAGAGGGCAGCAATTGATTTAATGATTTCCATGAATGCGGATTCACGATTTGAGGGTCAAGATATTGTGGCCAGAGAATATGTACCGCTTGAGAGGTTATCATGGGACGGTCAATCATGCCCTATTTCAACCGAATATCGTATTTTTGTTTTGGATGGCAAGGTATTATCTACTGGATTTTATTGGGTGATGGAAGATTGTGATGCGAAACCGACTTCTGCGGATCAAATCCCAAAAGATTTCTTGGAAGAAGCTATTATGCGTATTGGTGATCAAATTAGATTTTACACACTTGATGTAGCTAAAACGGCAGATGGATCATGGATTGTTATTGAGATATCAGACGGTCAGCGTGCCGGATTATCTAACAATGATCCCACTGTGCTTTACTCTAAAATGGCAGAGATATTAGAGTCTGCTGGAAACTCGTGATAGTTTTTGAATTATATTATTTAATATAATTGATTCTGTTATTACAACTTTTTCTAACTCCTTAATTGTTAATTTTGCTGCATTAGAAGTGATTTTATCAGGGCTAGATGATAACAAATTTAAAATTTCCAGAGGTGTATTAAGATTGCTTGCAACACCCACTAATACATCTTTATCGCTATCGTCTGATAATTTTTTTAAAATATCTGGCGAGGCTTTTTTGTTATAGGCTACATTAATTCTGACTTCTTCTTCTGGATGTTCTGAAAGTTCTAATAATGTCTGATATGGTGTTTTGCTATTTCTTGCAACACTCAGCAGCACATCGACAATATTATCTTTAGATAGTCTTGTTAACGTATTTGGATTAATTAGTTGACTACCGGCTGCTATTTTACGCATTTTCCATTCTTTACTCAGCGCTAATTTTTCCAGTGTATCAAGTGACAAATTTTTATTATTTCGTGCTGCTTGAAAAACCATCGAGTGTTTGTCTATTAATAATTTATCCAATGTAATACTATCCGTGTTTGAATTACCTGCAACGGCGGCACGCACAAAAGCGTTAGAGCTATTTGATAAAACGGCCAATACATCAGTTGGTGCATTTGGATGAGCAGCCAGTGTTGTTTGCATATCATCAATTCCGTGCTTGCTTATAATAATCCTTAAAGCTTCAGTGGGCGTATTATTATTAAAAAATAATTGAGTAGAAACAATTTCTCGTGGATCTCTGGCGAGTTCAATTAGAATTTGGGACGATGTTTTTATATTGAGGGCTACTCGTGAGCGAACATTGTATTCATCGTCTGTTGAAAGTTGTTGTAGTGTTTTTGTAGATGTATTTTCATTTGCCGCCACTCGTTCACGTACATAACTATTTTTATTAGATGCTAGCAAAGATAAAACTTCTGGTGTTATTGTTTTAACTGATAATATATTTCGTAAAAAGTCTTCAAGAAGTTCTGGCTTACGGAAGCTATCCATCTTTTGTTTTAATTTTTCAGGATTTTGCGCCAATACTTCCCATTCTTTGGAAGCAGGATGCTTGCCAGATATCTGGTTTATCCGTTCTTTCATTTTCTCTAAGAAATTTATTGCTGTCGGCGTTCCTAATAGCTTAAAAAATTTATCTTCGGTCAAACTCTCATTGGCCGCATTTACAGTTTCTGTTCCAAATCCTCGATCAAAAGCAGGCTCACCATTTATAAACCCAACAGAAAGTTTGCTCCATGGATTTTTGATTGGGTCAGAATCTGTTTTCAAAACATAAAACAGTACAGTCCTACTGCTTGGCATACCGACATAATTAAGAAATAGATTCTGCTCCCCTTCACCTTTTCTTGCCGTGCACCAAGTTGTGCCAGCACCTAAATCACAACTGGCCTCTGTTGTATGGGGCATTGCCAATTCCCAACCGTTTTCACGATAAAAAACATCTTTCTCCTCACTAGATGCTTCTTTAGTGATTGTTGTCTTTTTACTATCAATATCATAATGTAAATCAGACAATGATTTATATTCTTCTAAAGGCTTCAGCATGGAGGTATTTTTAATATATAATTTTAGTAACGGTAGATAGTCTTCTTGAATGGATCTCCATGATAGATTTGGTATTTCTTTAATCCGTGTAAGAAACCATTGTATTATATGTTTTCCGCTGGTTGCTTTTATCCTAAATTCTTCAAGCATTTCGGCAGATAATACGCTAAATTTCAATTCGGAAAAAGAATACTGTGTCGAATCTAATATCGTGAAATATGATTTATATTTTTCAAATTTTTTAAATATAGGCTCAGCTTCCTCTTTGGAAACTGGTGTTGGCTCTTTTTTCGCCTTGTTACGCAACCACACATCAACAGGGGCCTCTGTTAAAAATATTCTAGTTTTAATTATATCTTTAATAGATTTTTTTAATTGTTCCTGTATATTCGATTTTGTCATAAAATTAAATATTTGCTAAAATCGCTTTACACAGGAGATACGTCATAACTTTCATGGTATTTTTTTGGCAGTGAATTGTGAAAGCACACGAGGTGCTTCAGAACCGCCCCAGATATGCCAGGGAAGCTGGCTATACGAAAGATTGATTAGTTATGAGGAAGAGCTAGAAGAGGCCGCTAATGAGCTTTATAGGAGCTTGTTGAAGAAGCTATCCAGTAGAGCGAGCGATATTATCTACTATCAATCCCTAGCAACATCTCTCTAATTACGGATTTTATTATACCTTTTACGTTTTCTTGTAGGTTTATTTGATTTATAAACTGAGAGTCACGAATGTATTTTATATCTGGATTTGCATCTAATATCTTTTCTTTATTGTAGTATCCGAAGACCAATTTAGTTTTTTCCACAATGTTTTTTGGCTGCGGCTTAAACATTTTGAAATTGATTTTATCTACATCTTCTTTTGATATCATCTCATAGCTGTTTGTATAATATGTCTTATTATCACTTGTTACGAGCACATAATATTCGTCGTAATCGCTTTCAGTAGGGATTTTTTTTAGTGATTTTAATTTGTTTCCCAAGGCATATTTGAGTTTTAGGAATTTTGATTTTTCTCTATCATAATCAAGTTCTGCGCCCAATGTTTTTACTAAATCAATTACATAATCCGCATATTCATTTTTTACTGCGGTGCTTGCTTGACCTTCTACACCAGATATTCTTTTTTCATTTGGTGAATATGTAGCAACCACATGTGGAATATTTTGTTCATCGAATAATGTTAGCATGGTACGATCTTTATCCATGCTCATTATGCCTGTGCTGCCACAATTTTTCATCATTCCACCCACCAAGTCACATTTGGCACCTGCGTCAACCCAGCGCCATCCATTTGGATATTTTTTTATTGGTGTTTTATCGCTAAAAATTGATTTCTTTTCATATTTTTCGTTTGCTTCTTGAAATGTTAAATTTGCATATGGATGAAGGTCAATGATTTTACCTGAGTCGATACCGATGATTAGGTTTCTACTGAAAAATACTTTTTTGAAAAAATCTCTACTTATTTCTTCTCTTAGATCTTGTAATTTTTCTGATTTATTAAACTCTTGAGTATCATCTACTTCAAGTTCAAGTTGTTTTTTTATTTTATTATATTCTTCGAATGATATTTTAGCAGCATCATAAAGCATGATTAAATCAGTTAAGCCAAGTTGTTTTAATGAGTATTCTGTGTTTGCTCTTCTCCACCATGTTTTATTATCCATGGCCTCATAATCGGCTGTAAAATAATCTTTATACCATTTTGATACCACGAAAGCATTTTTTCCATATTTTTCATATAGTATGGAAGCAATAACTTCTGGGAATCCTAGATTTACAATTGATTGTTTTGATTCAATGAGGAGGGAATTTAGTTTTTTTACCGCAAGATTGATATTGTTCATATCAATTAATTATGGTAATTTTTTATATCATGAACAGAAAAATTAGGTAGATGGATGGAATGATGATCAGTGGTAAGTGATTTTGGAGAATCCAGAAGGAGCAAGGCTATTAACCTCTTCTACCGACTCTCGTTTTTCTTCTTCAAGCATTTGCTTACATACACGACGAAATCCACTAGGTAGTTTGTTTTTTGGATTGGCCGCTGCTTCTAGTACACGTTCTCGGAGTGTGTGTGCAGTATCATTCGCTAGCATTGAAACAGAAATAGTATCATTTTTACTTGCACGTCCACAAGCAATCTTACGAGCAGATCTGCGGGAAAAGACATCAATATTATTCCGAGAGCAATAACTCCAGCCGATCGTAAGCTGCTTACCGTTTGTTGTTTCATTTTGTACCGTTGCAATGCATCCTACAGGACGTTCTGATTTAACTGATCGAATGTACATAATTTTAATTGTCATAATGTATTCCTTTGGTTTGTGATGACTAACAGTAAAAGTTAATATAATAAAAGTCAAGACATTCTTATTGTTAAAGGCTATCGTGGAAGATAACCAATAGAAGAGGGCAAAAGACTAATATGAAAAGAATTAATTTAAAATCTGGTAAACTTTATTGGTGCAGTCGTCATCAAAGCTATCGTATGACAGATAAGTTAGAAGTCTGGAAATATGCAATGGATAATGATTTGGAAAAAAACAGCATTATTGATATTGTATATACGAACGATCAAAATATTTTTTGTTTTATTGAGACCATTCAGCACGATTTAGATGACAGCCTGTGGTGGCATAAAATAATAACTTCCAGAGGTAATGTTGGATATTTTCTTTTGGGTGATGAAGAATTTTACTATTTAGGCTTGAACTTTGTTTTGGCCAATCACTGATCTTCTGGCTTATATCTTTTATTAAACCAATCGCTTGCTGCTTTAGCTATTTCTTGATCGGAAACATTAAACTCATCCATTGCTGATCCAAGTATTTCTTTTATTGGAGTGAATGATGGTGCGCCTTGCATTTGAAAACCTAAATAAAATGGTTTATTTTCTTGTTTTGATTCTGGGTATTGATTGCTGATTTGTTTTTTGCGAACGAAATATGCGACTCTATTGATATCTTGTATTTGTTTTTTCTCTATGTCAGATCTGTTCATAAATCTATGATAAACGTCCAGTGCTTTTTGTTCTATTGGAACCGATGGAGTAATATAACCGTTTTCTGCGGAGATAAACTGCATTAATAATTCATATAGCAAAGAGCCGTAACTTTTTATTGCAGCTACAGAATTGACTTTATAGAGCCCATTTGAGATTTTTTTATAATTAAGTTGTCCGATTATACATTGAGCATTTACGTCATACGGAGTTGAATCTGTATATTTTTCTGCAACGCCATTTATAAACATTCTCATAAATTGAATTTTACTTTTTGCATTTTTTGTGGCGTCTGCGATGTTTTTGCTATTTAAAAGTAAAACTCGCTGATCATTTTCAAGATGCACTGGAACAATTCCTTTAGAGCCAACCTCTGAAATTGTTCTACGTGGTTTTTTTGCACTAATATCATGTTGTTCAAATAATATATCAAATATTCTCATAACAATAAGTATAATGGATGTTAGCTAGCTGAAAATATTCTTAGTTTTATGATTTATTTATTGTTTTTAAACGGCTACAATCGCATAAGAAAACATGATTAATAATAGATTGAACATGATTGAGTTGATGATTTTACTTTTTTGGTTATCAAACATGACACCGGGTTTGCTAAAAATAATATTAAATACTGGAGTTTTTTGTTTGATATTCTGGAATATCGGCCTTAGAACAGGAGGTTTTTTGGCAAAGCTATATTTCGACTCAGAACATTCAAAATAATTGTAGTTGACATTTGCTTTTATATCTATCATGCTCATGCAATAAAGAAATAAAGAAAAAATGGATATTAAAACCAATGCTATTAACAGAGCATTTATGATTATAAGTCAATATGCTAAAATTACTATGAGCAGTGATGATATTCATGATCAAATTCATGATCTAATGATAGACCTTTGTCATCTTCTTGATGATAGAAATCATGATCCACAGAAAGTATTTTCAAGTTCATTGTTAGCTTTCGAAGAAGAATCAGAAGAAAGTACACATTGAATGAATAAAAAAGAAATTGAGATTGGTAAGCTCTACAAATATATTGGTATAAGCGGAAAGGCTATATGGCTTCATATGCATTTGGGATATATTTATCCCAAAGAAATTGGCATGGTTCTTGAAGCAAACTTAACATACTCACCGCAAGATGGGCCAGATGGATATGGCTCCATTAAAATCATAAGCCAAAATGGAATTGTTGGATATGTATTTTATTCCAAAGAAGAATGGCAAAAAATACAATGATTAAAGTGGGCGATCTTTACAAGATCAATAAGTTAACGGTACTATGGAAAGAGTCGGGGAAAATAACAGCGACGACAAGCGTCCTAATTCCAGAAGATATAATATTGATTTTAGAGATCAAAGATATTCCGTGGATAGAAATTAAAACTGCTAAAAAAGAATATAGAGTTTTGACCGCTGATGGAAATATAGGCTGGATTCTTTCGGGTGATGGAAATATTTCAAATATACCAACAAGTAAACGCTCGATTAAATTAATAAAAAAAATTTCAAAATAACACAACAAAAATTTCGTAGAACATATCTTTCAATCAATTATAATTGATTGACATAACAAAAACCGGATGCTATCATCGCATCATATAAAGGATTGCATTTATAGAAAAATAATTATGAAACATGATCATTGGAATCACGAAGAGTGTCAATGCAGGACGGTAGATCCGCATTCTGATTTAGCGGAACTAAGTTTGGTTATTGAAGAGTATCTCAAGGCACTGGATGCCCGAAAGCGGCTTGATGATGGTTTCAAGGGAATGGGATATAATATTCTCGGTGAATCGGCAGCAAGAGCGCCGCAATGCATTCGCAAGATGAAAAAGCTGATTGGGTGGACAGAGGAAGAGAAAACAATATCAAATAATGATGAATATATGCCGCTATTCAAAAAATAAAGAACAATGATCTTATGACAACAACAACAATCAACTTTTCTGATCCCAAGTTCGTAACAAACCCAGAAGACCAGATTCTTCTTTTGCATAAACTTTTTTGGCTTCAAGCCCGAGATGTAGTGTTTTTAGATGATCAGGTAGAACAATCTACATATCATTTTACTTCCCTTACAAAAAAAGACATTCAGCAAGAAGATTTAGATTTTTTCATTGAACTAACAAGAAACTATCACAGTATTGGAAATATAGCATATCAAACTCTATACCCGAACGATTCATACTTTCCAGAAATAAAAAATAAACCTATTGAAGAAAAAAGCAAACATTTCGGCAGTTGGTTTAGCATGGAAAAATATCAAGAAGCTGAAAACTGGATCAAGGAAAACAAAAACAAAACGTTTGTAAGCCATTTTGATTTTATGCAAGTTTTACCTTATGACGGTAACGCTGCTGAACATTTAAAATATTTGAAAAAGCTATGTCAGCTATCACAAGATGAGTATGTGTTCTTTACCACTTATAGCGAATCTGATAAAGATTGGCTGGAAACCAAGGTTTTTCCTACGCTTCTTTGTAGTGATACGTTTGGTATGGCTTGTGCGGATTCAGAAAATTTCCAACGATCCGATATTGACTTGGTTCTTGACATGAAAGCAAAGTTTGGTTATACAGGTGTTGTTGCTTGGATTAGCAAACAGCGAAAAGAAAAACCATTGCTTGAATATGCGAGACTAGATCCACAAAAATATACAGAAGCTGTAGCTTACTTGGAAATGGAAACTCAAAATGAAACTAAAACTACCACTACCGTCATTTGACCGAACACCTCATCAGCATTCTGATATTCTTCGCAACAGATATGTGATTGATATTGATACTAGCGATTATTCTTTTTTCAATATAGTTCATGAAGCGTTGAATCCTAAGATGGAATGGCGTGTTGGTTACTCATGGTGGACTCTTGGAGTAAACACAGCAAAACGTTCCGAAGTTTGGAAAGATGAGATTCCAGATAAAGTGTTTTTGTTTGGATTATTGAAACGGTATGATGCTTACTACGATGGTCCGATTATCACATGGGAACTTGGGCCGTTGTTTGTGAACTATAGGTGGTGATATATTATGGGAATAACTGAAAAAACAAAAGATATTGGTTGGATTCAATGTAGCCAATGCGGTAATGGGTTTGAGGTTCACCGTTCAGAGGTTGAGGCTGGAGATTATGTAGATCGTCAAGTTTGTGATGAATGTGGAATCGGACCAATGCATATTGATTTTGATTACCCAGACGGGAGTGGGTGGGTAGCAGAAAAGCTTTGAATTGTATTTATCGGTATGATAAAAATATTCCCTATACTGTTCAATGAATCCGTCGAGGAGCCAATGCAAGTTATTGACAATGCTGGTTATAAAGACATAACAGGAGTTCGCCGCATTCCTGTTGCCAAGATTGTTGACCCAAGAACAAAAGAAGAAAAGGTTGCTGTTGGCAACGAAGAGATCGACAAAGCAAAAGCTCGCATTCCCGGCAAACCAACAATGACCGATGAAGAGATGGACAGCCTCTTCGATGGCTCAGAGTTGGTCGTGGAAGAAAAAGTTGACGGACACCCAATGATTATCGTCAAAGGTGGTTTTACCTTTTTCTGCGAATCCCTATCGATCAAACACAGCGTTGAATATGAGAACGTTCCATACTCCGTTGGTGGTTGGCCGGATATGACTGTTTGCTATGATGTGTTGGATGGAGAGTTTGAGCCTCCATATCAAAAAGGTCAAGGAACAGGCAAGTGGCTAAACAGAGAAGAAAAGGAAGCGGTGTGCGAAGAAGTGGGAGCGCCTGTTGTTCCTCTTGTTTGGAAGGGCATTGTTTCCCCAGAAGAGCTTCCAACATTGGCTGACCGTATATCTTCGTTTGGTTCCAAAATAGCCGAAGGCATTGTATTAAAGAACTATAGCTCCGGTGTGTTTGGTAAGTTCATCAACTTGGAGTTCCAGCAAAAGATATCCGATGAAGCTTTGCAGGGCGGCGTTCATCCAATGCGAGCAGGGATCAGAAACTTTCGCCGCTGACATATTGCTTGACTTTATCAATATTCTTTGATATTCTGAATCTATGAGCAAGCGAACAAAGATTCTTCACAACGTTGGATTGGCTCAACAGCCAATCAATCACAACATCACATCTACTGGTCCTCAAAGTACATTATATTTTGATCCAGATTCTGTCAAGCAAAAAGAAACTGCCGTACAGTGGGCAGATGTTATATGGACTTATGGGCCTCCAAGCTGTTGGGTTCCAAAAGGATATTGGTATCTTATTGCTCCTCCAATATCTAACGGTTCAACAGGATATACACCTATTGTTCTTGCAAATAAACCAATGACGGGATTGATTCTTACGGATATCGATGTTCGCATGGAAGGCAGCAGAGCTTATAAAGTAATCAATCCAGCAGATAATAGTTTGTTTGATATTCGTGAAGATCAGATGTTGCAAGCGATTATCAAATATGGCATTCAAGCTGGTGGATTGATTGGTGGTGAATGGGTTTGGGCCATGAATCACACACAAATCAAGTGTTATCTTGTTGATGGTAAAGAATATCTGGATATGCTAGCAGAACACAAGCTACCTACACACCCCGCAATCTGAGGAAGAATAAAAGGCTTAAGGAAGCTATAGAATATAAACGGGTAAACAAATGAAGATCGGTAGCTTGTATCAGTTCAAAAAGTATTTTTGGGTGCTTTATCCTTCAAAAGAAACAATTGTTCACCCCAAAGAAATCAAGGTTTCTTATGTCACAGAAAAAAGTCTTTTTGTTCTATTGGAACAGGATAAATTATCCTGTAAGATTCTAACAGCCGATGGAAACATTGGGTGGGTCGCCTATTCAGAATCAGAAGACGCTGAATGGTGCAAGGGTTGCATTGAGGAAATTAATCCCTGTAAAGAAGGCTAACTGCTTTACCTTACCAACGCAAACTGATATGATGTATGCATGAATAACACACACCGCATTGATTTGATTCTGGGCGACCCATCTGGTGATGGGCATGGTCAATCTCAAACTGTTGTCATCAACTCAAGTCTTTCCAATGGTGAGTTGCTGGCGGCATATCAAGTTGGCAGATTTATTGTTGGTTTTGATTTTATTAATGAGGTTTGCGAGCAATATGAAGACTGTCGCATGAAGCGAGAATACAAGACGAAGCTTTTGGATCTTGGGTTTCTTGATTTTTATGAGGATGGTCTTGAACAAGATACTTGTTATCTTGACCAAGAACTGTTTGCTCAGATCTTCTTGTTTATCTGCAAACTTGGAGACACAATGTTTGAATATCAGATTGTCGAGAGCAACAGCTACATCAATATTGGTGGTTATGGATTGTTTGGTAGTTGAGGTTGAAACAGTTATGGTTGAAAAATCAATTGTGAAAATAAGTAAATCATGTTAAAACAACTAAACCATTTACTTCTGTTGCCCATTCTGATATGATGGAATTATGAATAATAACAACGAGATTCTAGAGGCAGCAGCAGAGTTAATCGTCACTCTTCGTTCATGGGGAATGCACCAAAATGGGCCTTTACTCAGTCGAAATGCTGATACAGGTATGCTGGTTGGAGGCTGGGCCGGTGAAGAGCTTGAAAAACTAATTCTAAAATATCGTAGCGATGCGCTATAATCTTTGAAAGGAAATAATCAATGATCTATTATCATGTTACAAATAACCCCGGTTTATTGCTGACGACAGCTGGCATATATCCACAAGCTAAACTTACAAACTCTATTGGAGTCGCAATGGAAGAGATATTGGAAGATCCACGGCTAATGGAAAAACATCAGAATCTTTCTATTGTTGTAATAGACATGGAAGGCATCAATATGCAAGAGAAATCAGCAAACCATTTCTTTGTTGCTGATTCTATTCCACGTAAAAGGATCAAGAAAATTATCCAAATAAGTGCATTTGTGCCGGATTTCAGTTTTTATTGCATGAGCAGAAAACCCACAGGCTCGTCCTGTGGGATGAATGCGATTCATATAGAAAAATAAATTTACACCATACTTAATATTAGGTATAAAGTAAATGGTTCTGCAAAACAAAACATACCAATTTAGAATCTATCCAAACACAGAACAGCAAAATTTGTTTGCTAAAATGTTTGGATGTTCTCGTTTTGTTTGGAATTATTTTCTCAATAAAGAAAAAGAACATTTTCTAAAAAATAAAGAAAAAATCGAAGAAGAAAGAACAAAAAATTTTCTTTCTTATTTTGATAATGCAAAAGCTTTAACTCTTTTAAAGCAAAACCCAGAAACTAAATTTTTAAAAGATGCAAACTCACAAAGCCTTCAAGTAGCACTTAAAAATCTAGATATTGCTTACAAAAGATTTTTCAAAAAGCAAAGTGGTTTTCCAAATTTCAAAAAGAAATTTGGAAAACAATCTATTTGTATTCCGCAAAGCCTTTCAATCGAAAATGGAATGCTCCATATTCCAAAGTTTAAAACCGGAATTAAAATTAAACAGCACAGACCAATCAAAGGCAGGATCACAACTTCAACCATTACCAAAACACCAACCAACAAGTATTTTGTTTCTATTTCTGTAGAAGAAACCATTCATAACTTACCAAAAATAAACAATGCTGTTGGAGTTGATCTTGGAATCAAGAGTTTCGCTTTTTTGTCTAATGGAGAAGAGATATCGAATCCAAAATATCTTGTTAAGCATTCAAACCAACTAAAGAAACAACAGCAATATCTTTCAAGAAAATTGAAAGGTTCAAATAGAAGAAAAAAACAAAAGCTAAAAGTAGCAAAAATTCACGAAAGAATTACCAATCTCCGAAAAGATTTTCAGCATAAACTTTCTTCGAAATTAGTTCACGAAAACCAAGTGATTTGTATAGAAGATTTAAGTATTAAAAACATGTTGAAAAACCATAAATTATCAAAAGCCATTCAAGACAGTTCTTGGAGTAGTTTTGTTAATTTGTTAGAATATAAGTGCAAGTGGTACGGAAGAACATTAATCAAAGTTGATAGATTTTTTCCAAGTTCTAAAACTTGTTCGGACTGTGGCTACATCAACCAAAATCTAAAACTCAAGGACAGAGAATGGATTTGCAAAGGTTGCGGAGTAGTTCAACAGAGGGATTGGAATGCATCAAAAAATATTCTTAAGCAAGGCTTAAACCTTGTTGATAGATCGTTCGGAACGAACGATCACGAGCATGGAGGAAATATAAAACCAAGTGCAAACTTGGAAATTTCCGATGAAGTGCTTAAAGTTCTAGAGATAAACTCTTTAGAAGCTCACAGGCTTGTCCTGTGAGTAGTTCACAATACTCAAGAAGAAGCAATACTAGGAACAGATAAATAACATGAAAACTGTTTATGTTGTTGCTAGCCATGAATCATATGGCGGTACAGAAATTGCTCATATCTTTTCTTCAGAATCCGCAGAAACTGAAACGATAGAACACCACAAAAAACAATCCAGTATATCAATACCATTATATTGATTATTTTGAAAGAAATATAGAAGAAAGTTTTACGTCATGAATATTGGTAAAATATATGAACTTAAAGCAAAATATTGGTTTATATTTCCATCAAAGGAACTGGCTGCAATAGGCACTGATGAGGGTATAACTTTGCCGCTACGAGACAATGTTAGTACATTCGGAAAAAATAGTCTTGTTATTTTTTTGGAAGAAGATGGAGATTTAAAAAAGCTACTGACTTCTGATGGAACGATCGGTTGGGTTATTATATATGACCAGTATCTTGGTTGCTTTGAGGAAGTAAAGATCCACGGCAAATAACCAAAAATATCTCTTTACTTCATTTATTTGATGTGCTATAGTAGTTTTAAATATTCTAAAATTATTTAGGAACGATTGCAAGGATTAAATACATGAACCAAGTTTTGGAATTCCATTTGGCTGAAGCGTGGCTTAAACTAAACAAATCAAAACAGCCATGCATCATGTTTCGTTATTGGGAAGATCATGAAGAAGGAGAAACCTCAATTCGATATTTTCAAAGGATCTTCACAAGAGCAAAGATTGATGTGCACTTTCCTCGTGATACAAGTTCGGAATATATTGTAGCAGATGTTGATGCTAGTTTAGTGTACAAAATTGTACAAGAAGTGCATAGCTACGATAAATGGGGAGAAAATCTTTATGGATGGGACGGTACAACCTTTTACTGGTCAAGAGATTGAAATCAATTAAGTCGAAACTTTAGCTTTTTTTGTATTTGCTACAAATTGTTTGCGGCCACCTTTTGACTTTGTTTTCTTTTTCTTTGCGGTAGCTGCACGCTGTTTTTTGCTCAATGAATAAGCTTTGGCGGCAGGAAGACAACGATCTGGATTTGATTTATTCTTGCTTGTCCCACATTCACCAGCAACCTTACCAGAAGAGGTTACACGTTTCCATTTTTGCTTGAACCATTTGCGTAAATCTTCTTCAATCATCTCTTTGATGATAGTTTTAATAGATTCTTCTAGTGATTCCATAATTTCATGATTTCTTCTTTGATAATATCTTTGAGTTGATCATAAGATTCATTAGCTTTCTTCTTTTTTCTCCAGCCGCCACCTTTGCTTTTATACCATCTTGAAGCCCAAGCCATCTTATAAGCAGAATGTTTTGTAAATTTTTTACTTGCAGCAGCTTTTGCTCTAGACCACAAGGCAGGATTTGTTGGAGAGTTCTCGCCCTCTTCAAGATATTCTAGTTCGTTTTCCATAACACTTAATTAGTTTTATATAAAAAAATAATTGGATTCTAATTAATATGTGTACAAAAAGAAAATAAACTTGTTTAATATACGAAAGGAAGAATAATCATGCATTTCAACTCATTCGTATATTGGCTAAACGGGTTTTTTGAGCTTTCGGGGGCAACCACACTAGACGAAAAACAGGTTAAAATTATCAAAGAGCATATTGCTCTGACTTTAACAAAGGTCACTCCGACATCATATGAAAGCCCATTAACTATACCGCCATTTGATGTTGAGCGGACCATTAAAAACATGGGCCGTAACGCATATATTCAAGAACAAATAAGATTATTCCCAGGTGTTATTTGTGGAAGTTGTGGAAAAACTTGCTCAGAAGAAGGTGGCACTTGTAAGGTTTGCCAAAAAAATGAATCCCTTAAAGCAGTACCCGCCGAAAATATATTAAATCTTACTACTCACCTATGCACAGAATGTGTAGTCATCTGTCCAAACTCACGAAAAATTGAAGATCATATTGGTCGCACTTGCCCATTATGTAAAGTGTATTGCAAAAATTTAGAAGCAAAAGATCTGCCAATCATTAATGTTCCAACGATCCTAACCTGCTAACAAAACATAAAACCATCTACTTATGCTACATAAGGATGATGCCATGAAACTTAGTGAAAAAAAATTATTAAAACAAATTATTAAAGAATCTATTTTGGTGAAAATCATTGGTGATGTGAACGAAGGCCATATAAGCAATATGGCAAGAGGCATTAAGGGTTTATTTAGTAAGTCAGAAGATGTACCAAGAAGCGTACCAAAAGATGTACCAGAAAAAGTTAAAGATGTTCAAGATATTTCAAAAATTCCCGAAACAAGAAGTCTATGGCTACTTATCGGAAATGAAATAAAAGCACAAAATGACGATTCAGAACGCACAGGATCAGTTTACCGTTGGATGGGTTTTTCTGATGAATATATAGAGAAATTTGGTAAAATATTTAAAAATCTTTTACCGCAACACATGGAACTAGTATTAAATTATTACAAATCTTTTAAAGATTCCGATTATGGGCCAGGATTTGACTCTATGATCGAAAAATTTCAAGAAATATATGAGATCAGGTCAGCATCTAAAGGTAGATATTGATAATTTTCCACTAAATCATCTCGCACTCAACCCAAACTCTGATTAAATCAGAGTTTAAAGATGTTTTTCGATTGTTGTAACTTCCTTTGACTCTAAAGTCTGCAATTTTGCAGTTGATATAATCAAACTTAACTTTTGTTGAACCGTCTTCGTTCAGAAACTTAAGTTCAGCTTTTCGTGGATTTTTATCTTTTCTCCATTGCTGGAGTTGATTGATTGTTGAAGGAATCTGGCAATCCCACATCACAAGATCTATTTTGGTTGTTGATGCCTCAACTGATTCTACCAAAAATGCATCAATTCCTTCAATTGAACATACAAACCGTTGCTCAGCCGTTGTAATAATTTCTTTTTCCATTTTGTCTCCTAGCTGTGTAACAGATGTTCGTACACAGGCTGTTATGTACTTTACAAATAATATTTCGTCATGTATAGTGATAATCAATTATATTAACGATATGACAAACTACAACCAAAATATTGGTGATTTATTTACAATCACATTTTGTTCTTCTTGGCCAATGTGTAATGCAATAGGACAATTTGTGAGAAATGTAAATAACAATGAAATTGTTATGATTCTAGAGTACAGGCCACCTCCACATGTTATTCCATCGTATTCCTCAAATTCAGAAGGAATGGCTAAGGTATTATGTGCCGAAGGATGTGTCGGCTATGTTCCAATTAAGTTCCTTAAAATAATAAGAAAAGAAAAATAATATGAAAAAAGTATATGTTTTATTGGAATGGCTTGAAGTTGATGTTTGTGGAGTACATAGCGTCTATGCAAGTAAAGAACTACTTGTAAAAGCGTTACTTGAAACAAAGAATAGTTCAGTTTACAGCAATGCAATGGCTTATTGGAAAAAATGTATTTGGGCCAATGGAACAACGGTTGACAAATCCAGATATGATAATTTCGAATCATTCCTGATAGATTATATTGAAAAAGTAATTAGCAAAAACCCACAGTGTCTGTTTGACTGTGTAGGCGAAGCAGAGGTGATCTGTGAGTGAGTACGAAAACCTAGAAATTGGAGGATTATACCATTATACGGTCGGAAGGCGCATTATTTTTTATGGGCCGAAAGGTAGTCTTTTAATCTCTAACAAGCAAGACGAACTAATTTCAGCAAACGAACCATTTGTTCTACTGGAAATCGGAAAGATGCACCTAAACACCTTTAGATGCAAGATATTATCGGCAAAAGGTATTGTCGGTTATATAGATACAAGATCAGAGTGTATTCTGAAGATCCCTGGTGAAAATCAATGAGTGAACAAGAAAAATTTGAAGAAACAGATGCCATGGAATTGCTTAACCATCCTTATGATGATCCTACCCAAGCAATCATATGTTTCTTTCCAACCACCAACTTTGCAATGTTGTCAGTAACAGACAACTGGTGTTCACTTGTAGCTCGTACCTGCTTTGTACCAACAAAGGTCGAGAAATCCAAAAAACCAGATCATCCATGGATGGTATATTTGGACTATTATTTTGGTCAAGCTGTGATGGCACCATACAAAAGCATTTGGACCGACAAAGAACCGCAGTTGATGAAAGTGCTAAAACTGAAATCCATCAACCTTGAGATTGGGAAACTTTACGACACACACGTAAATGCCATGAATAGGCATTCATGGCCCGTGATGAGTAATTTATGTGATCATAACTACATCCCGCCACTTGCTAATCTCAAACAAAACGATTGGGTAGTCTTGCTTGAACTCATTCCAGAACACAAAAAAGCAAAAGTGTTAACCGCAAATGGATTGATTGGCTGGATTCCATCTGTGTTGTTAAAAGATCTGTGAAAAGGAAATCACAGTAGATGTATAGGCTAAACTTTGGTTAGTGACCAAAGTTCTTCAACCAATATACTTGATAACTTGATTTCTATAGGCTATAACTAAAACCATGAATCATAAAGAACTATATGTGCTACTTGACTCCGATGGCGATATCGTTGAAACATTCCCAGAGAACTCCAGCTACGCTCATATGTTCGACATAAGGCAGTCTATATGCCCTTCTGGTGCCATCCATCGTGCAACATTGGTCATTGGGCAGGAAGAGCATGAGAGGCTACAGACGGCCCCTTCAAAGCTCGTTGCAGCTGCTCCGGTTAGAAGAAGGCTGGTTGCCCGCTGGAGGAACAGTGCGGCGGGAGAAGAAGACAAAGACAAAGACCTTGAGCGAGAGCGAGAGATATTGGGAGAAGTTGTAAGAAAACAACTGCAAGAATTTCTGATGGAAGATATCAGCAAAGAAAACGAACAAGAAGATGTTGCGAATGCGCTGATATCAGCGCAACACCAAACAGATCCATCCACTGCGGTTGATAAAGAAGCTTTCATAAAAGCGTTTGCTGAGATGACAGAAAGAAGAAGAAAACAATGATAACAGACAATACAAAACTATTCGAGTTCGTATATGATGCCGTAATTTCTGAAGGAGGAGACGGAGACTGTGCGGTAGTCCTTGAGTTGCAAGATCACAAGGCTGTATCTGACCAGTTTGAAATATTTCTCAAAACAAAGCCGTATGGCAACTGGCAGAGAGAAATTAGAGATAATGGAGATATCGGTTTCTGGGACCAGCAGGAATCCATTGTATTTTCTAATCATGATCACTTCTGTTCTTTTTTGGATGGTGCATCTGGCAAGGGATATCCAGAAGACAAGATTCCTTGCACGCAAAAAGTTATTACATTATGATAGCAAACATCACATTGCCCGCAAGGAGATAAGAACAATGACACAAGAAGAAAAAGATGATACGAAGCTTGCAGCGTTCAAAAAACATGCACAATGGATTATCGCCACCAATCCAGAGGATAAAGCGGTTTATCTATTAAAAGATAAAACAGATTCAAACAACTGGGGATTCCTTGTGGTGAGCATGGAAGGCGAATCACTGGATAATCATTGCGGCGATTGTCAAAGGGAATCAATCGTGTTCTATAAGTTCAGAGGAACTCCAGAAATGCCTTGTCCAGCAATGTTTGGTATTGTTGGGCCAACAAAGTTTAAACGGATTCTGGATGGATCAGAAAAAGAATTACTAGGAAAGTTCATTTTATGTGAAAAAATAGGTGGTTACAATGGATAAATCACAAAATTACATGGCTATTGATTTAGAACTAAATACTGATACCGATGGACAAACCACTAAGATTATTCAAGTGGGTATTGCGATTGGTAATGCAGAACAACCAGATGACATATTGATAAAAAGCTGGTATATTAATCCAGAAGAGCCATTATCACCACATATCCAAGCACTCACTGGGATTACCGAAAACAATGTTAAGCAAGGCTCTACTCCAATCAATCAGATTGCCGATGAAATTGGTAAATTGATTCAATCAAAAAAGGTCTTTGTGAATCCCATTCAGTGGGGCGGTGGAGATGCTGATGAATTAAAGAAGTTATTTGAAGATAATCAAATTGAATTTCCTTACTTTGGTCATAGAATAATCGATGTAAAAACATTTTTTGTTTTCATCGAACTTGCTAACGATAGATCTCTTGCCGGTGGCTTACGCTCTTGCATGAATAAATATAAATTAGATTTTATTGGCAAACCACACAGGGCTGATGTAGATGCTTTTAATACACTGCGTTTCTATTTCTTTTTAATAGAGCGGCAAAGAAAACTAGAAGCCATGATGCAAACAATTAAATCAATCAAATATTAATTGGCATGAAACAGTATATAATCAATTCATTTCTTCACCCGTTCCTATCTGATTATAAAATATATAGAAAATGGATTGGCGGTGAATGGAGTCGTAGATATATTGATTACGCATACAATGACATCTGGTTTTTAAAATCAGATCCTGTACCAATGTGTGCTAGAGGCATGGCATATTGTGAATACTACCATAAAGAAACAATGCCTTTTAACCAATTAAAAATTGGTAAATTATATCAAATGGTTTCTGGATATGAAACCGTTGGGATAAGAGACGAAAATGGCGAAGAAGTAGGGCGTGTAAAATTAAAAGATCCTATCGTATATCTTGGGTTTTGTCACAATCCGACAATCGAAAATGATTGGGGCGAATTAATTAAGCTGGATTATAAGTTTTTAACCTGTGATGGATTAGTCGGTTTTATACCAACCGATAGAGATGTTGGCTTTATTGCCGCCGAAATTATCTGAACCATCTCATCGCTATCAATTAAAATAATTAATTTGGTGATTGACTGGTTATGTATGTAATGCTATCATCAATCCAAGTACAAATGGAAATTAAAAATAAAATTGAAGTAATTTATGGTAATGCTATCCAAGATGGCAACTTTATGTTTAAGGTTTCTGAGCCTTCTAGGATCATTCCAAGAGTAAATGATTCAAAATATCATTCTCTAAAAGAATGGCAAGTAGAAGCCGTCACTCAACTGAATAATGAAAAATATTTCATTATTCAAGCCCCTACAGGGGCAGGGAAAAGCTATGGGCTTTGCTCGCTAGCATATGAAAAAATTAAAAATGATAGGCAATTAAAAGTTGTATTTGCAGTGCCGCAAACAATTATTGCCAGCGGATTCGTTGATAAAACTTTTGTGAGTGCCTTTGGAGATAAAGTAGATTTTAACCCGCACGCAAATCTTTGCAGTGACTATACAAACGAAGGCACTGTCAGAGATTTTCTTGGGTTTCTCGGCAATACTGCCCCGGTTTCTGTAGGGATGGAAAGCCAAAACGTTGTCATTTGTACGCATGCAACTCTCGTTGCAGCATTCAAGGCAAATAGAAGTTTATTCAACAATGTTCTCGTTGTCGTGGATGAAGCGCACCATGTTAGAAACGAAATTGTATACACAGATTTAGAAGACGATGGAGAACTTGAATCGGAAAATGAGTGCGATGAAGAGGATGAAAATCAAGAGCTAATTTGGAATGGCCTTGGAGAAATTGTAAGTTACGCACTAGAAGATAATAATCAAGATAAAAATTTCCAGATTGGATTAACGACGGCAACATTTTTTCGTAGTGATTCCGCATCAGTTGTTCCGGCTGGGACCAAGAATGATAAATTTTCTACATTCTTTCTACCATTCGATAAATTTTTTAATTCACTGACGCATCTGCGTTCACTTTCATTTAATTCCGTATTCTATTCAAAAGATTACTGGCGGCAAATTGACGAATGCATCAAGACACAGGGCGAGTTTAAAAAATCAATATTCTTTATTCCATCAGTAATGTCACATTCTTCGTCTGGTAAGAAAAATGATGTCTTAAATATCATTAAAGGCATTTCCGGTAAGCAATTTATTGTTGAGGATATCGATTATCAATTCCTAAATGAATCATTGAAAAAAACGACATATGATAATCATATTTATATTAGCATTACTAGAAACGGAGAAACACTGCGCTTTGTAGATTTTGTCTCAGAGCCAAATCGCAAGGAAAAAAAGAAAATTATCAATGACTCTCACGATGCCGACTTAGAAGAAAATATCCATGGTATTATTGCCCTTGGAGTTTTCAAAGAAGGGGCTTCGTGGAAATGGGCAGAGAACTGCTATATCATTGGAGAGCGTAGATCGCTAGTAGAGCTTGTGCAAATTAACGGTAGACTCTATCGTGATGTGGCCGGTAAAGAATCAGTGTCTACATTTTATTTTGTAGATCGATATTTTGATCCAACAAGCACTGAAGATGAATTCTTGGAACGTTCAAACACAACGTTTAAAACTGTCTTTGTTTCAATGATGATCGAAGAGATTCTTATGCCGCCTTGTAAAATCACAAGGCGAATTAATGTAGTAAATAAAATCACTGGTGCGCTAGAGGAAGTTGTCAAAGAGTATCATCCAATCCTTGAACTCGCTGGTAGCCCTGATAAGGCCATTACACTTAAGAAAAACATTATTGATACTTTTAATGAATTATCCATAAAGGAGTTAACTTCAGCTGAAATTAATAAAGGTGGAGATGTTGTACTTGGTAAAATTCAAAATCTTGTAAAAAAAGCTATTATAATCAATCTTGAAAAAAACAAAACATACGCCGAAGAATCTATTGAGGATGCCGTTAAAGAAATCTATGATTTTACGGCAAAAAGAAATAACGCTACTAAAAACACAAAGCCGAAAGAGGCATTAAAAGAGCCAATGTTTGATGTGAATGATATCAATTTTGATATTATGGACAAAACACCACTTGGGCTCTGGTTCGCTTGTTCTTCGGGTAATGTGGGAGTTAAAGATTTCGAGAAACTACGTACCGCTTTTTGTTCTGGAATTGATGCTCAAATAAATTCAGTAAAAGAAATTATAGATTTTAAGCAGAAAAATGGAAATTTGCCTTCTCAGGGATCTAAAGACCAAACAGAAAAGAAAATGGGGAACAAGCTTTCCGATTTAAAAAAAGCTAAGCAAGGAAAGGGTAGAAGTAAGTTTTATGCAGAAACACATGATTATGCAAAAGGTCGTGGTTGTCCCGATATGTTTGAGGTTGAAACGGAAGAAACAAGAAAAGCAGACCAAATAGAATCAGTAAAAGAAATTATAGATTTTAAGGAAAAAAATGGAAAGTGGCCTTCTCACGCTTCTAAAGACCAAACAGAAAAGAAAATGGGGAACAAGCTTTCCGATTTAAAAACAGCCAAACAAGGAAGGGGTAACAGTAAGTTTTATGTAGAGACACAGGAGTATATAAAAGATCGTGGTTATCCTGATATGTTTGAGGTTGAAACAGAAGAAACAAGAAAAGCAGACCAAATAGAATCAGTAAAAGAAATTATAGATTTTAAGGAAAAAAATGGAAAATATCCTTCGGAAAAATCTAAAGATCCAACAGAAAAGAAAATGGGGAAAAAGCTTTCCGATTTAAAATCAGCCAAGCAAGGAAGGGATAGGCGTGGGTGCAAGTTTTACCCAGAGACACAGGATTATGCAAAAGGTCGTGGTTATCCTGATATGTTTGAGATTGAAACGGAAGAAACAAGAAAAGCAGACCAAATAGAATCAGTAAAAGAAATTATAGATTTTAAGGAAAAAAATGGAAATTTGCCTTCTCAGGGATCTAAAGACCAAACAGAAAAGAAAATGGGGAAAAAGCTTTCCGATTTAAAAAAAGCTAAGCAAGGAAAGGGTAGAAGTAAGTTTTATGCAGAAACACATGATTATGCAAAAGGTCGTGGTTATCCTGATATGTTTGAGGTTAGGAAGCAAAAAACAACTGGGTCTATAAAATGATAACTAAGCACATGTATAGTGGATGCAATAAAAAAATTACAGCAAGAGAGATGACGGTCATTGGTCAGTATAGAGAAATATTCAAACAACAATCCTTGCCAATGCAAAAGCAATTTATTTCTCTTTGTGGGCTATGCTGTGATGTAGACAAAGGAAATATTTTACTAAAGGACTCAGAATTAGACCATGTTCTTAAATCTCGTTTATTAGAATCACCATCGCAATATCATGGAATCGATGCCAATCAAGACACGATAAGTGCGAATAAATTAATTAGCGATTTTGTCGGCTCAGCAAAGCAGCCAAATTGGCATTGTAGATATTTCAAACTTGCAATTGATAGAATCGCAAGAGAAGAGTGGTTCAATCCAGGGATTATCAATTATGATTGCACGGTAATGCCAGAAAAAGCAATGGGCGATCTCAAACAAATCATTAATCTAACCAAAAATAAAAATGACATCCTTGTTGTTTGTAATTTCGTCACAAGAGCAAGACATAAAACTTGCTCGCCAGAAGAATTATTTGAAACCATTAAAACATCTGGCCTTTTGGATTTATTAAATAGAGATCAATGGGTTTTGCACGAAGTTATTTATCAATATAATGGAACAGGAAAATCATCGAATACAACAATGTCCACGATAGTATTCTATAAAAAACAATAATTAATACGCTAAATTTCTGATGATTTTATTTTTAATATACTTGACTGGCCGCAATAAAAATGATATCATATCAGAATGATATCAACTGAACTTAAAATTGGCAAATTATACGTGCTACCATTCAAATATTCAATATTCGATATCCAAAATGAACAGCGATACACTGGACATACCACACGATATAAAACATATCTCACTGAAGGTACGCCAGTACTTATTCTGAATTTACAAAATATAGCCAGCTATATTAATATATCATTAACAAAATACTTAATATACCGCATTCTGTGCCCAGATGGCAATATAGTCTATATCGAAGTAACAGACAATGCAATCAAGGGTTTCTGGAAAGAAGTTAAAATATAATGGTTTTACTTAAACCAGGGAAATTATATGTTAATAATTTCCTGAAGTACAACACAGATCCTGCATTTAGGAAACTTGGCTTTAATGTTTTTGTCGATGAAAATAATTCTAAATCTTTTGGCATTAGATCAGATGAGATAATTATGATAATTGAAATGGTTAGGCAAGAGATCAATAGAAAAATAAAATTTACAAAATATAAAATCTTAACAAAAGATAAGGTTGGTTTTATCAATATCTATGAAGGATTAGAAAAAGATTGGCAGGAAGTATCCCTTGGCTAATTTGTTAAAACCGGGTAAATTTTATAAAAATATTGCCAAAATACGTGGGGGTTTTCTTGTCCATAAAAAACACCCAGATTTAAATAAAAAATTTACTTTAGATCAATTGGATCAATATACCACTATATTCGATGGTGATCTTGTTTTAATTGTTGAAAATTTAGGAGAGAAAATTTGTACCCCAAGCAAAAACAAATATATCACCTATAAAATATTAACAAAAGATTGTGTTGGCTATATTTTTGTATATAATAACGCTTCAAGAAATTGGGTTGAAGTAACGTCATGTTGAATCTTAAACCAGGAAAATTATATAAGATATTATCTGATCAGAACATAGCAATTTTTAGATATTCAGATGGAAATGTAATAGATATTCTTAAACCAGATAGTAATACTATGTTTTTATATCTGGGAAAATTACCGTCAGATGTTTTTGATGAAAGAAATAATTTTACAATCAAAAATAATGTTGATTTTATTCGTCATAAATTATTATTGCCTGATGGAACATTGTCATATATCAATATAGGACGCATAGAAAATCAAAAAGAAATTTACTATGATCCTAATATTAAATGGATGGAAATATTTCCATAATTTCAGTATTAATCAATAACCGGAAAAACTTTGCTTGAATCCCAAATAACCACTTCTCTTAACACGCCATTAAAATATTGAAAAATAGCATCATAGCCTTGCTTCGCAGCAGCACTACTTATTTCTTTACCAACATATCCTTTTAGTTCTTCTATTTTTTCTACTTTGTTTTGCGCTTTTTCTTCTGGCATTCCTAATTGCACTAATGCCATAACACACGGATGCTCGTATCTATTTTTACCCATATGGATTTCTAAAGGGTTTTTAATATCCAAGTAAGCTTCTGTAATTTTACCGCCAGATTGGGTAGCGTATTGCTCTGCAACTTCTCTGATTGGAGTAAAGTAAGCACCAGATCCTAAAGCTCCCCTTCCAGTTGTTTTAATTGGCGTTTTACCATCCCAGTTTCCACCGTGATATACAGGACCAAATTTACTGGTTTTGTCATTGATATTTTCAAAAAGAATAGATAATAATTTCATGATAGCTATAACTAGGTTATTTTTATGATTTACAAATTTTCAACATTGTGATATAGTGTTCTATATCTTCTGATGTCAGTAAAAAGGAAATTATGTTCAAAGTAGTAGAAACAAATAATGGAAAAATTAAAATTCTTCTAGAAAAAGAAGGGAGCTATTCTGAGATTGCAGAACTGCAAAACAGTGAGCATGGGCTATCTGCCGCAGAAGCTTTAATTTTTGATTTACGGAGATGGATTAATAAAAACGACATAGAGATAGATAAGGGAATGATTTATCATTCCTTGGAACAAGGATGGTAAAATCAAACCATTTTTGAAACTGGTGTTTTGCTCCAAAAACGGCAAGACCAATATTTTGGCGTTGTGCGATCTTTAGCTTGGCTACATTTATGTCTTGCACGGAATGATTTACGACGTTTTGGATCTTGACGCTTGATACGCATGTTTGGATCACCAAAATTTACTTTTTTGATGTTTCCTGTTTTGGGATCTTTAACAAACACTTTGTATTTTTTTACATCGCCCTTGGAAGGTTTTCCAACGGACACTTCTTTACCTTTATATTTTGCTTCTTGTAAAATACTAACATGCTCATTCATGTAAGCTACAAGACATCCCTCACAAACAGCTTCCCCTGTTTCATCAAGGCTGGCTCCAAGCTCTAGAATTTCTGTTTCTTCATTTTCAGGCTCATCTGATCCAAATATTAAATTTTTACCATGAAATTTTTTCTTTGGTTCACCGTGAATACTTTTTTCATGCTCATGATCATGTTTTTCACTTGAATATTCTAATTCATGAATGGATTCAAGAATTGCTAGAATCAAATTTTCTTTTGAGTTTTTCATATTTTACCTACTGTTGATTATCAATAAGTACTGAATCGTGTTTTATTTTCATGAGCCAAATTTACGTTTCAATTCATGAATAGCTGATAACCGATTAGATTATTTTGAAGATTTTTTTGTTTGTTTTACCGCAACAGAAGGTGCTTCAACTGAGTCAACAACAGGATCAGCCACAGGAGCTTCTAGAACGGGCTGTGCGGGCTCTGAAATTGTTTCCACAGGGACAATTACATCTGGTGTTTTTGTATCCTCTACAGCAGCCACAGAAGTGCTTTGGGCTAATACCTGTGGAGCAGCAAGTTTAAGTTCTAATTCAGATACTCTATCAGTTAATGCCTTTATTACTGATAAAAGGTCAACACCTTGTACAGTCATTGGCACCGTGACATCAAGCGACGGACTACCGTATGGGTAAGTTGCACAGCCATTATGATCTATTAATGTTTTCATTTTATATTTTCCTTTTCTTTATTTAGCAATTTGTATGATATTATATATTATGTTGAAGAAATTGTAAATCTTTTTATACCTAGCCCACACTCATAATCTTCTAAAATTTGTCCTGCCGTTAATACTTGATTACAAACTTGAACATCTCTGATAAAACCATTAAATCCTTGAGGAAGGGCTACACCTGTACCTGGAATATTTGCGCCAATGCCCCATGAATTATGGTCCTGATAATTAATGGGAAAAGCGGCAGCTGCCGAACTAACCAATCTACCGTCGAGATATAATTTTAACCCAGTAGATACACTATGTGTACACGCAACCCTAAACCATTTTCCCACTGGCACTGCTAGATAGGCAGGCGTTTCAGTGTTTTTAATACTTAAACTGGTATCAAAAATATAGGCACTAAGTGTATTAGATGTCGTTACACGTATAGCAATTGCCGCATTGTTAGGTGATGACCCACCCCAAGTGCTTGCTTGTCTTTTTAAGACGATATATGAGTCATAACTTGAACTGCCATAACGACACGCCCAAACTAAAATAGTAATATCGGCAGGTTCTAGGGTAGATGCACCAATGATAGTAGAGTTTACTGATGTGCTATCATTAAAAACCATACATGTTTTCCATGGAGAAGACTGATTTTGAGTGGTTAATGAACCAGCGAAAGATAAATTATATGTACCTAAAGAATCAATGATGGTTGAAGAGTTAGAATCTTCCAGTTTCCATCGTGCGACACAGTAAGGTGCCAATGGTGCATGATCATATCCAACTAGCTCCCAAGTTCCACTTATAAAACACTGATAGTAATCGCCAATCTTTTCACCCGATGTAACAACATATGTATCGCCCACCGAAGGAGAAATGGGTAGGCTGGCAAGCGTTCCACTGCCATGCAATCCTCCTCCCCCTCCCGATGGGCCACTGGCTGTTGCAATCGGTCGAGTTTCCAACACAGCAACTCTTTGCGAGAGGTTTTCTGAAGTGGAATCTAGACTATCAAGTTTATTTTTTACGTTTGTTGATTGAACAATCAACGGAGCATTAATGATGAAATCCTTTATTTTCGGAGGTTCACCGCTAGGATTTATAATTACATCGACTGGCTGTGGGATTGGATTTATTGGCATGCTACTATTTTAGTAGCAATATATTGAAAAGTACAATCAGAGTTGAATGCCTTTTAGTGCTAGCTGCTGACGAATCAGTTCCATCTTTTCTGCTTGATTGAGGTTTTCATACTTTGCACGCAAACCTGGGACGTTATCAATCTGACGCATTAGATTGCTGATAGCATTTGCGACAACATCGCTATGTGATTGCATTGGTGCTGGTGCTGCCGATTGCTGTTGGCGTTCTGACATATATCCAAGAATCTTTTCAGCAAGTGTAAGACCAATGGCAACCTTTGCTGTCGTTGTCATTTGGTAGCTTTCCTTAACAAGACCGAAAATTGAAGGCATTGGTGTAATTCTTAGCATATTGTTTGATAACCTTTCTGATACTAAGTATGCCACAGGATCTGGTTCAAGTCAACGAAGAAAAAAATGAGCTTTTACTTTTTCAAAGGGGCCAAGGGAATTTAAATGAATCTTGAAACCTTCTTGCATCAATGTTTTTCATGTCCATTGCACGAATCACCGAATCAACAGTAGAAGCTGGATTTTTGATTTCATCTTGGAATTTTTTTGTGCTTTGAACAACTTTCATCAATATATCAATTTTATCTTTATCGCCGCTAACATCAAAAGGAGACTTTCTTCCTGTGGCCATGCTGCTTAATAAACTGGCAAAAAATAATTTTCCAAGAGTTGTCATTTTATAACTTTTACCGAAAAGGGAATTCAAATCTGGTGTCGCTGGCATATCTAATTGTTCATTGATCATTTTTTAATGGCCTCATTTCAATAATTATTCTCATAAAATGATATCGTTGATAATTAAGTATAAGAATTAGGAGTATCAGATAATGGCAGACCCCATAGGACCGACAGCAGACAATCTCAAGATTGCTCAGCAGCTTTTATCGGCAATGTCACAAATCTCCGTTCAGCTTGAAAATCAAACCAAAGCTTATCGAGCGCAAGCAGATTTGGTTGAATCCTTATGCAAAGCACAAGAATGTTTTGGTAAAGTTGACAGCAATAAAATAAAAGCTGTATCTGATGGCCTAAAAACAGCTCAAGAAAATACAAAATCTTTTAGTGATGAACTTGTAAACACTGAGGCTGAAGCCGAAAAACTAAGAAGCAAAACCGCAGAGCTAGCTGCTGAAGCTAGAAAAGTATTAATCGCAGATGAATTCAAAGCTGGCTTACAATCTGGCCTAAATTTAACAAAAGCACTATTTGGAAGTTTGATGCGTATTGGCAGCACAGGACTTAGTGGTATTATGGGTATTGGAAAAGCATTGCTTTCCATCCCAGGAAACATATTGAACTTTTTCCAAAGTAATGCCGGTGGAGGAACAGATCCGTGGCGTGAAGCCCTCGAAGAATTGCGTGATAAATTTGGTAGCTTGCAGGTAGGAACAAGTAAAGCTGTTCTGGGCATGATGAATAATGTGAATCAATTTAATGATTCTGGCCTACGGCTTGGACGTGTATTTGGATATGGTCGTGCTGGTGCGGCAGCAGCCATGAAAGAGTTCATGAAAGTCGCTGAAGAAATGGGGCCTATGGCCATGCGATTTATGGATGCGACGAAGGGTGTTTCTGGGCAGTTATTAGTTTTAACTAAATCAACAGGGCTCACAGGAGATGCTCTCAGGTCATTACAAATCTCAGCGGATAATGGCGGTGAAAGTGTTGCGACTGCTGTACAGAAAATGAGTGTGGAGCTTGTTAGAGCACAAAGAACTTTTGGTATTTCTGTAAAAGAAATGGGTAGAGACCTGGAAGTCATGATGAAAGATGTCGGCACCTTTGGTGTCATGTCCAGAGATACCATGATTAAAACCAGCGTTTATGCTCGTAAGCTTGGTTTATCCATGGAAGCCTTGAAAAAGGTAATGGATAAAACATTAAATTTCGAGGATACGGCAAACATGGCCGGTGGATTGGCTGAAGCATTCAATATGAATATTGATGCCATGAAAATGATGAAGGCACAAACACCAGCAGAAAAGCTTGATCAATTAAGGGAAGCCTTCTTCCGAACCGGTAAAAACATTGATCAAATGAGCATTGCTGAGCGTAAGCATCTATCAAATCTTACTGGTTTATCCGAAGAAGAAACACGCATTGCATTTGCTCAAAAAAACAGGGCACTGACAGGTGCCGCAGTAGATGCACAGATGAAGAAGTCCCAAAAAACGCAGATAACGCAAGAACAGGCCATGCACGAGTTGGCGGATTCTATTAAAAGATTGACGCAGTCTGGCAGCGGAATGAAGGGTGGATTCTTTGATACTTTTTTCAAGGGATTTGAAGCAGGTATGTTAAGGACAAGAGAATTTAGGAAAGTCTCCAGAGAAATCCAGCGTGATATGCGTATTGTTTATCGAGCCGGGGTTGATGTAGGAAGAATGTTTGTTCATTATTTTCCAGGAATAAAACAAGTGCTTGATGCTCTTGGTGATATGTTTGCTCCTGCAAAATTCAGAAGAATGATGAATTCTGTCAAAAATATATTTGCAATATTCTTTATAGATTTACAACGAGATCCAAAAGCTGGTGTTCAAAATTTCATGAAAAACATGAAGAAAGCCTTCTTTAGTTTTTTTGATTCAAATAGCGGAGCAGGTAGAAGCTTTCTTGATGGAATGAAAAAATTCTGGAAAGCTTTTGGCGCTATTGCAGTTGAAGGATTGAGGTTTGGGATTGAATCCATTAGGGATGCTGCTAAAGGCATCACCGGTTTCCTTAAAAACCCAAGATCTTTCATGGAAGGAGCTTCCAAGGCTGGCAGTGGTATATCTGGAGCTATTGCACAGGCAATTAGTTATGCATACAAAGAACTATGGCCCGTGATGAAAGAAGCTGGTATCGCCGTTGGTGAAATGTTGATGACGGTGCTCACTGATTATGTTGGACCATTTTTAAGACGACATGCGGTAGCTATTGGCGCAACATTATTTGGAATGATATTTGGACCAGCATTTATTAGGGCAGGAATTGCTGCCTTACTTGGCGGCGGTGGGGGTGGTATATTTAGTGCTATTGCCGGTGCCGTTGGAAGAGTATTTAATTTTACAGGAGGTGCAGATGCGGCAGATAAAAAGGCGGATGAACAAAGAACTGTAGCTCAAAGCTTTCAGAATACATTGAAAAATACTGCTAGGTCTGCATCTGGTATTTTATTAGGAATCACTGCTTTGGCTGGCATTATGTATATTCTTATGCCCGCATTCACTGCCCTTCTTTCATTTATAAATAGCAATAATATTACAGCAGCGAACATTGGCGTTGCTTTGTTGGCTGTAGCTGGAATGACTGCGCTTATCGTCGGAATTGAAAAAGTAAAATTTTTAGATTCATTAACAAAACTAGGGGATGCCGCTAAAGCAGGGGGCGGTAATTTATTATTAGGTGCGCTTGCCGCACTTGCCGCACTTGTTTTAGTGGGCGGGGCTGCCATTGTAGTGATAGAAACATTTTCTGTTTACAATGAATCTCAAGTAAAAACTGCAATGATTGCCATGTATGCAATGACTGGTTTATTTTTTGTCATGGTTCCATTGATTGGTGCTCTCGCTATTATTGGAGCATTATTGCCAGTTGTAGGTGTGGCTGCTATTGGTATGCTGGCAATAGCACCGTTAATGACTAAAATAGGAGAAAAAACAATTGAAATCGTAAGATTATTCAACGGTATTCCAACCGAACAAGTATCAACTGCTACAAATGCCATAAAAAATATAATAAATGTTTATTCTGTCATTGCAAATTCAATGGTTTCAATGGGCCTTTTAGCTATAATAAGACCTTCTACAATTCTCAGTATTGTTGATAAAATTACTACTCTAGTGCGACAAATCAGTGTATCAGTCGTGGATATGATTCGCTCCATAGATTTAAGTGGTGATGTAAACTTGTTAAAAGCCAAAGCAGAAGTGTTTTCTGCCGCCTTATTAGGAATCGCAGCAATTGTTACTCCAATAACAAATTTTGGCAAAGCATTAGCCGAAAATGATTCAATATTTGATTCTGGGGAAATGGAAAGAATCGTTGTAGAGCTAAGTCATATGATGACTGCAATGTTTTCTGGTATTCAGAATATAGTTAGGGAAATTGGCGCTCTCAATCTTGGCACAGATCCAGGACTAATGAAATCAAAAGCAGAAGTCTTTTCTGTTGTACTAAATGGAATCGCTGCAATCATTACGCCAATATCAACATTTGGATCAACTATTGGTACTGCGGCTGGTGGTTTCTTTTCAAACAGCGCCGATGTAACAAGAACTATTACGGAGCTTGGAATATCAATGCCAATTATTTTAAGATCAATTGGCACTCTAGCAACAACATTACTAACACAATTAAATGCAATAACGGCTTCAGTAGATCCCGTAAAACTAAAATCCGTAGCAGAAGTTTTAATGTATACATTAAAATCGGTTATGGATGTGGTTATTACACTGATGAGTGTGTTTAGTGGAGGAAGGATGGCCACAGGAGCAGGAATAGGCGGCGCAATTGGATCATTTGCGGGACCAGTTGGGGCCGTTGTCGGAACTGTAATTGGTCAAACGATAGCAGCAAGGGCTGATCAACAGGAGTTCCAAAGAAAAATAAGCGGTATAACAGCAATATTCTCAATGCTGAAAAATAATCTAAAAGACGTTATTGAAGCAGTGACTGTTCCGATGGGAGTGCTTTTAAGTTCGCCCAATATTACAGCGGATTCATTAAAAGCAGTTGCGGCCCTTGGAGATATCATGAAAGGTATCGGAAATATTTTAGTCGGAATTGGTGGGGCTGCGGCAGCATTACCACGAAATCCAACATCGCCAAGAGACTTAGGGCGAATAACATTGCTGCTAGATGTAATAACTCCATTTATTAAAGGTTTAACAGATAGAGTCATAGAAGTAATACAGTCATTTACCGTATTTAATGCTGCACAAATAGACTCGCTCAATTCAGTTACCCCAATACTTTCTGTGTTCTTCGGCTTTATATCTAGCTTTACTGGTATAATTTACAATGCGATGGAAATGATGAAAGGAAAAAGCCCTGATGAAATGAATAGAATTGCAGGAACGATAGTTCATTTTATCAATACACTTAGTAATCAGACACAAAATATGATGCGAGGAATACCCGCTCTCGTACTAGCCATATCATCAATAGATCTGTCCGGTATTGACCCAAACGCCTTGGCGGGAAAAATCACGTCAGTTAAGGCTGTGCTAGATCTCGTTGGTAGTATTAGCGCAGCAACAAAAGGCATTCAAGACGTAGCGCAAGCCAAACTCGGCGCTGCGGATATGGCAGCTAAAATTGTGCAGCCAATTGTTGATTTATTACTTACGATGTTTACTGATATAAATGCAGATGGCGTTATTGGTTTGGGCAATTCCTTGCGGTTTGCGTTAAACGCCTTATCAGAATTTACATTCCCCCGTGGTTTAACGGCCAAAATTGCTTCAATGAAATCATTATTTGAATTAATAAAAACCATTTCAGATGCCGCCGCTTCTTTAAATACTCTGGGTGGTGCAGGGGCGCAAACACCAATGCGGGCAGATGTAATGAACATTCCTCTCAGCAATCTTGCTATTATGATAAATAGCCTTAAGAGTAAATATATATTTTTCGGCGGCACAAAACATTATAATCCCTTGAGTAGCCCAGGAGAATATTTTGGACCATTGGCTGCTATGCTACCAGGAATTACCGGTAAAGGAGCACTCTTAACGAATATTAAAAACATTGTTACTGAGATGCTTAGTTCTGCAAAATCAATTGCCGAACAGCCCATTGTGCCACCCAGCCCAAATCTTGGAACAAGTTTAGCAAACATGACCAGTGTGCTTGGAACAATAGATTCTTATTTTGGGCCAGCAGTTCAAGAAGGATCGATCAACAATTTGCTTGACAATATTCACAGAAATACCAAGGGCAGAGTAAGTCATGATCTTAGCGTAGTCGTGGAACGATACAATTCATTATCCAGAGATTTAGCTCGTATGAATGCGATAGACATAGATGCTTCGTTGACAAGACTAAATGATGGCTTGGGTCGGAATCGTGTGGTCCAAATTGAAAATGCTGCGGCAAATATTACAATTAACCTAGATGTTAAATTGAGAACCGAAGACATAGAAACTGCTCTATTTACCCGAAGCAACAAAGGTGCAGCACCAGGACCGGGCGGCAGCATAGCTAGAGCTAATTTCGTTCCACAAAGCCATGATACAGCAGGACACTGATATAATATGAATAATTTAAAAGAAAAAGTAATGGAAAATAAGTTTTTGCTATCTCTACTAAATCAAATGAATCCATCAGAAAAGGAAAACACCCTATCTGTTATCAATGGATTGCTTGAAGAAATGCAAGGCAAATCAGAAGGTTTGACCAAAGCAATCCAAGAGGCTTCTAAAAAACAGCCACCTAAATAGTTATCGTAAGATAAACTATTATGAGCAAGCCATTACCTCCAACACCAGAACAATTACAAGATCCAGATCCATCCATAAGAGGATCACGCCGAAGGATGACAATTTATTATAATGTCAATCAAGAGCCGGACGTTGGTTTGCCATTGGCTCAGCTTGGAACTATTGATATAGCAGATCCTATAAAACAAAGATATGTAGAAGTTTTAAGCCAACAAACTATCAATGCACAAAATTCTATTCCAATTGCACCCAACTCTTCAGTGGGCCATTTTTACGAAACACCAGACCCAGAACAGATACAATATATTTCAAATGATGGAAATAATCCAAGCGGCGTACCAAATGCAATCACAAACTTCTTTGTAACTCCTAGCCAGTTTAATTTTATAGGAACTGATAGAAAAGGCGTCAGTGAACCAAAAAAAATAACTACTCGTACTTTTAGTATAAACAGATATGTAAAAAATATCAACACAGATGCTATAAAACATGGAGCCCTGATAGATCAACAACTTCTTAGCACCACTGGATTCAATTCACTGGAAAGTAATCAGTTTGTTGTCGTCGATGGCACTCAAGAAAAACCCGATGATCGTTTAAAAATTGGTCCAATATATTATAATAAAAAAGGCGCTTATAAAAATACCAGCTTCGTCGGCCAACCAGTATTAAATGGTTCAACCGTAACTGCCACAAGTATGTCCTTGGAGCATTTAAAGAAAATTGGTCTAAATATTCTGTATGATGCCGTTCAAGCTGGTGCTGGTCCTGATATAGATCCAACAAATGGAGATGGCGGTTTTTCTGAAGCTGAAGCTGGGATGGCTGTGCCATCATTGCCTAGAATTGGTAAAAAAGTAAGACTAAGCAGATTTTCTCCATCATATGAAGCTAAAAAACTTTTCGGCGTAGATAAACCAAATAACCCGTCATTTATTGACAATGAAGTAGGTGAAAATCCTACTATGACATATGGCAATTTCTATAACCCATTTTCTCAATTTGATTCACTAGTTTCACTCGGTCAAATTGCCGTTTGTGTTGCGATGGTAATCTCATTTGTTGTCATATTGGAATTAACTTCTATTGCAATTCCACATGACAATAGAGAACGTCTAGTGTACGATCCCCAAGCCATAGATTATGCAAATAATAAAATACTTGGAACTTCTACCATTCCAAATCTACCTGCATATCCAACCGATGGAATGTCTGGCGGTGAGTTCCTACAACAATTTCTCGGAATCAAGGGACTTTTTACTTACACTTTTCATGCATTCGATGACTGTTTGCAGAATGGCTTAGAAGAGTTTTTTGGCGTGCCAGGATTAAGAGATGGAACTGGTACTGCATTGGCGTCTGGTGCTTTGAGAATATTGTTGGAAAGCGGAAGATTAAATACCGTACTGAGAGATGTTATTCGTAATGGTATAGATATTATTACTAGCTCCGATCTAAATGGAGGTCCATATAGTATTGAAGCGACTGGTCGAATTATAAGAGATATTAGAGATAGCAAAATTCTTAAATTTGTTAATGTTTTGGCACAAATCGGAGATAAGATTGCCTGGGAATTAAAACTAAAAGGAACAAATACAAAAATAGGTAGCAATATAAGTGTTGTAGATACACTGCCAGACACAAGGCGTTTTTTAATAGCAAAATCAAGATTAAGTGATGGAAGATTGGGATGGTCAAATAGCAACTCTCCAATGCTTCATCTCCCATTGACATCGTTATTTGTTACAGGGGCAGATCATAGGCCAAGGCTGGAAACCGGTATAAGTGATACAACAGGACTTGATTTTCTTATTCTTAATGATAATTTAATGCAAACAGCACTTCATCAAGAAATTATTTCTTCAGCCTCAACTGATCTTGGAGGTGAAATTGGATCATTTCCAACAAAAAATAGATTATCAAAAGATTTAGTGGAAAAAATGGAGGAACAACTGGAAGCAGATTATATGCCCTTTTATGTTCAAGACTTAAGAACAAATGAGATATTATCTTTTCATGCTTTCCTAGAGGATTCTTCTGAAGATTTCAGCGTCGAATATACGCAGCAAGATGGCTATGGTCGAATGGATAAAGTGCAAATATACAAAGGCACTACCAGAAAAATAAACGTATCTTTTAAAATGGTTGCGACCAATGAAGAAGATCATAATCTTATGTGGTATAAAATTAATCGGCTAGCAATGACAATTTATCCACAATGGACACAGGGCAGAGAAGTGAATGTTGGTGGCATCAAGTTTATTCAACCATTTTCACAAATACCCGGTGCTACGCCCGTAGTTCGACTGAGACTTGGCGACTTATGGAGATCCAATTATAGTAAACAATCTATCGCAAGACTTTTCGGAGCTACAACACGAGAAGATTTTAATATATTCGGAGCCAATGCTAGAACTAGATCTGACGTTAGCGCCAGATCCCAAATCGATGCGGCAAATAAAACAAACAGATTAATATGTGCAATGAAACCAGGAGGCGGATTTACAACAAGTGCCACACAGCCCACCACGCAGGCTAATGGTGCTATATTAGTTAATCCTAATGATATTTTTACTGCAAATAGATCTAAAATATATTTAAAAGGTGATTACCCAGGCGTAGAATCTATTTTGGATGAAAATTTTACTCCTCGCCCACCCAACACAACATGGGCATTAGGCCAAGGAAAATTAATTGAATGTTCATATGTAGAAACTATTACGACAGGAATAAGATTAAATTTTGAAAGAGTCATGGAAGAACCAACGGATATTGCTTCTGGATATAGTTTAGAACCTAAAGATGGCAAGCAAAATATAATAATACTACAAATTCAATACCTTAAATCAAATATTGATATTGATTTTACTATGTTTTCATTACGCACCGAATTACAATCGCAACCGGAAAATACCCAAAACACTACTACTGCTGGCGAACAGGGTTTGCAGGATTTAAATCCAACTCAATTTTTTGATGATACAAAAAACCCAATTCTCAAATCATTTAGTTCAACATATGGAAAAGGTTTAGCAGGCGTTGTTACTGAATTCAAGGTTGACTACGGGGAAGCAAAAGGCGCATGGGGAACAAATGGTAATAGTTTTTTAAGAGCACCAAAGTTCGTCACAATTAATTTAGGCATGCAAGTAATTCACGACATACCACTTGGCCTTGATGCAAATGGCATCATGAATGCACCAATATGGTCTGTGGGTAATATGTCAAGGCAACTTGGAGGAATAACTGAGCCATTACCTAAACTACAAAATAGAAGTTATTTGAACGATGATAATCTTGGCGTTTTCAAAAAACCATTAATTAACAGAAGGTAACGGAAATGGCAATAAGCAGATATAGTTTATCACCAAAAATTAATTTTGGTTTTCAATATGGCACCAGTGAAACAATTTCTTTAATAAGAGCAGGAATAGCTTCTGGTGCAATAGCAACACAAGTGATTTTCTTAAAAGAAATAGTTAGATTGGATGTTCTTGCTGGGCAATATTATGGTGACGGAAGGTACTACTGGCTCCTATGTTGCGGTTCAAACGTGGGCTGGGCACTTCAAACGCCTCCAAATACACGAATTGTGATACCAAATTTAGAACAATCTTTGAGATATTTAGGTTAAAAAATATATCTTATGATTCTTTATGTACTTAAGATAAATTACAATGCTTAAATTAGATTTAAAACTCACAAAAGAACAAAAAAGTATTCGTTTAGGAAAAATAAGAGATCGTTTTGCTCCATATTTTGGTTTTGTTGTGTCAGGAAGTATATCGGAAGCACTCGCACTTAATCAAGCTATTAATTCCCAAAGACAAAATGAAATAAGTGGTGCAGTTAATCCAGCAGGTCGTCTTGCATTAACTCCTGACCGTAACGCAGCACAGGTTTTTAATATATTTCTTGATGGTGGCTCAGGTGCATTAAAAGCCATAGCTGATCAACAACCAGCTAGTCCTGGTAGCAGCACGACTACAGATTCATCTATTAAAGGAAGAATTATTAATCTTTTTACAGGTGCCGATACTCATGCTACACAAAATTTTTCAAATTATGTTCAAATGCATTATTGCAATAGCCAAAACACCACACAGGCCGGAGAAAAAACATTTTTTCCAAATCTAGATAGAATTGGATTTAATAATAATGATGAAAGATCAAAACAAAAATTATCTGTTTTTAGGATGATTCATCCACTTTTAGCCCCAGGTGAAAAAAATGCAGATTTATTGACAATATTTTTTAATGCTTTCCCAACACTAGAATTAGTAAGAGCTACACCAGTACTTGATATTAAAATGTATTCTTCACGACAAGTATTTCAAGATGGTAGACTTGCTGCTATTTCTCTGCAAAAAACCTTAGAAGGTGCCGTTGAAGCACCTGATGGAACAAATCAAAATTCAGCTTTAAGGGCAATTGGTCTCGCTAACCAAACAACCTCTTCACAATTTGGAGATAGCTCATTAGATTTTCAAAATTATTCTATTGCCGGTATGGAACTATTCCGTGCTCCACAAACCATGGTAAATCCAGATGCAACAAAAATAAAAAGCAATTTTCTTGCTCCTGTCATTGACCCATTTCGACCATTGGCATCAATAAAAAGTTTTGATGTGGATGTTAAAAGTGCCGTGGGACTTATTTCAACTAAAACAGCAAAACTTGAAATTGTATTACACGATAGATCAAGAATGGGAGAATTTGCGGATATTATTAAACCGGATCGTTACGGCTCTTCTTTTATTGAAGTAGAATACGGATGGTCGCACCCAGACCAAATGGAACATGACCCAAATAGTTTAAACGGAAATCCTTATGCCGATATATTAAATCTTACTCGTACAAAAGAACATTATAATATTACCAATAGTTCCTTTAGCTTTGATGAGGTCGGACAAGTTAATATATCCTTAAATCTAGTTACTCGTGGCGCTTCAGAGATGACAGAATTATCAATTACTGGAAACCAGGAATATTTAAAACAACAACTGAGGATTATAGAAAATATATCAAAAACAATAAATCGTTTATCAGCTGTTGCTTTTGGAAATCAAAGAGAAACTCAGGGTGGTACAAATACGCATCGACAAGAAGTTAGAGGCCATCAAATGCTGGGGGCTGTAGGCGATGCCACAAATATGCTTGTTGTGAACGCAGAATTACTGAATTCATTACGCCAATTAAGAGAATCATTAGATTCTCGTATTACAGGGAGAGGAAATGCGGCATCATCGGACAATGTAAGAAGTGCTTCCGAACAAATGGTGCGTGAAATAAATTCTTTGTTAGGTCCAAGTACTTCTACCAGCACAACTCAAGTAGTTACGGGAGCAATAGGAAATATACAGTCATCGGTCAATAGAGATATTTATGAATCTCTAAGAAATATAAATAAAACAGATCCTACTAATATGAATGATTTTGATGCAGATATATTTTTCAATAATATGCCTGAAAATCAAAAAAATTATTTTAAAAGCAATGCAAACGTATTAACAAGAAGAGATCCTCCAATTAGACGTGGAGCAGAAACAAACGAGAACAATCAATTATTAGATGTTGCGGAATTAAATCATAATCTTGGTAACAATAGAAGAAAAGTTGTATCGTTAGGAACTTTATTTACAGCATTTGTGGCTAAACCGTTAGCAATGATACAAGACACATCAACAGCACAAGATAAATTTGAAGAAGTGCAAGTTTATTTTTATAATTTCAACAATAAAGCTAGCAGGATGAGTCACTGCAATATAAGTCAATTTCCAATAATGATAGATTTTTTTGCACGTGAATATTCACGATTAAGATTAGAGAATTTAAATAGATCAGTAAACATGTCGGTAATAGAATTTGTCAACTTTCTAGCTAATAAAATGGTCGATGACTCTATGAATCCAGCCTACGGCATAAGTGATTTATATAGATATAATAGTGAAAGTAGAGAATTAGAAATTGCTACGAGTGGACGCAATGAAGAAGTTAGACAAGATAATTTTAATCTTAGAATGAGAAATGTTATGGAAAGTAATAACATTGGACATTCGCCAGATTTCCAGATGCCACAGATAACATTAGACATTGAAGCTGTTCCTTATGCTTATGACGAAAAAAAAACTATATTAAAACTACACATTTATGATAAAGCTTGTTCATCTACAGCACCTTTAAGAGAACTATTATCTTTATCAACAGAAAATCTCATGTCAACGCTTTCGTCGTTTCCCGCAAATCAAGAATCCGCAGAGGCGCAAGAACAAGCAAATGCTGCGGAAAGTAATTCAACACAAGCAAACGCTAGACATCATCATCATGGTCATAGGCAAAATAGAAATCCAGCACCAGCAACAGTAGATCCACATCCATTGATGAGTGCATGGAGAAGCTCTTATCGAACTATTTTAGATCATGCAAATGATATTGGAATGATCGTGCCTGTCAATGAGGCCGCTAGAAATTTATTAAATAATATTAATCAACAAATATCAAACATACCACAAAATCCACAATTTAGGTTTACAGGTGGACCAAAGAGATTAAAGGAAATGGTTATGCAGTATGTGCCGCATATTATTTATGGGTCCATGTATTCAACAGTTAAATCTGCAAATTTATCGACACAGCAAAATGCACAGCTTGCATCGATTAATATGTTAAGAAGCCTTAACGGTGATCCAGTCGCAGCAAACGGCGAACAAGCTGGTGGCGTACCGTTGAGTGTCTATCCATGCGAATTATCTATTACAACTTTGGGATGCCCATTTATTCGTTACTCGCAGGAAATATTTGTTGATTTTAATACAAATACTACAGCAGATAACATTTATTATGTAACGGGTTTATCTCATAAAATAGAGGCTGGTAACTATGAGACCACAATTAAACTTACTCCCAATGATGCTTTTGGTCAATATCGTAACATGATTTCTCAAATTAATTCAGCAGCTGGTTACTTAAGTGATGCAAATTCTCACGCCACCTCTGCACCTAATTCAACGACTTCACAGCAGCCATCTGGAAGATAATTTTATCTGATTGCTTTTGATAAGGATTGCTGTATAGTACATCCTATATGGAAAGTAATATCATTTCTCAACTATATCTTTTACCTTCTCCCCGACTCGCTCCAGAGACGCACCAGAAGGCTTTTAAAGGGCTCTCAGCAAGGCTCCAAGGCAATGCCGTTCCATGGGAACTAGCGGTTCCTGAGAAGGCTTATAGAGCGATTAAAAAGGATCAAGAAGCGTATGCCGCAGAACTACAAAACTTGGATCTCAGTTATGTTCACCAAATCTATGAACCAACAAACCAAGTGTTTGATTTCTTGCAGCCAGCAAAAATAAACACAGAAAAATATAACCAGTATATTCAATTGGATACAACCAGCCATACCGAAAGCTTTGCACCCAATGAAGAAGGTTATGCCAGACCCGTAGAATATGATCGGCTATCCACTCTAACCGGTAGACTAAAAACAATCTCTGGTCCACGACTATTGCTTCTCCCCAAAATATACCGAGGTTTAATGGAATCCCGCTGGGGAACCAAAGGGAAAATAATCTCATTAGATTATAGCTCTCTAGAGCCACGAACTCTTTTAGCTGCTTGTGGAGGACAACCAATAGAGAAGGATGTATATTCAAATATTAAGGATAATCTCTTTAAAGATATCAATAATATCAACAGAACTACCGTTAAAAAAGTTGTGTTATCTGAATTGTATGGCGCTGGATTAGATTCCATTAAAGAAAAACTACCCGATGTGCAAGACGTAGCATGGGTAGTTAATGAAATCAGAAATTATTTCGGTATTGAAAAGCTAAAACAAAAACTATATTCGGAATGGATCTCTAGCGGTCAAAGATATATCACTAATTTCTATGGCAGAAGAGTGAAAACAGAAAATACTCATACTTTGATAAACCATTATATTCAATCAACCGCTGTGGATATATCTTTGCAAGGATTTTTAAATATCCTACAATTCATCAAAGACATGGATCGTCTTTCAGATATCATTCCATTGTTTATTTTACATGATGCCATTATTTTAGACGTAAACGAAAATGCTTTTACAATGTTAAATGCATTATGTAAGGTTGGATCTACAGATATAAAGGATCTAGCAGATACTAAATTCTATATGTCGATTGATAAGGAATTCGCACTCACATGAACACCATAGATAAAATTAAGCTTCTAGCATCTGAATATGGGGACGGGAAATGTACGAATGTTTCCGTAATTCACTCAGATTATTTGGCAGAAAGACTTGGAAAATATCGTGCTTTTGCCCAACTCGCAATTGAAAAGCACGATTGCCAAAATGAGCATCTCAATGATATTGAGCACGGAAGAGGAAATACAGAAGAAGAAGCAATTGAGAACTTGTATCTCAGATGTTTAAAAACCATCAACAATGAAAGCTCTATTCTAACTTCGGAAATAGAAAAACTTAAAAATCATTTATCTAAAATGACTACCAATTTAGAACATTTAAACAACCTACTGAAAGAAACAAAATGACACCAGAACAAACAGTTATCAAAAATTTTGAATTATTTAAAACACAAACATCAAAACTTGGTCCAAAGGCCGGAAAACTATTAGAATTTATTGATGCAAACGCAGAGCGTATTATGCTTTCGCCAGCATCCTCTAAAGTTGATTATAACTGTTGTCATGTTGGAGGCTTAGTCGAGCATTCATTGCGTGTGCTACAAAACGCAGCAAAGCTACGTCAGGTTTACAATCAAACAGAAACCATTTCTACTCCTAGCCTAATTCTTTGTTCTTTGTTTCATGATATTGGAAAAATCGGCACAGAAACCAAAGATTATTATATTGAAAACACTTCTAAATGGCATCGTGAAACTCTAGGCCAACTTTATGTAATTACCGACAAACTTCAACACGTACCTGTATCTCAAATTAGTCTTTGGTGGCTTTCTAAACAATCAGTTGACTTAGATCTGGATGAATGGTACAGTATATCTGCGATTGGTAATAAACACCGGCAAGAAGAGTTGCCAACGCAAGGAGAGCCTTGGTTAACAGTTATTTTGCAACAAGCAATTAAATCTGCTTGTTTGATGGGTAAAGGTAAAACCAAGGTAAATCCCATACAATAATCTCTTTTTGTACTATACTTATTAGGTAGACCACCCCAATAGAGTATATTGAATACTAAACAAAATAGTGGTAAGAAAAAAGGAAAAAAACATCATGGCATATAATATTGACGCAATCCGTTCCGCTCTAACCAAAGGCGACAAAACAGCCGCCAAAACAACCACAAGCGATAAACCAAAACAAGCATACTGGAAGCCAACAGTCGGTGAGCATGATCTACGATTTTTGCCAATCCAATCATCAACAGGTGAACCCTTTCAAGAAGTACTCTTTTATGACAAAAGGGAGCTATCTGAACGACGTTTTGTAGCACCTTATGCTTTTGGACTTCCTGATCCAATCAAGGAGCAATTTGATGAATTGCGAAATAGTAAAAAGCACCCAGGAGGCTGGGCTATTGCCAAGCATCTTCGTCCAAAGGAACGCTATTATGGCGTTGTAATCGTTCGTGGCGAAGAAGCAAAAGGCCCACAAGTCTGGGAATTTAGCAAAGAAACACGTGATATGGTTTATAGCATCCTGTCAAATAAAGACAATATTGACGAGGATATGTTTTCACCAGAAGTAGGATATGATTTTACGTGTGCAGTAACGCCTGTTATTGAAAATGGTAAACCACGAACTTTCAATGGTTTGCCAGTTAAAGCAATCAATCTCCAGGCACGCAAAAAGCCATCTCCTCTATCAAAGGATAAAGCACAAGCAAAGGCATGGGTGGAAGCCATTCCGAATCTAGAAGAGACGTTCAAACGTCAATGCAAGGCTCCAGAAGAGCTTGTAGAACTTCTAGAGAACTTTGTAGCAACACTTACTAATACTACAAAACCAACTGAATCTGGCACAGATCATACTGAAGCTGTTGTCGGTAAAGCGAAAGCTAGTGCAGCAGAAGATAAACTGGACGACGCCTTCAGCGGCATGTTCTGATAATAGTATCAAAATTTTAAATTGATGGGGGGGGGATTGAAAGGGACATCTAAAATGGTGTCCCTTTCTTTTTGTATTTCTTATAATTAAAAATATATTAATTCAATTAAATATTATAATTCGTTGATAATCAATTGACATCAATAACCATATCTCCTAATATGTTTTTAGGAGATAAAACACATGGCACCACCAAAAACAAAAAAACCACCACTATTATCAGATGAAGAATTGGCCAATGCAAACAATGAGGACATTGATTTCTCGGCTGAATTAATCAAGCAAATCAATAAAGAAGCTGGCAATCGTATTGCTTTCAATCTTGGTACAGATGATGCGCCAACAAACATAAAACGCTGGATCTCAACCGGATCAAAACAACTAGATTACATTGTCTCAAATCGTCCAAACGGAGGTCTTGCAGAGGGTAGAATTATTGAAATTCAAGGCCCTGCTTCATGTCATGCCAAAGGTACTTTGGTTTTGAAATATGATGGCAATCCAATTAAAGTAGAAGAAGTAACCACTAAAACAGTTCTAATGGGACCAGACAGTAAGCCCCGAAAAGTTCTGGAGGTGCATTCTGGCAAAGATGAAATGTATCGTATTACTCCATTTACTGGTGCAAATCCATTTACTGTAAATCAAAATCATATTCTTACTTTAAAGAGAGCAGCAACCAAAAAGAAACTAGAAAAGCGTAACGGAGAAGTTGTTAACGTTACAGTTAAAGAATATGTAAATTCATCACGTTCTTTTAAGAAGAACTATAAGCTTTATCGTTCAAACTTAATTGAATTTAATAAAGATAAAAAATCTACTTTAGATATTCCGCCATATATTCTTGGGCTTTTGATCGGTGACGGTTCTCTTTCAAAACAAAGAATAGAATTAACAACGGCAGATAATCCAATTGTTTCAGAATTTACGTCATACATCCTAGATTTAGGGCATTCCGTAGCTTTATACAATAAAGCTAAAACCAAAGCAATTGGTCTTTATGTTAATAAAAATAGACTAAGCCATAATATCCTCCAGCAAAAACTTGAAAGCATTGGTTTGCTTGGTAAGAAAAGTGGTGATAAATTTATTCCAAAAAACTACCAGACTAGTTCAAAAGAAAACAGATTGGAACTTCTAGCTGGTTTAATTGATACTGATGGATATAGAGATGTAAATGGCAGTTATGAATATTCAACTAAATCATTGCAGCTAAGTGAAGATGTGGCATTCGTTGCAAGAAGTCTTGGTTTTTCTGTAACAATATCAGATAAATTTGTTGCTGATCAATTATATTATCGTCTTTACATGTTTAATAATAAAATTGAAATTCCAAGTCGGCTCAGCAGAAAACAACAAAAAGTAAGAAATATAAAGAAAAATCTTTCTCTTGTTGGATTTAACATTGAAGCTGTTGGGGTGGATGAATATTATGGCTTTGCAGTAGATTCTGATAATCTATTTCTTGGATATGATTTCTTAGTTCATCACAATTCTGGAAAATCACATATAGCATATGAGATCGCCAAATCGACCCAGCATATGGGTGGTATTGTTGTGTATATTGATACAGAGAATGCTACTTCAGTTGAAAACCTTGAAACTATTGGGATCGATATTCGCAAAAAATTTGTTTTTATCCAAGAAACCTGTATTGAGGAAATTTTTAAGGTCATTGAAAGCACGATTGAAAAAGCAAGAAATCTTAAAGCAGATGTGCCGGTTACTATTATTTGGGATTCGGTAGCGGCTTCTGCTCCAAAAGCAGAGATTGAGGGTGATTACGACCAAAACACCATTGGGCTTGCTGCTCGTGTATTGTCGAAAGGTTTCCGCAAGATTACACATGTGATTGGAGACAAAAATGTGTGTTTATTGCTGTTAAATCAGCAGAGAGTTAAGATCGGGGTCATGTTTTCAGACCCGACCACGACTCCTGGAGGCATGGCAATCCCTTATCACGCTTCTACACGCATCAAACTTACCGGTGGACAGCAAATTAAACAGACAATTAACGGCAAAGAAGCTGTTGTTGGCATCAACGTGACATGCAAGACTATCAAGAACAAGGTTGCACGCCCATGGAGAGAAGTAAGTTTTGAAATCCATTTCGGCAAAGGTATTCGTGAAGATGAACAGATTTTTGACGAGTTACGTGAATATTGCGAAAAATGCAAAGACACTGTAATTGTAAATGGTATGAAGGTTAAAGTCCATGGTGGAGGGGCATGGAAATATTTCACAGTAAGTGATAACAGTACGGGTGAAGTAGTCCATGACATAACTTTTAATAAATCTGCATTTAGAGAGAAAGTAATTAACAATCCAGAAGTTCAAGTATATCTTACGGGTTTAATGGATGCAGCATTTATTATGGGAAATGGAGATGATAATCATAAAACCATTGCCAGTATTGATTTAAATTCTGCCACAGAAGTTGAAGCAGTTAAAGTAGAGAGAACTGTTAAGACCGGGAAGAATCTTCTGCTTGATTAATTTTGCTATTTAGCAGATTATTTTTACGGTCAAATTCGCTTATAGCAATTGATAACAAACTCAATAGTTGTTGTTCCTGAACATCATCCATCTGGTTGCGTTTGTTATCGATTTCCCGATGTAGCTCATCAAAATTTTTAATAGATATCTCGGCTAAAATTGCTTCTTTTATGATGCTTTTAAGTTGTTTTGTTATAGAATCCATAATATCCTCAAGAGTAAATATATGACCATAACTGTAACGGCAAACGATATACATATTAATTTACACAACAATTGCCATAAGTCAGTAAAGCCTGGGAAGCTTTATCAGCTTTTACGCCGAAGTCACACTTCAAAGCAAACAGAAGTATGGGATGATAACATTGGAGTCGTCATGGAATATCAAAATATTAATTGTGAAATATTTGAAGGCATAAAGATATTATCTCTTGCCCCAGATGGAATTTTTATGCTTATAGAAGCCACCACAACAGCAATTGGTATCCATTATGTTGATGACTACAAGGGTCCACTAGACCCAGTTTTTCATATTTTAGCGGCAGAAGGCCAGGGATGGTTAAGTTTTAGTCAATGCAATATTTGTGCGGAAGGTTTTTACTTAAGAGAAGTGAAGTAGTTGAATCACTGTTCTTCTGCTTTTAGCAGCCCGAATTTTTCTGGGTCGAATCCATCTGGAAATATTGTATTTCTATTATAGATTGTTTCTCTAAATTTTGCATCCTTTAGATTTGCTCCTTTTAGGTTAGCATTTTTAAAATAACAATGTTCTAGATTGGCATTTGTTAGATTGGCATTTTCTAAAATTGTATTATTGAAAATTATTACACTGAGATCAGCGTCTGAAAAGTTTGCGTCTTTAAAATTAGCTTTTGATACTATTGTATTTTTCATATCTGCGCTTGTGAAGTTAGAGTTTTTAAAATTACCATTCCAAAAAAATGCACCTTCTAGAATGGCTCCTTGGAAATTTGTATTTTCCATATTTGCGCCATCAAATTTTACATTTTTAAGGTTAGCATTTTTAAGGTTTACATTTTTGAAATCTATGATATTTGATGCGTTAACAATTCTGCCTAAATATGTTCCTTCTAGGTCACAGTTATAGAATTTTGCACTGCCTAAATTTGCATCAGAGAAATTTGTGTTTTTTAAATTTACATTATCAAAACTAGCTCCATAGAGATAGGCAGAAGTAAAGTTTGCATTTTCGAAGTTGCTACTATTTATTTCGGCATTGCCAAGTGAGGTATCTTTAAGCTGAGCAGATTGAAAATTTGAATCAATAATTTTTACTGAACTCATAGCACAGTAGTTTAATGTAGCATTTGAGAAATTTGTTTCTATAAATTTTGAATAATTGAATTCTATGTTAGATAGAATTTTACCACTGAAATTTTTATTAATAATTTTTGTATTATTGTAACTAATTTTTAAACTAGATACGGTATCCGTGTTAACGGGTTTTTGTATTATTTTTATTAGATCTACCGCCGTAGTATTAAAAAACACAGCTTGACATGGTTCAGATGTATGAATAATCTTAAGGCAATCATCTATTACTCCATCGTATCCTAAGATTTTATTAAGAATTACGGACCACTTACCAGTTTGTCCACCGCCTCTAGCATCTGGCTCTATTGGTCGATAGGAAGCAAGAACTTTGCTGACATATTTGTCTCTTTTCTGTTGCTCTTCTGGAGATAATAGTTTTTTTGTTCTTGGCTGTTCATTGGCATCAGATGGTTCAGGTATATTGTATGCTTCAGTGATTAATGCCAATGATGGTTCTAAAGAAATTCGTCTGGTCACGTTCCAGATAAACCCAGATGGAGATTGTACTCTGGCATCCATTTCCCAATCTTCTATTTCTTCATCATCTAATTTATATTTACTTTTAAGTTTATTCAGATCATCATAATATTGATCTTCAGTGTATGTTTTAAGATTTAGTATTCGAGCTTCTGGTTTTGGTTTTATGATTACTGCATATGGTCTTTCAATTGCAAAATCTCTCATTTTAGAAAAAACTAATGGATAAGCATAAAAACCTATAGGTGTGTCAAATTTATTTATTACATACAGAGCCATTCTAGGAACATGACTAAAATGAATGAAATATTCTTTTTTTGATTCATAATCATTCAACTCCTCTTTCCATCTTGGTAAGTTTTCTCCAATTTCTTTTTTATATTTTACCGCTTCCATTACGGTGAATTTAATGATTGATTTTAAATTTTTTATATTGCTCATGTTATGTTTAGTAAATATTATCTTTATTTTTAAAGTGAAATTTGATTAAATTATTTGTTATTATAATCATGAAAAGATCACAAATTAAAATCGGTGGATTATATCAGCCTACTACTGCTTGTAAGCTACACATTTGGAACACACAGCCATCATGGTTTGCTGAAGATATATCGGACAATAGTGAAATAATTTGCGTTATTGATGATGATGATCATTTTATTGTTTTAGAGTTATTACCACCGACAGGTAATAAAAAATATATTGATGTGAAAGTTTTATCTAAAGAAGGGATAATAGGTTGGGTTTCCACTGATATATGTTTTATCAAAGAAGCATAAAAACAAAAAGAGCTTGAAATGTTTTTCGGTCTGTGTTATGGTATAAGCTATAAGTGGATAGCAGTTAGCTACCCGTATCAAGGAGAAATTATATGGAACATCGTTTTAAAGATAAAGATTTTTCTGGCGCTTGCCTGATCAAAGCAGATATGCGTGGCAAGGATCTGACTGGAGCAAATTTCTATAATGCAAATTTACATGGGGCAGATTTTTCTCATGCCCACCTAAAAGGTGCCAATTTTATTGGTGCCAATATCCAAAATGCTATTTTTTTTCATGCCGATCTAACTGATACGATTCTAGAGCGTTAATACTTCTTATTAAGAAGTATTGCAATATTTAGCCTTAAAGAAGGCTATGTTTTAGATTATGAATGGGATTACTATAATGATGATAGCAGAGGTAATTTTGCTCCCGTCATCTGTTCTTCCTGTGGCAGAAGAAGAATTTTTTCTTTAAAAGAATTTGAACAGGAGAATATTAATGGATGAATTAAGATATGATCCCGTGGAAATTGATAACACAGGATATGTTCCGTATCCAGAAACCGTTTACGTAGAGTGCGAATGTAACTCACTTGAGCACGTGATACGGTTCTCGTATTGTAGAGAACATGATCCATCTGAAAACCGTATCTATATTCATCTTTTCTTAAAAAAAGATCGTTTTATTAAGCGCTTAATGCATGGGTTGAAATATATATTCGGCCACACCTCAAAATTTGGTCATTTTGAAGAAACAATAATTACAAAAGATAAAGCGGTTGATATTATCAAGTTATTACAAAGATTAAATTCATGAAAACAATAGAAGGAGACTTGCTGGATATCGATGAAGGTTTGATATGTCACCAAGTCAATATCTGTGGTGTTTTTAATGCTGGTCTTGCAAAGCAAATAAGAGATAAGTATCCAATCGTATTTGAATGTTACAACAAAAGATATAAATCAAATTTATGGACATTGGGAGATGTGCAGGCAGTAAAAGTTACAGGTGAACTAACTGTAGCAAACATTGCTGCCCAGGCAACTTATGGACGGAGTGGGCTGCACACAAATTATGATGCTCTTAAGCAAGGATTTAAGAAGATTGCCGATAAGTTTAAAGGACAAATCTATATTCCAGAAAAAATAGGATGCGGTCTTGCTGGTGGTGACTGGGAAGTCGTTTTTGATATGATTGAAAAAGAATTACCACAAGCAATTATTATAAGAAAAATAGGTTAAAATAATGAGAACTATAATTGCAGGCTCAAGAGAGGCGTTTGAAAGTGATACCCTTGCTGGTATCAACTCATGCCCTTGGATGGCACAGATAAGCCTTGTGGTGTCAGGAACAGCACGTGGAGCAGACTACTGGGGAGAACGATGGGCAGAGGAAAATAAGATCCCAATCAAAAGGTATTATCCAGATTGGAATCGTCATGGAAAATCCGCTGGCCCTATAAGAAATCAAGAAATGGCTGAAAATGCCGATGCACTTATATGCATATGGGATGGAAATAGCAAAGGTAGCAAAAACATGATTGAAACAGCTAAAAAACAAGGAATCAAAATTCATATTCACATGATTAATAAAAATGATTAAGCTAGAAATTGGAAAATTATATAAGATATCTTTTCTTCCTTGGCAAACCATACATGCACAAGTAATATCAATATTTGAATCAAGCTCTGGTTACAAAAGAGTTGGTGATTTAGAGTTGCACCAATATTTTTTATTTTTAAAGGAATCAAAAATAGCAAACGACAAAATTATTTCTGATGATTGGTGCTGCATAAAAATTTTAACCAACACAGGAATCGTTGGACATATCTTTTTCGAGCAATCTAAGATAATAATCAAAAAATATGAACTATAAAACAATTACCGATGAAGAGTTAGAAACAAGGCTAAATAAATCAATGTCAAACCTTGACTTATCCAGTTTTAATCTTGCTGGTAAAAAATTCAAAGATGTAGTTCTGTGCCGTGCAAATTTTAATAACTGCAATCTAGAAGGATCAGTGTTTGAAAATGTAAATTTATCATTCTCTTCTTTTAAGAGCGCAAGTTTAAAAAAAACACAATTTATAAACTGTAATCTATTTCGTACAGATTTATCCTATTCGGATTTAACAGAATCTAAATCTAATTCAAGAATGTTTTCGGTAAATTTAAAACGTGCAAATTTAATGAATTGTGATTTTAATGGATCTGATCTGGAAGATGCAAACTTTAGTTTTGCCCAAAACACAAAAAAGAAACCGCAAATAGGGAAAATTTATAAACTACATAGAACATTCTGCTATAGGGTTAGTCCATACAGTTATAATATAATAAACGATGATTATGGAATGATCATTGAAGTTCATAAAAATAAAACATTCGACATGCTCTGTTCCGATAAAGTAATTAGAAATATTCCCATGTGGGCAAATTACTCTTTACTAGTAAATAAAGAAACAGAATAATCATTATATCAAATGGTTAAATTATACAAAGTTTTTCACTCAAACGTTTCAATACAAACCCTGGTTGCTATATTTGATAATCGAGTAATGGCGGAAGAATATATTAAGAAAAAAGGTGATCTTATTAAAGATGCCGAGAGAATTCTAATTGTTGATATAAGTCATATTCCACATAATCCAATAGCTTGACTACGCTAATCAAATAGTATAGGCTCAGAACATGAATAAAAATTCAATATCTTACAAATGCTGGGTCCATTCTGACGCAGAAGCAAATGAAAAGCTTTCCCAATCATTGGTCGCAAATAATGCAAGAGAAGCAGCAGAAAAATTTGCTGAGTTCCATGCGGATTTTAAAAATAAAAAATTTAGCACGATTAAGATTGCAGTCAAAGAATCGAATAACCATTATGCAAATACGCTATATTATTTAGTTGATGTCGAAATTAAACCAGTTTTCAAAGCTAGTTTGTCTCTAGGGAAAGACGAGACACCAATTGATTATTACTTTGGTGAATTCTAAATCTTATGCAAAATAATAAAAATACGCTCAAGGTCTGCGACCTAATTTTAGGAAAATTATATTTTTTAAACCATCATTCATTGAACATATTCAAAAGCATGACTGTAGGAGATTATGAGATTATTGGTAGTTTAAGTGAACTTGAACCTTTTTTACTATTGGGTCTGTCAGAAGTTATTAGTGATGATCGTTATTTTTCTTGCCGTATTTTGACAAAAACTGGCATTATAGGTTGGGTAGCTGTTACAATCAAGGAACTGCATTTTGCATAATATACTATTTAGATGTCACGAGTATTTATGTTAAATATTGATGCAGTATACAAAGCAGTTGAAATCTTAAATAAAGAAGGCGATCTATCCGTTGAATACGTTGGATGTGATGGGGAATTGAAAAATCGATTCGTCGCTAAATCAAATGGCTACTCTTGTTTTGGCGCAACTGCACTAGAAGCAACACTGAAACTTTTCCGGGCAAGATACCCAAATATTGGATTAAATTTTTTTCATAAAAATGATGGCGGCTGGGTGTGAACCATCAACAATATATTTTGTGAAAAGAAAAGAAAAAATAAGAAATGGCAAATTATATCTTTGCAAAAGCTCTTGGAATACATTGCCCATTACCAAAGACATCGAAAATGCCTACTCTTTATTTATAATTGAATCAATAATTGGATATATTATACCAGAGCATATGTTTGCCATTCTAGAACATAGAAACCATACAAGAAATTCCGTAATATGCAAAGTCTTATCAGAAGATGGTATAATAGGTTGGTCAGTCTTTGATAAACAAGAACTAATATTAGTAAATCATCCTCAATAATTCAGTATTAAATATTCTATTTATTGATATAATCAAAATGGTTTTATTGATTGGAAAATTGTACGAAATTAATGTTAAGAAATCATATTCATTCTATGCCTCAAAGAATAAATTTTTTGCATTTAGTCAATTACTCACAGGACAAGCCTGTGAGCTTGTAAATCAGTTGCCCGATTCACGTCTGGGTGTTTGACTTCACCCTGTTCCAAAGTTTTATTTGGAAATAGTTGTTCGGAAATATAACGATCCCTTATATTAATTGCTGCATTTATATCCGAATTAATTAATAATTTACATCTTGAACAATTGTAAAGACCTTTGTTCCTTGCTTGCTTATCAATCATTCCGCAACAAGAGCAAATCTGTGAAGTAAATCTAGCATCTACGAAGTTTATCTTTACTCCACTTGCTTCTGCTTTATATTTTAAAAGCATTTCAAATTGTTTAAATCCCCAGTTTGAAACTACTTTATTTGATTTTTTGTTATATTTCTTGCTTTTTATTTTTGTTAAATTCTCTAAAACATAAATGGAAACATCAGGATCATTTGCTAGCTTTTTAGCTAGACAATGGAGAAAATTATTGCTAAACCGCTTCTCTTTTCCGCTTAATGCTTTTAATAGCCTTTTAGCAGAATGAGTGCCTTTTGCTTGTAATTTACTTTTTAAATACAAATGTTTTCTTTTATTTTTTCTTAACGATTTACCAGAATACAATTCTCCTTCACTGGTTGCTATCGTATTTATAATTCCTCGATCTAATCCAACAGTTTTACCTGCTGCTCTGTTTGAAGTTTCTTTATTCTCAAACAAAAAAGTAAAATATAATTCTTTCCCTTTCAAGGAAAGATATCCTGTCTTTAAAAGATTCCAACTTTTAAAATAATCTTTCGAATAATCAGATAATTTTATGATTGTTTTAATTCTTTTATTAACAGAAGAAATGGTTAATTGCTCTCCTCTTAAAGTAAAAGTTCTTTGATCATATCTTATCGAACTTGTTTGCTTCTTTTTGGGAATATGTTTCTTTCTTTTATTTTTACAAGACTCAAGAGCCATGTCTCTTGCAGCTTGGATCAAAGCAGTTGGTAATTCGAAAGTTTCTTTTGCTTGGATATATGTTTCTTTGTGTGCTTTGAGCTTTGAGGTTGAATTATTTTGAATGCTCCAAGCAGAATAGAAATTAAAAACATTAGCGAATGTTTCCATTGTTTTTAATAATGTATTTTTATCATTCTCTGAAATGTTGAGTTTGATTTTAATAGCTCTTCGCATATTTATAAGTATTAGCAACATGGAAAAAACTACAAATAATCATACAACTCACATTCTTGGCTTTCATATTATTTTTTGTCCAAAATATAGAAGCATGCTTTCCGAAGGTCATTGTATTGCTTTGAGAAAATGTTTTTATGAAATAGCAGAAGAATATGATTGGAAAATAGAAAGTTTAGAAGTTGACTTGGATCATGTAAACTTATTTATCCAAGCGAACCCTACAGATAGTCCGGCTGATATTGCCAGAACATTTAAAAGCATATCAGCTATATTTTTATTTACAAAATTTCCCAAATTAAAGGAAAGAAAGTTTTGGGGTTCTGGTCTATGGTCGAGAGGGACATATTATTCAACTGTTGGCAAGGTTGCAGAAGACGTTGTAAGGAATTATATTGAATCGCATTCATCTCACAGGACGAGCCTGTGAGTTTTCTGCTCATATCAATAAAAATCTAATCATTTTATTTGATAGCGGAACCATTGGATTATATCTCGGTAGCACAAACGAACAAATTTTTGAAAGTGAAGAACCAGATCATATTTTTCTGATATCTGATAAAATTATTCATTTTTCATATTTTTTCCATGAGCATGTTAATTTCGTTCTTGTATCTGGACAAAATGTAAAAAATATTATCATTTGACAACCGAAAAAAATCTATATAATATCGTTATATGGAAAAATATATAACAGAATTTACAGAGCCTCATATCGAATCATTCCTAAGAAAAATGTATCATGAATTCTGGGACGAATGGCTCGGACAACTAATAATCGAACTAGATCAACAAGGATTCGATATTACTCATTTCCCAAATGATGATTATACAAGAAATGTAAGAAACCCTCACGCAATCCGCATCGGAAGAACTATTGCACTGGAAATGCAGCGCATGCAAGACAAAATTAAACAACTAGAAGAGAACCAAAATGGGCGTTAAACCAACAACTAAAATTAAATTCGGAGCAATATACTCCAAACAAGAATTAACTGATGCAAATATTGATCCTACATACTATGAAAACAATAACTTTACCGTAAGCATCTCTCGAATAGACGATACCCATAAATATGTTTTATGGGCCTCCAATAGCTTTGTCGATATTACAAATGGATATGATTATCAACAACCAATCCGGCCAATTCTTAAACTATATAAAACCGAAGAAGTACTGGAATTCATTAAAGAAATCAATGACTTTGTCACCGAAACAAAGCTACCGCAAAAAACGCCAGAAGCATTGATTATTGTAGAATTTAATTAATTCTTTGGCGTTGTGATGGCAGTCTCAAGATTCTGCACAGCAACCTTCAAAGGACCAATAGATTCCGCCGATGGGCCTTTGGAAGCCATCGTATCCACGACTTTTTTCAATTCACCAAATTCGTTAAATCCAGGTGAACTACTCACAGGACAAGCCTGTGAGCTTCTAAAGAGTTTATCTCTAGAACTTTAAGCACTTCATCGGAAATTTCCAAGTTTGCACTTGGTTTTATATTTCCTCCATGCTCGTAATCGTTCGTTCCGAACGATCTATCAACAAGGTTTAAGCCTTGCTTAAGAATATTTTTTGATGCATTCCAATCCCTCTGTTGAACTACTCCGCAACCTTTGCAAATCCATTCTCTGTCCTTGAGTTTTAGATTTTGGTTGATGTAGCCACAGTCCGAACAAGTTTTAGAACTTGGAAAAAATCTATCAACTTTGATTAATGTTCTTCCGTACCACTTGCACTTATATTCTAACAAATTAACAAAACTACTCCAAGAACTGTCTTGAATGGCTTTTGATAATTTATAGTTTTTCAACATGTTTTTAATACTTAAATCTTCTATACAAATCACTTGGTTTTCGTGAACTAATTTCGAAGAAAGTTTATGCTGAAAATCTTTTCGGAGATTGGTAATTCTTTCGTGAATTTTTGCTACTTTTAGCTTTTGTTTTTTTCTTCTATTTGAACCTTTCAATTTTCTTGAAAGATATTGCTGTTGTTTCTTTAGTTGGTTTGAATGCTTAACAAGATATTTTGGATTCGATATCTCTTCTCCATTAGACAAAAAAGCGAAACTCTTGATTCCAAGATCAACTCCAACAGCATTGTTTATTTTTGGTAAGTTATGAATGGTTTCTTCTACAGAAATAGAAACAAAATACTTGTTGGTTGGTGTTTTGGTAATGGTTGAAGTTGTGATCCTGCCTTTGATTGGTCTGTGCTGTTTAATTTTAATTCCGGTTTTAAACTTTGGAATATGGAGCATTCCATTTTCGATTGAAAGGCTTTGCGGAATACAAATAGATTGTTTTCCAAATTTCTTTTTGAAATTTGGAAAACCACTTTGCTTTTTGAAAAATCTTTTGTAAGCAATATCTAGATTTTTAAGTGCTACTTGAAGGCTTTGTGAGTTTGCATCTTTTAAAAATTTAGTTTCTGGGTTTTGCTTTAAAAGAGTTAAAGCTTTTGCATTATCAAAATAAGAAAGAAAATTTTTTGTTCTTTCTTCTTCGATTTTTTCTTTATTTTTTAGAAAATGTTCTTTTTCTTTATTGAGAAAATAATTCCAAACAAAACGAGAACATCCAAACATTTTAGCAAACAAATTTTGCTGTTCTGTGTTTGGATAGATTCTAAATTGGTATGTTTTGTTTTGCAGAACCATTTACTTTATACCTAATATTAAGTATGGTGTAAATTTATTTTTCTATATGAATCGCATTCATCCCACAGGACGAGCCTGTGGGTTTTCTGCTCATGCAATAAAAACTGAAATCCGGCACAAATGCACTTATTTGGATAATTTTCTTGATCCTTTTACGTGGAATAGAATCAGCAACAAAGAAATGGTTTGCTGATTTCTCTTGCATATTGATGCCTTCCATGTCTATTACAACAATAGAAAGATTCTGATGTTTTTCCATTAGCCGTGGATCTTCCAATATCTCTTCCATTGCGACTCCAATAGAGTTTGTAAGTTTAGCTTGTGGATATATGCCAGCTGTCGTCAGCAATAAACCGGGGTTATTTGTAACATGATAATAGATCATTGATTATTTCCTTTCAAAGATTATAGCGCATCGCTACGATATTTTAGAATTAGTTTTTCAAGCTCTTCACCGGCCCAGCCTCCAACCAGCATACCTGTATCAGCATTTCGACTGAGTAAAGGCCCATTTTGGTGCATTCCCCATGAACGAAGAGTGACGATTAACTCTGCTGCTGCCTCTAGAATCTCGTTGTTATTATTCATAATTCCATCATATCAGAATGGGCAACAGAAGTAAATGGTTTAGTTGTTTTAACATGATTTACTTATTTTCACAATTGATTTTTCAACCATAACTGTTTCAACCTCAACTACCAAACAATCCATAACCACCAATATTGATGTAGCTGTTGCTCTCGACAATCTGATATTCAAACATTGTGTCTCCAAGTTTGCAGATAAACAAGAAGATCTGAGCAAACAGTTCTTGGTCAAGATAACAAGTATCTTGTTCAAGACCATCCTCATAAAAATCAAGAAACCCAAGATCCAAAAGCTTCGTCTTGTATTCTCGCTTCATGCGACAGTCTTCATATTGCTCGCAAACCTCATTAATAAAATCAAAACCAACAATAAATCTGCCAACTTGATATGCCGCCAGCAACTCACCATTGGAAAGACTTGAGTTGATGACAACAGTTTGAGATTGACCATGCCCATCACCAGATGGGTCGCCCAGAATCAAATCAATGCGGTGTGTGTTATTCATGCATACATCATATCAGTTTGCGTTGGTAAGGTAAAGCAGTTAGCCTTCTTTACAGGGATTAATTTCCTCAATGCAACCCTTGCACCATTCAGCGTCTTCTGATTCTGAATAGGCGACCCACCCAATGTTTCCATCGGCTGTTAGAATCTTACAGGATAATTTATCCTGTTCCAATAGAACAAAAAGACTTTTTTCTGTGACATAAGAAACCTTGATTTCTTTGGGGTGAACAATTGTTTCTTTTGAAGGATAAAGCACCCAAAAATACTTTTTGAACTGATACAAGCTACCGATCTTCATTTGTTTACCCGTTTATATTCTATAGCTTCCTTAAGCCTTTTATTCTTCCTCAGATTGCGGGGTGTGTAGGTAGCTTGTGTTCTGCTAGCATATCCAGATATTCTTTACCATCAACAAGATAACACTTGATTTGTGTGTGATTCATGGCCCAAACCCATTCACCACCAATCAATCCACCAGCTTGAATGCCATATTTGATAATCGCTTGCAACATCTGATCTTCACGAATATCAAACAAACTATTATCTGCTGGATTGATTACTTTATAAGCTCTGCTGCCTTCCATGCGAACATCGATATCCGTAAGAATCAATCCCGTCATTGGTTTATTTGCAAGAACAATAGGTGTATATCCTGTTGAACCGTTAGATATTGGAGGAGCAATAAGATACCAATATCCTTTTGGAACCCAACAGCTTGGAGGCCCATAAGTCCATATAACATCTGCCCACTGTACGGCAGTTTCTTTTTGCTTGACAGAATCTGGATCAAAATATAATGTACTTTGAGGACCAGTAGATGTGATGTTGTGATTGATTGGCTGTTGAGCCAATCCAACGTTGTGAAGAATCTTTGTTCGCTTGCTCATAGATTCAGAATATCAAAGAATATTGATAAAGTCAAGCAATATGTCAGCGGCGAAAGTTTCTGATCCCTGCTCGCATTGGATGAACGCCGCCCTGCAAAGCTTCATCGGATATCTTTTGCTGGAACTCCAAGTTGATGAACTTACCAAACACACCGGAGCTATAGTTCTTTAATACAATGCCTTCGGCTATTTTGGAACCAAACGAAGATATACGGTCAGCCAATGTTGGAAGCTCTTCTGGGGAAACAATGCCCTTCCAAACAAGAGGAACAACAGGCGCTCCCACTTCTTCGCACACCGCTTCCTTTTCTTCTCTGTTTAGCCACTTGCCTGTTCCTTGACCTTTTTGATATGGAGGCTCAAACTCTCCATCCAACACATCATAGCAAACAGTCATATCCGGCCAACCACCAACGGAGTATGGAACGTTCTCATATTCAACGCTGTGTTTGATCGATAGGGATTCGCAGAAAAAGGTAAAACCACCTTTGACGATAATCATTGGGTGTCCGTCAACTTTTTCTTCCACGACCAACTCTGAGCCATCGAAGAGGCTGTCCATCTCTTCATCGGTCATTGTTGGTTTGCCGGGAATGCGAGCTTTTGCTTTGTCGATCTCTTCGTTGCCAACAGCAACCTTTTCTTCTTTTGTTCTTGGGTCAACAATCTTGGCAACAGGAATGCGGCGAACTCCTGTTATGTCTTTATAACCAGCATTGTCAATAACTTGCATTGGCTCCTCGACGGATTCATTGAACAGTATAGGGAATATTTTTATCATACCGATAAATACAATTCAAAGCTTTTCTGCTACCCACCCACTCCCGTCTGGGTAATCAAAATCAATATGCATTGGTCCGATTCCACATTCATCACAAACTTGACGATCTACATAATCTCCAGCCTCAACCTCTGAACGGTGAACCTCAAACCCATTACCGCATTGGCTACATTGAATCCAACCAATATCTTTTGTTTTTTCAGTTATTCCCATAATATATCACCACCTATAGTTCACAAACAACGGCCCAAGTTCCCATGTGATAATCGGACCATCGTAGTAAGCATCATACCGTTTCAATAATCCAAACAAAAACACTTTATCTGGAATCTCATCTTTCCAAACTTCGGAACGTTTTGCTGTGTTTACTCCAAGAGTCCACCATGAGTAACCAACACGCCATTCCATCTTAGGATTCAACGCTTCATGAACTATATTGAAAAAAGAATAATCGCTAGTATCAATATCAATCACATATCTGTTGCGAAGAATATCAGAATGCTGATGAGGTGTTCGGTCAAATGACGGTAGTGGTAGTTTTAGTTTCATTTTGAGTTTCCATTTCCAAGTAAGCTACAGCTTCTGTATATTTTTGTGGATCTAGTCTCGCATATTCAAGCAATGGTTTTTCTTTTCGCTGTTTGCTAATCCAAGCAACAACACCTGTATAACCAAACTTTGCTTTCATGTCAAGAACCAAGTCAATATCGGATCGTTGGAAATTTTCTGAATCCGCACAAGCCATACCAAACGTATCACTACAAAGAAGCGTAGGAAAAACCTTGGTTTCCAGCCAATCTTTATCAGATTCGCTATAAGTGGTAAAGAACACATACTCATCTTGTGATAGCTGACATAGCTTTTTCAAATATTTTAAATGTTCAGCAGCGTTACCGTCATAAGGTAAAACTTGCATAAAATCAAAATGGCTTACAAACGTTTTGTTTTTGTTTTCCTTGATCCAGTTTTCAGCTTCTTGATATTTTTCCATGCTAAACCAACTGCCGAAATGTTTGCTTTTTTCTTCAATAGGTTTATTTTTTATTTCTGGAAAGTATGAATCGTTCGGGTATAGAGTTTGATATGCTATATTTCCAATACTGTGATAGTTTCTTGTTAGTTCAATGAAAAAATCTAAATCTTCTTGCTGAATGTCTTTTTTTGTAAGGGAAGTAAAATGATATGTAGATTGTTCTACCTGATCATCTAAAAACACTACATCTCGGGCTTGAAGCCAAAAAAGTTTATGCAAAAGAAGAATCTGGTCTTCTGGGTTTGTTACGAACTTGGGATCAGAAAAGTTGATTGTTGTTGTTGTCATAAGATCATTGTTCTTTATTTTTTGAATAGCGGCATATATTCATCATTATTTGATATTGTTTTCTCTTCCTCTGTCCACCCAATCAGCTTTTTCATCTTGCGAATGCATTGCGGCGCTCTTGCTGCCGATTCACCGAGAATATTATATCCCATTCCCTTGAAACCATCATCAAGCCGCTTTCGGGCATCCAGTGCCTTGAGATACTCTTCAATAACCAAACTTAGTTCCGCTAAATCAGAATGCGGATCTACCGTCCTGCATTGACACTCTTCGTGATTCCAATGATCATGTTTCATAATTATTTTTCTATAAATGCAATCCTTTATATGATGCGATGATAGCATCCGGTTTTTGTTATGTCAATCAATTATAATTGATTGAAAGATATGTTCTACGAAATTTTTGTTGTGTTATTTTGAAATTTTTTTTATTAATTTAATCGAGCGTTTACTTGTTGGTATATTTGAAATATTTCCATCACCCGAAAGAATCCAGCCTATATTTCCATCAGCGGTCAAAACTCTATATTCTTTTTTAGCAGTTTTAATTTCTATCCACGGAATATCTTTGATCTCTAAAATCAATATTATATCTTCTGGAATTAGGACGCTTGTCGTCGCTGTTATTTTCCCCGACTCTTTCCATAGTACCGTTAACTTATTGATCTTGTAAAGATCGCCCACTTTAATCATTGTATTTTTTGCCATTCTTCTTTGGAATAAAATACATATCCAACAATTCCATTTTGGCTTATGATTTTAATGGAGCCATATCCATCTGGCCCATCTTGCGGTGAGTATGTTAAGTTTGCTTCAAGAACCATGCCAATTTCTTTGGGATAAATATATCCCAAATGCATATGAAGCCATATAGCCTTTCCGCTTATACCAATATATTTGTAGAGCTTACCAATCTCAATTTCTTTTTTATTCATTCAATGTGTACTTTCTTCTGATTCTTCTTCGAAAGCTAACAATGAACTTGAAAATACTTTCTGTGGATCATGATTTCTATCATCAAGAAGATGACAAAGGTCTATCATTAGATCATGAATTTGATCATGAATATCATCACTGCTCATAGTAATTTTAGCATATTGACTTATAATCATAAATGCTCTGTTAATAGCATTGGTTTTAATATCCATTTTTTCTTTATTTCTTTATTGCATGAGCATGATAGATATAAAAGCAAATGTCAACTACAATTATTTTGAATGTTCTGAGTCGAAATATAGCTTTGCCAAAAAACCTCCTGTTCTAAGGCCGATATTCCAGAATATCAAACAAAAAACTCCAGTATTTAATATTATTTTTAGCAAACCCGGTGTCATGTTTGATAACCAAAAAAGTAAAATCATCAACTCAATCATGTTCAATCTATTATTAATCATGTTTTCTTATGCGATTGTAGCCGTTTAAAAACAATAAATAAATCATAAAACTAAGAATATTTTCAGCTAGCTAACATCCATTATACTTATTGTTATGAGAATATTTGATATATTATTTGAACAACATGATATTAGTGCAAAAAAACCACGTAGAACAATTTCAGAGGTTGGCTCTAAAGGAATTGTTCCAGTGCATCTTGAAAATGATCAGCGAGTTTTACTTTTAAATAGCAAAAACATCGCAGACGCCACAAAAAATGCAAAAAGTAAAATTCAATTTATGAGAATGTTTATAAATGGCGTTGCAGAAAAATATACAGATTCAACTCCGTATGACGTAAATGCTCAATGTATAATCGGACAACTTAATTATAAAAAAATCTCAAATGGGCTCTATAAAGTCAATTCTGTAGCTGCAATAAAAAGTTACGGCTCTTTGCTATATGAATTATTAATGCAGTTTATCTCCGCAGAAAACGGTTATATTACTCCATCGGTTCCAATAGAACAAAAAGCACTGGACGTTTATCATAGATTTATGAACAGATCTGACATAGAGAAAAAACAAATACAAGATATCAATAGAGTCGCATATTTCGTTCGCAAAAAACAAATCAGCAATCAATACCCAGAATCAAAACAAGAAAATAAACCATTTTATTTAGGTTTTCAAATGCAAGGCGCACCATCATTCACTCCAATAAAAGAAATACTTGGATCAGCAATGGATGAGTTTAATGTTTCCGATCAAGAAATAGCTAAAGCAGCAAGCGATTGGTTTAATAAAAGATATAAGCCAGAAGATCAGTGATTGGCCAAAACAAAGTTCAAGCCTAAATAGTAAAATTCTTCATCACCCAAAAGAAAATATCCAACATTACCTCTGGAAGTTATTATTTTATGCCACCACAGGCTGTCATCTAAATCGTGCTGAATGGTCTCAATAAAACAAAAAATATTTTGATCGTTCGTATATACAATATCAATAATGCTGTTTTTTTCCAAATCATTATCCATTGCATATTTCCAGACTTCTAACTTATCTGTCATACGATAGCTTTGATGACGACTGCACCAATAAAGTTTACCAGATTTTAAATTAATTCTTTTCATATTAGTCTTTTGCCCTCTTCTATTGGTTATCTTCCACGATAGCCTTTAACAATAAGAATGTCTTGACTTTTATTATATTAACTTTTACTGTTAGTCATCACAAACCAAAGGAATACATTATGACAATTAAAATTATGTACATTCGATCAGTTAAATCAGAACGTCCTGTAGGATGCATTGCAACGGTACAAAATGAAACAACAAACGGTAAGCAGCTTACGATCGGCTGGAGTTATTGCTCTCGGAATAATATTGATGTCTTTTCCCGCAGATCTGCTCGTAAGATTGCTTGTGGACGTGCAAGTAAAAATGATACTATTTCTGTTTCAATGCTAGCGAATGATACTGCACACACACTCCGAGAACGTGTACTAGAAGCAGCGGCCAATCCAAAAAACAAACTACCTAGTGGATTTCGTCGTGTATGTAAGCAAATGCTTGAAGAAGAAAAACGAGAGTCGGTAGAAGAGGTTAATAGCCTTGCTCCTTCTGGATTCTCCAAAATCACTTACCACTGATCATCATTCCATCCATCTACCTAATTTTTCTGTTCATGATATAAAAAATTACCATAATTAATTGATATGAACAATATCAATCTTGCGGTAAAAAAACTAAATTCCCTCCTCATTGAATCAAAACAATCAATTGTAAATCTAGGATTCCCAGAAGTTATTGCTTCCATACTATATGAAAAATATGGAAAAAATGCTTTCGTGGTATCAAAATGGTATAAAGATTATTTTACAGCCGATTATGAGGCCATGGATAATAAAACATGGTGGAGAAGAGCAAACACAGAATACTCATTAAAACAACTTGGCTTAACTGATTTAATCATGCTTTATGATGCTGCTAAAATATCATTCGAAGAATATAATAAAATAAAAAAACAACTTGAACTTGAAGTAGATGATACTCAAGAGTTTAATAAATCAGAAAAATTACAAGATCTAAGAGAAGAAATAAGTAGAGATTTTTTCAAAAAAGTATTTTTCAGTAGAAACCTAATCATCGGTATCGACTCAGGTAAAATCATTGACCTTCATCCATATGCAAATTTAACATTTCAAGAAGCAAACGAAAAATATGAAAAGAAATCAATTTTTAGCGATAAAACACCAATAAAAAAATATCCAAATGGATGGCGCTGGGTTGACGCAGGTGCCAAATGTGACTTGGTGGGTGGAATGATGAAAAATTGTGGCAGCACAGGCATAATGAGCATGGATAAAGATCGTACCATGCTAACATTATTCGATGAACAAAATATTCCACATGTGGTTGCTACATATTCACCAAATGAAAAAAGAATATCTGGTGTAGAAGGTCAAGCAAGCACCGCAGTAAAAAATGAATATGCGGATTATGTAATTGATTTAGTAAAAACATTGGGCGCAGAACTTGATTATGATAGAGAAAAATCAAAATTCCTAAAACTCAAATATGCCTTGGGAAACAAATTAAAATCACTAAAAAAAATCCCTACTGAAAGCGATTACGACGAATATTATGTGCTCGTAACAAGTGATAATAAGACATATTATACAAACAGCTATGAGATGATATCAAAAGAAGATGTAGATAAAATCAATTTCAAAATGTTTAAGCCGCAGCCAAAAAACATTGTGGAAAAAACTAAATTGGTCTTCGGATACTACAATAAAGAAAAGATATTAGATGCAAATCCAGATATAAAATACATTCGTGACTCTCAGTTTATAAATCAAATAAACCTACAAGAAAACGTAAAAGGTATAATAAAATCCGTAATTAGAGAGATGTTGCTAGGGATTGATAGTAGATAATATCGCTCGCTCTACTGGATAGCTTCTTCAACAAGCTCCTATAAAGCTCATTAGCGGCCTCTTCTAGCTCTTCCTCATAACTAATCAATCTTTCGTATAGCCAGCTTCCCTGGCATATCTGGGGCGGTTCTGAAGCACCTCGTGTGCTTTCACAATTCACTGCCAAAAAAATACCATGAAAGTTATGACGTATCTCCTGTGTAAAGCGATTTTAGCAAATATTTAATTTTATGACAAAATCGAATATACAGGAACAATTAAAAAAATCTATTAAAGATATAATTAAAACTAGAATATTTTTAACAGAGGCCCCTGTTGATGTGTGGTTGCGTAACAAGGCGAAAAAAGAGCCAACACCAGTTTCCAAAGAGGAAGCTGAGCCTATATTTAAAAAATTTGAAAAATATAAATCATATTTCACGATATTAGATTCGACACAGTATTCTTTTTCCGAATTGAAATTTAGCGTATTATCTGCCGAAATGCTTGAAGAATTTAGGATAAAAGCAACCAGCGGAAAACATATAATACAATGGTTTCTTACACGGATTAAAGAAATACCAAATCTATCATGGAGATCCATTCAAGAAGACTATCTACCGTTACTAAAATTATATATTAAAAATACCTCCATGCTGAAGCCTTTAGAAGAATATAAATCATTGTCTGATTTACATTATGATATTGATAGTAAAAAGACAACAATCACTAAAGAAGCATCTAGTGAGGAGAAAGATGTTTTTTATCGTGAAAACGGTTGGGAATTGGCAATGCCCCATACAACAGAGGCCAGTTGTGATTTAGGTGCTGGCACAACTTGGTGCACGGCAAGAAAAGGTGAAGGGGAGCAGAATCTATTTCTTAATTATGTCGGTATGCCAAGCAGTAGGACTGTACTGTTTTATGTTTTGAAAACAGATTCTGACCCAATCAAAAATCCATGGAGCAAACTTTCTGTTGGGTTTATAAATGGTGAGCCTGCTTTTGATCGAGGATTTGGAACAGAAACTGTAAATGCGGCCAATGAGAGTTTGACCGAAGATAAATTTTTTAAGCTATTAGGAACGCCGACAGCAATAAATTTCTTAGAGAAAATGAAAGAACGGATAAACCAGATATCTGGCAAGCATCCTGCTTCCAAAGAATGGGAAGTATTGGCGCAAAATCCTGAAAAATTAAAACAAAAGATGGATAGCTTCCGTAAGCCAGAACTTCTTGAAGACTTTTTACGAAATATATTATCAGTTAAAACAATAACACCAGAAGTTTTATCTTTGCTAGCATCTAATAAAAATAGTTATGTACGTGAACGAGTGGCGGCAAATGAAAATACATCTACAAAAACACTACAACAACTTTCAACAGACGATGAATACAATGTTCGCTCACGAGTAGCCCTCAATATAAAAACATCGTCCCAAATTCTAATTGAACTCGCCAGAGATCCACGAGAAATTGTTTCTACTCAATTATTTTTTAATAATAATACGCCCACTGAAGCTTTAAGGATTATTATAAGCAAGCACGGAATTGATGATATGCAAACAACACTGGCTGCTCATCCAAATGCACCAACTGATGTATTGGCCGTTTTATCAAATAGCTCTAACGCTTTTGTGCGTGCCGCCGTTGCAGGTAATTCAAACACGGATAGTATTACATTGGATAAATTATTAATAGACAAACACTCGATGGTTTTTCAAGCAGCACGAAATAATAAAAATTTGTCACTTGATACACTGGAAAAATTAGCGCTGAGTAAAGAATGGAAAATGCGTAAAATAGCAGCCGGTAGTCAACTAATTAATCCAAATACGTTAACAAGACTATCTAAAGATAATATTGTCGATGTGCTGCTGAGTGTTGCAAGAAATAGCAAAACACCATATCAGACATTATTAGAACTTTCAGAACATCCAGAAGAAGAAGTCAGAATTAATGTAGCCTATAACAAAAAAGCCTCGCCAGATATTTTAAAAAAATTATCAGACGATAGCGATAAAGATGTATTAGTGGGTGTTGCAAGCAATCTTAATACACCTCTGGAAATTTTAAATTTGTTATCATCTAGCCCTGATAAAATCACTTCTAATGCAGCAAAATTAACAATTAAGGAGTTAGAAAAAGTTGTAATAACAGAATCAATTATATTAAATAATATAATTCAAAAACTATCACGAGTTTCCAGCAGACTCTAATATCTCTGCCATTTTAGAGTAAAGCACAGTGGGATCATTGTTAGATAATCCGGCACGCTGACCGTCTGATATCTCAATAACAATCCATGATCCATCTGCCGTTTTAGCTACATCAAGTGTGTAAAATCTAATTTGATCACCAATACGCATAATAGCTTCTTCCAAGAAATCTTTTGGGATTTGATCCGCAGAAGTCGGTTTCGCATCACAATCTTCCATCACCCAATAAAATCCAGTAGATAATACCTTGCCATCCAAAACAAAAATACGATATTCGGTTGAAATAGGGCATGATTGACCGTCCCATGATAACCTCTCAAGCGGTACATATTCTCTGGCCACAATATCTTGACCCTCAAATCGTGAATCCGCATTCATGGAAATCATTAAATCAATTGCTGCCCTCTTGTTTTCAGCAAACATCTTTTTCCAGCAGCTTTTGTCTGCCTTGGAACCTTTAAGAATAAAGGATGTATTTTCTGGTAAAGTAGAGAAATCTGTATAAGTTTTAGGAGTTAATTCCTGTAGATCCCATGACCATGATGGACAGCTATCTGCATAAACATATTCACGCAATCCATTTAATAGGACTCCACCAAGACGTTTTACATCACGCTGAACACGTTTAGGCCAAGGCCACATCGTATGGCGGGCAATTACCAAATCGCCATCCTGGATATCCAATATTGACTCTGTAATCACCCATGAGGTATGATTTTTAACAGCTTCCAATTCTCCGTCATCAAGGATAGATGGATCATGCAAAAATATAATTTTAGCCATTTCACTGCAACTCCGGTTCTTCTGCGTTAAAAACAACATCAATAGGATTTTTACAATATCTTACCGTCGCAGACTTAAGAACAAACAATTCATTTCGTTCAAAAGTAGCACCGGAACTAGCAAATCTAGCTTGATGTTTTTCTGGTAATAATTCCAACTCTTCTGTGGTGAATGGCTTCTTTACTAGCCTTCGCTGAATAGCCGTGCCATATTTTTGATTCTCGGATAGAGATTCCCAAGAATGTTTTTCTGCGGCAACGATCATGTTACGCTGTTCATAATCACTCTTTCCATGTAACTCATTTGAACTAAAAAATGACCTTGCATAAGCTTGAACGGAATTCTTTGAAGCGTCCTGTTCACGCCATGATACTGCTATACATGCATCGCCCATAGAAGGAACATTGAATACACGACAATCAAATGTAGCATGCTTTTTACCATTGAAAACAGCACAACCAGATTTTTCTAATAAGCTATTAAATGTAATACTAGCAAATGCCGCAAGACAACTTACTAATTTTTGAACACGACCACCAAAAATAAGCTGACCACCGTTTTCTACATCTGGATGTAGTACAAGAGTAATCTCATCCGATTGCGTATAGCCATAACATGCGCCAGATTCTTGAATTAGAGCTTTTGTCGTGTCTATAAAAGCTTTGTGCAATACAGTGTCAAATGGTCGATGAAAATTTTTTGTAAAAGTATGAAATGCTCTTCCATCAAGACGAATGACTACGGGCAATTTCGCATCCAATAAATGCTCTGCGCTCTTTTCCCATTTCTTAACCTCATCACCAAGAGGATCTTTACTGATAATTTTAATTTCTTCCATTTTTAATCTCCATTATTTCCAAATCAATATAAATCATATAATTTAGCTAATGATTCGTAGAATATCTTCCTACAATCTAATGCATCCTTTAGTGCCGAATGAGCATTGACCTTATCTAATCCGTGATAATCACGCATTGAATCCATTGAAAGATTTTGCTCACCATCAAGGCCCCATGCCAAATACGAAGAAGTTGTTGTGTCAATTGCATATCTTAGAAAGGTAGGTTTTATGCCAAGCACTGCATATTCTGCGGCAATAAAACCTAAATCAAAATTAGGATTCTGGCCAATGATCTTTCCAAAAGACAATAAAGAATATAATTCATCAGCAATACTGACAAAAGAAACAGCTTCCTTGTCCCATACTTGTTGCAAATAACCATTAACTCCCAAAGCGATTGGGTCTGCTTCCACAATATTTTTTGGTATAATCTTCCTACACCATTCTTCAACAATAATACCAGGAGCATTATAAGGAGCCTCAATAAGTTCCTTAATAACAGCAATCTCTAGAATTTCATGTCGATTGCAATCAAGCCCAGTAGTCTCAATATCCAGAAATATACGATATTTTTTATTTTTAATAATCATTGATAATTCCTTTCATGGATAGAAACTCCCCTTGATACAGGCACAAGCAAGGGGCTAACTTGCTTCGAAAACAAAAGAACGAGGTCGCTGCGCTTTAGATTATCTTTTGTCCGCCACAGATGACATCCTACATGTTAGCATTTAATTTGTAAAGACAATAAATTAGTGAATTAATTCTTGCAGTAAAGCTTGCTCACGAAAATAAGTGTAGCCAAGACATACACAATCAGGAGCAAACCAATGGCCATCCATTATTATCTCACTCCGAATCCATAGTTTGATCTCACCACTTTGAGATATATCCATAAGCAGAACATCACGCATTGCAGTTGTTTCATTGGTCGCAGCAACTATATGACCAACTCTAGAACGCCGTTCTAAAATCCTCCATCCCAAGGATATTAGACGATTGCGAATACTTGTGGTCATATGATTCTGAGACCTGTTGTGAATTTCAATGTGGGTTCGATAAGATGGCGGCTCAGAAGAAAATAATAAGCATCCAGAAAAAAATAATATCAAACAAATCAACAATATGCGATTTATCATTAATTTTTTGTGCTCATTGATTTTATTCTTTGTTTATAGATCGTGCTTTTGCCCAGTAGCCCCGTGGCGGTTTGGATATATTATAACTTTTACACCATTTCTCCACAGCTTTATCTGATACATTATATTCCTTTGCGATTTGAATCGTTGGTTTTTCCCAGATTAATTTTTCTAATTGATCCTTTGTTGGTCTTTCGATTTTTCTTGCGCTGTTATGAGAGCAATCATAAGAACAATATTTATAATCATGTAATGTTTTTCTTGCAAAGGGTTTATTACACTTTAAACAAGTAAAAAAATATTCTTTTATCATTTTTTTATTATTTTCTGTTAAATTCAACAGTAATACTTTTTTCTTTTTTCTTTTTAATGGCTTACATTTTTTACAGTATTTATGTGCTGATGATAGCAACATAAATTTTTCATTGCAAATGATACAGTTTTTTTCATTTTCTAATTTTATAAATTTTATATTATTGCAAATAGGTTTTGTTTTTAGAAAGGAAATTAGCTCAGTAATTTTTTTTTATTAAAGATCCAAATATATTTTATCTCTAATACATCCCACCCTTGTTTGATAAATTCTTCTCTTCTTTTTAGACAATAGGGTTTTAGATTCTCTGTGCCTGATTCATAGTGTTGGTTTCCATTTACTTCTATTATTAGATTAAATTGAGGAAAAACTATGTCTGGTGAGAAAAATCTATCAGGAATTAAATTAGGAATTTCTTCTTGGAAGAAAATACCTTCTTCTAATAGTTTTTGTTTTAATTTTTCACAGGGTATAGATTTATTATACTTATGATATTTCCATGGATGTTTATCAGGATTTTCTTTTAGAAATTTTTTTCTTTTATTTGATATGATCGCTCTAATTTCGGCTGTGTAAATAGGTCTAGAAATAAAATGAGATGTATCTAAATTTAATTTTTTTATACATTCAGTACAGCTTTTTCTTGCAGAACTCGCAGTTTTATTATAACCGAATTTATTTAAAACATCAATATAAGAAATTGATGAAGCTACGGCTTCACGTAATTTGGTTTCTTCGAAAATATATTTTTTCATATTAATATATAGGTTCGAATCTATAATTTTGATATTTTTGTACGCCCAGTAGGAGTCGAACCTACATAATACTGCTTAGAAGGCAGTTGCCTTAGCCATTAGACTATGGGCGCAATCACTATCAGTGACAAGAGTTACTATAGCTGATAGTTACCCAGATGTCAAACTGTTCTTTGTTTTTTAAATTTATTGACGATGGACGGAATTAATATTATGGCCTATCGTTCTTTCAGTAAAATAAAACAATATACAATGACTAATAAAACATGAAGAGAAAGAGCAAAGAGAAGTATTAGGTCATCTTTGTCTTTTAATTTCTTCATTTTTCTTTACCGAGAGAAAAATAAAAGGACACAACTAACACGATTGAAAGCAATATCCATTTAATATTTGACATAATTATTTTTTATCTTTTTTTGCTAATTTTGCTAATTTATCGAATAGTTTAGTTTGCATGATAACATCAAATTTTTGTGGTTTGCCATTATCATATGGGATATAATTTTCTTCTGGCTCAAGTGGTTCTATTTCTTTTAGATCACGTTCTTCTGTGCCATGATCAAATTTCTTAACAATAGAAGCAAAACCGCCTGTTCCATATGGTTTTTCAGGCATTTTTTTATCTAATTCTGCTGGTAGATAATCCACTAATTTTCTTTTGGTTGATTCTTTATCGGATTTTGACATTTTAATTTCCTTTGATTCGTTTCGGTAGTAGCCGGGGCCTGAACCTTTTTTATAAATATCGACTGATCCAGGGACATGTTTTACTGGATGAGCCACAGTACCCATAAATCCGGCACGTGTTGGTACATCATCTTCTTCGTCTAATTCTTTTTTATAGTCTGTTTGCCCGAATTCTTTTTTTATCCAATTCACAGGATTCACCAAATGGTTAAACACGACATCACGGTTAGTTTGGCCTCTGTCTGTGGGGGTTGTTTCTTTCCAGCGGTTCAATGTTTTATTTCTTTTTTGAGTAAGTTTCAGATTGTTATCTGTAATTTCATCATCCATTGGATCATACATGCTGGTATCTTTTGAGTTTAGGCTCATGTTTAGCTCTTCTGGTTTGTCATAATGCCCATGACCAAAAGGCTCTCCACGCACGGCTTCACGTCCACCGGGAAGCAATTGTGGTACATTATATCTTTCTTCTTCTGGCGCATCAGGATCTCTATCTTCGTCTTCATCATCTGGTATATGCTCTATTGGATTAGATAAAGTATTCATTGCGGGAAACCCTTGTAAATCTCTATAGTTTCCATCTGATGGTCCACGCTCAGTGACATAATAATACGAAGGTTCTATATCATTTTCTGGATCTAGCAGTTGGTCACGAACTTCGTCTTGTCCTGGCAAAAGGTGAGGACGATCATCATATACTTCGGATGATTCCAATGAATCATTTTCATCACGATCCGATCCTTTTTGAGCACGCACAGCAGGCCACATAGAAGGCTCATTAGGGAGGTCTTCTTCTGGATCGACCAATCCCGGCCAGATCTCCGAATCTGCCAGCTGATGCCTATTGCCGAAGCCGTAAGCGCCACCTTGGAACGTACCTGCGCCAGAGAAGTCGCCAGAATTTTCTTTATATAATAATTTGCTAAGTTTTAATGACATATGTTTAAATATGCCAATTGTTGAGGAATGTAATGGTTTTTATATTTTAAAATTTTCTTCAAGAACACCTTGTTCAAATCCAAAATCTAAAATTACTAGTTCTCCACTATTTCTCACTCCCCAATTATCTGGCCTTAGATCATGTGCAGAAATTTTGCATCCGATCAGTAGCTTGTCAATTGCTTGCAGGCTTTTCCCGTGAGCGAACTGCTCATAAAAATAAAAAAATCCTATATTTATAAAAAAATATGAAAACTAATTTTAAAAAAGATTTGAAAACAATCATCAAACAAATTTTGTTGGAGATAGGTTTGCAAGGTATGATACAACTTTCTGCTTTTGATAAAAATATTCAAGCTAATATGCTAGCTGCAATTGAACCGTATAAAACCACAGACCCAGAAAAATATAAAAACCTTAAAGGATTAATAGATAAAGATGTTGTTGAAGAACTTCTAAAAAAAGTCGATGACGCCAATAAACCAACCGCAACATTGCCACCCGCCGCAAGAAGTGATGCTCAACGAGCGGAAATGCGAAAATGGAATAGATAAGTTGACTTTATTATATTTGAATGCGGTAGGTATTTTTGGTATTTCAATAACTTTTTGATCATCAGTGCCACAGACGACTCTTCAAGAATTTTCTCCAATTGGTTTAAATCTAAAATTTTATTACATGAGCAAAAAACCCACGGGTTCATCCTGTGAGTAGTTCGCTTGGAAACAACCAATCTCGTATGTTTGCGAACATACTATCTTCATAAAGGATATTGACTAGTGACATTGTGATGGTTAGATTTAGAATGATATTATTTGATACGACTATATTTATTTTTCCTTATAACCGTGCTAAAATAAGCTCCAGCAGAATTGGATGTCACTAATTCGTCATATGTTTCTTTGTTTATTCCGTGATATGAATATTGGGTTCCGTTTTGGAATGTTAACTCTAGAATATTCATCAGTGTGTCATATTTCGCAAATGCTAAATTTGAAGAATTTACAAAAGTATGCAATAGGTAACGTTCTTGATTTAGAAATGTAGTTTCCATTTTATCTCCTAGTTAGTTTTATATATAATAAAATAAGGTACAATATGAAAAAAGGCAGTTTATGCTTTATAAAAAACAAAAAGAATGCATTGAATCCTTATGTGGTTGTTTATTCTGATATTGACGAAGTGCTAAAACAAAGAAATAAAAATAATTCTTGGCTACCGTGCATGACAACTTCCGCTAATATAAAGAAATTTTTACCTACAAAGCAAAGAGTATTGCTTAAATCTTTAGAGGAAACATTTTTATTAATTGAAGAACTAAAAGATGATAATGGAAGTTTTTATTATCATTGTCTATATAATGACAGTTGCGGCTGGATTATTGGAAGTAAAAAGAATTTTACAATAGAAGAGAAATCAGATGACAAACACTAGAGCATTACAAAGATTAATTGAAAGAATGGAAGAGTTTCTTGACGAATATAAGACAGAATTGGATGCCGACGAGGCTTCTACTGTTGATGATGCCATTTCTGTTATAGATCGTATAAAAACAGATTTGGAATCCGGTAACGATGAAGAGGATGACGATTACAAATAATTTTTAATTCGATTTTATTATTTCAAACGGCCTATTGATATCGAGCCTGACTTGATAAGCCTTGTTTCCGCTCAGAACTGTTATTTTCTTATTCGTCCAGCTGCACGTACTGTAAAATTTTTTTCTTTTTAATATTTTTATATTTGTCACAATAGCCTGAGTTTTACTAAAAACAATCAAATCACCAGATTCAATTTCATTATGCTGTTCTACTATTTCGATTGGAATAATATGTTTCAGCTTATAAAACCAAGTTATATTTGTTTTTTGAGTTGATTCCCAAGGTTCATAAGTTTCTTTTGTATCATGATTATATTTTTTAAATATTTCAATTCCTACGGCACGAATATAGAATTTTTTTCTCAAAGTGAATAGGACTTCGGCTTCTTGTTTGTTGCTTATTAGTTTATATTTTCCATCATGCAGAACAATGAAAGATTTTATTTTTGCAACATAGTTTTCAATATCTAAATCTTCAAATAATTCATCTAATTTGATACCATAATTACTGATAATTGTATCTTTTTTATATGACTTAGAAAACATGTCCAAAACAAGAACTTGTTTCCACCAACTGTGCAGATCGATATGATCAAAATTACAAAGCAAAAATGCTTCTGTTAATATCCTTGGTTTTACTAACCTACCGAAATCATTCAAATCTATCTTTTTGCTCATGAATAATAAGTAGCATAAAATAAAAAAAGGCAAGTTATAATAACTTGCCTTTAAAAAACTGAAATCAGTTTTTAACCATCTAAAATCTATAGATGGTTTCTAACCATTACCTTCACTCTGTTTCTTGTTCGCCATCACGCTCCGAATAAAACCGAGCCAGTGTTTCATAAAGACGCCGAGCCTGTGAGCCGTTCAGTTCTAGACGGGCTGTACGGCGGCTATCACGACGAGTACGGGACAGTGGAACGATCATTTCCATACGCATGGCCTTTTTCTCTCCACGTTGTTCAATCGATACACCAACTGTACGGGCATTTGACGCATCAAGATTGATACGATTGCGATGTGAGGTTGAGTTTGGCCGAGTGCCAATGCGAACTAGTGAATCGTAAGAAGTAGTTGTTGTTTCATATTTTGACATATTTTTTACCTTTATTTGGACGCCGAAGTAGCGCCCCTTTCTGATAAACAGTATGCCATAGTGTTAATGATAAGTCAATTGATTAGTAGCGTCTATTCATCTTGCTCGTAATCTTTTGTAAAGTCCTCTTCGGTTTGCTCTTCTTTTAAGTTTTCTTCTTTACGTTCAATGATTGGTATATAAATCCGTAAATATTCTGCTTGTACGAAGCGATCTCTTTTGTATGGGCTATTTTTTGGACGCAAACGTTTTTCTTTTTCATGTCGTGAACTCATATAATTTAGTACCTGTTCTTTTTCCTTTCTTTGTTAAGAACTATGTTAGGCGTTGTATTGAAATTAGGCGTTTCTTCTGAAGATGTAATGACCTCTCCGGATTCTTGTGTATCTTGCTTGGTTTTTGTATCTACTGCCTCTGCTTCACTCATTACATTTCCTTCAGCCACTGCTTCTGTTGCGGCGACTGAATCCGCTGTATCAAGTTGACTGATAGGCTTGACGGTAGTGGTTGCTTCTGTAGCCACTTCTATTTCATGCTGTTGTATTGCTAGTATTTGATGAACGGATTCTGGAATTGTTGGGATGTCGGTTTTTTCAACCGGTAATTCTATTGGCAATAAAATAACTGGTACGTCTGTCTCAGCTTTTTTTATAAGCTCTTGTAGAACTGCGGCGATAGAATGATTAAGACTCCAAGAGGAATTCTCTAGTAAATTCTCTAGAGCTTCCTTTGAAGTAATTGAATTTACAGAAAGCCAATTTTGTAATGATATTTTTTTCCTTATTAGGAAAGATTCTAGGTTTGGTGCGGTTGATTTACTGTTTGGTTTACCTGCTGGCATTTTTCATCTTCCTCTTGTATGCTAAGAGTTAGGATATCGCCAATAACTTCATGAATGTCCTGCCGCATAATTAAAGACAATGCCTCATCTTCGTCTATAGGATGACCAAGTTCGCTAGAAACACTACGAATAAACTTCTTCATACCAGATAGAAGAATGTTTCTGGCGGTTGCGTGATTCATTTTATATCCTAAATCAGTCATCTTAGCGGCAATTGTGCGATAGTCTTCACCTTCAGTTATAGTTATATATTTGTTATTCATTTACTTGTTTCACTTTCCATTTTTATAATTTTATCACTTTCGAAGCCATACCGTTGCAACAAGATGTGTTTTTCTCTTGTGCTTAGCTCTTTAAATGCCTTAACGCTTGCCAAGATTATTTTCTTTTTATCAAAACCAAGTGAAAAATCCGAAGTATCGCTTGGTATAATATCTCTTAGGGATTTATTAGCACTGTCGCCAGATGAAGAAATTGGCATATCTAGACAAATATGATTCCAGGTTTTAGTTTTATTTGCAGCTTCGATCGAAGCAAACATTTTTTCTGTCATCCCGATTTCTTCGAGAGTTTCTTTGGAAATATCTCTAACTAGGATTGATCTCTCTTTTGCTAAATTTTCTAATTTATTTCTTGCTGTTCGGATATGAGACGGAATATGAAAGATAGGCTCTTCGTCCAATAAATAAGAGTTTACACTTTGACGAATCCACCAAGTAGCATAAGTTGAAAACTTAAAACCAAGTTCTGGTTTATAACCATCGATAGCATCGAACAATCCAAGATGGCCTTCTTGCAGTAAATCATTGCGTAATGTCTTGTGTTTTGGCTTTTTGCTATAAAATTTATTAATAACGAATGTAACAAGCTTTGCATTTCTTTGCGCTAAATCATTACGAATTTTTTGGTTAGAAGTAATAAGTTTACCTTCCTCGCTAAGAACCTTGGTTGTTTGATAGAATTTAAATAAATCTATATCATCTATCGTTGCTTCTTTTTCTTTCATAAAATCTCCTTATACAAATCATAACACATTCTTTTTTAAAATCAAGTGTTTTACAAATATTATTTTTCTTCCTATTATTATATCATAAACTATGATAAAATTACCAGAAGAAAGAAAAATACAAGACGTAAGAAATGTCCCATTAGAAGTGGGAAAATTATATGAATATGTCTGTAAATGGCAAAGACCAATGATGCAGAAACCAAGGGGAAAATATATTTCAACTTGGTCAAACTCTATGGTATCCCCCGGTGAAACTTTTATGATTATAGAAAAATTACCGAGAACAATATCATATGTTAAAATCTGCGTAATAGCAACAGGAAGAATAGGCTGGATTTATACTGGGTTCACTAATGGTTCTTGGCAATGCCGCAGTGATTCACTATCCGATATAATGAAAAAATTAATATGATTGATCAAAAAGATTATTGCCATTGCTGCAATAAGTTACCAGAAGAAGGAAATATAATCCTGCCTTCTTCTGGTATCCTTCGTGGCAAAGAAAAAACTAAATTTACTGGTATGATCATTGTTAAAAACAGACCCATTTGTGGTGAACTACTCACAGGACAAGCCTATGAGCTTCTAAAGAGTTTGTCTCTAGAACTTTAAGCACTTCACCGAAAATTACCGCTGGCAAGCCAGTTGGTTTTATATTCTCTCCATGCTCGTAATCGTTCGTTCCAAACGATATCGGAAAAATTAATTGCTCCGATAATTTTAATTATTATGCAAAATATGTTTTTGTTTAAATTATTTTAAATTGAATCGCATTCATCCCACAGGACGAGCCTGTGGGTTTTCTGCTCATGCAATAAATGCAATAGATATTTTGAATTTTTCTATTGATTACCTAAACATCCACCAGAACTCTTTTTTCAATTCTGAATCAAATTTCACCGCATTTTTATTAACGCCATGAGGCAATTTTTTACCTTGAAATTTATTTTCTATATCCTTATAGCCCCTGCTCATACCAGCCAATAAAGAATTAGCCATAGTTTGATTCGCAGCCATCATCCCAAGATATCCTTGCTGGGCAGCACTTGGTGTAAAAATCTGCAAACCAACACCCATTGCCAAAATAAGATCATCATGGCGTTTTTTCAATGCCTGCCCACGCTTACCATTCCAGATAAATGTTTCCATTTGCTCAACAAATCTAAGAGAATAAATCTTTATCTGATGATTGCGGATAACTTGCTCTAGATTCTCAAGTATAGGCTCTCTGTTTTTTGATGTGATCGTAAAACCGGGTAGAATATCCTTCTTCTCATCCGGCGTCATGCCTACCATCTTCTCTGCCAAATCTGGATCGTAGTATACGTTTTTATATTCTGAGTCTCTTAGCTTGATTGCTGTGGCGATCCCTACTGTATTTTTTTCATTTACGATCAGTGCATCATTGTATTTTTTACCAATTTCAATCAAAAATTCACCAAATCTATCTGGTGCAATTTTACCCATATATTCTGCGACCACTTCGCTTTCATTGGTATCAAATATATGGAAAGTGGAATAATCTTCTGCATCTCCTCTAGCGACATCGGCGGCAATAACATATTTATGCTCAGGGATTGGAGTCTTCCAGATATGCATGTCATTGCCTTTGCCATTAGGACCAGCATATCCAATTGGAGGATATGATAGGTTTCTTACATAGTCAATATCTGCTTGAGAAAAGAAAGTTAACGCCGAACTTTCGAAGGAACAATTATGAACGACCAATCCATTAACAATATATGAATGGTCTTCTTCAACCTCTATATTGTAAACGATGGGGCATTTTTCCTTATCAAATCGTTTGTATTGTATATTGCCAATGATTTCATCATTAATTAATTTTGTACGGCTACCGGATTTCTCTAATGATGTTTTATTTGTCTGCAATGCCTCAAGTATAGTAGGAGATGGTAATAGGTCAACTCCATCTATTTCATAGTATCCAGTTTTATAATTTATTCTACCATAATGGCCGAATGCCGCCAATAATATTTTAATTTGGCTAAGCAACTTCGGAGATCGTGTTACTACCTTTATTTTTTTACCAAAATTATTAGATGAAGCAGCCTCCAAATGATCGCCATCACCATCAAAGTGACCAACTAAATAACCCTTAATGAAATCGATATTTGTAGATAAAAAAGTGTCAAATTTCAGGTATTTTTTTGTTGCATCTCCTGCGTTTACAAAATTCCTATAAAGCTCAATAATATATTTGTTGCTGGTATGGACCGTAAAACACTTACTATATGATCTAATATTTACACAATATTTTACACCAAGTTTATCATAGAAGTCTGTTATAAATTTTCCAAGAGTATCTAGTTCGTTGGTATGAAAAGCTAACTGTAGATTTTCTGTTAATGCACGACCCTTTGAATAATTTTTATTAACACATCCTTCAGCTACACACAAACCAATATACCTACCAAGGTCAAAATCAACATCTACCATTCGGTTTATCGTTTCGGAGCGTTGCCTCCAGTAGCTAATTTTACCATCTGGCATCATTTTCTTCTTTTGAACATCAAAGGACCATAAATCGATTTTATCCGTAATTTTTCCAATGATATTATTAATATAATTTGCTGGCTGAAGTGAAGAAAAAAATCTATCGGCATATGTTTTCTGAAATTTATCAATCTCATCAAGAGAATAAAAATCAGATTTAATACCTTCGTCTATTATCTTTTTCCATGGCGATACAGTAGAAGTGCAATGAAATTTTTTACCATACAAAGGATGATTTCCTGTAATCAAAAGGTCTTCTTCTCTATTGCATGGCACTGAGACTTGATACACGTTTTCTTCTTGGTCTACTAGCCTAGACCCTACATTTATTACTGGTTTAAATCTTCCTTTATGAGTAAGTACCATGTCCCCAATGGAGATATCACTGGCAAATTTAAACCCATCAAATGTCTGAATACGAGACTGTGGCCCAACACATAATAATTCCTGAGCTATTCCCTGGGAAGACATAGCTCTTGATTCTTCCTCAAACCATTTATCATCACGCTCTGGGTGCACCGTCCATGGTAATTTTATTCCGTGGAATCCATTTTTCCCTACAGAAGTACAATGTAAGCCAATTTTATCTTTTTCATATTCATTGGTATCTGCGCCCATCCATAATTGATAAAAGAAATTTTTACCTTTTGGAGATGAGAACATGATTGCTCGACCGCCAGTGCTAAGCGTTGGTTTTAAACCAAGCCATAACTCTTCTAAGTTTTCAATATGAGCACATTCGTCTATCACGAGAAGCGTAACCGCTGATGAGCGACCCGCATCGGCAGAGGTTGGGATTGCAGTTATTCTTGAGCCATTATTGAATTTGATATATTTTACAGATTCTGCTTCAGGCTCTGTGAGGTCCAACATATTGAGCATCCAAGCTGGTAACATTTTGAATGCTGTGCGTATTTTTTGAATCATTGCTTTACCAACTTCTAGTTTGGTAGCCATGATCAAAATTTCGGCATCTCTACGAAACAATGCCATCCACAAGCAATATGCTGAAGTGGTAGTTGATAAACCAAGCTGACGACCTTTTACTACTATATTAAATCGATAGTTTAAAAAATCATCAATGCATTGCTCTTGAAATTTATAAAGTTCAAAAGGCAAACGTCCTTTTGTTGGGTGCTGGATATAGAGGTATTTTTTAATGAAATACATTGGTTCTTCACCGCATTTCATTATTTCGTCAACTTGCTCTTTTTTATTTAACGCCATATTTTTCGATAATTTAATTATTCAAAACTCAGCTTATATTGGCCAAGCATTCCAATCTGAAAATGCAGGTTTTCTCTGTGTTATATGCTGACATGCCAATATGTTCAATGCCTTCTTGGATTGTGGAAGAATCTAGGCTTAGTTTTACTGTTTTTGGTGCTGGTTCTTCATGTTTTTCTACTTTTGGTTCAAGTAGGTTTGATTTTGTATCAATTGCACGTTTATATTCATCGGCAATTCTTTCAAGTCTTTGTTTGATTATTTCCAGCATTTCTTCTCTATATTTGCGTCTCATTTCGTGATACATGTTTGTACCACCGAGGCGAACAATTATTTGAGCTTTTATTTGAATAGTATTTTCAAGCGGCATGGTCATTTTGACAAAATGGTTTGGGTAAGCTTTTTCAGAAGATTTACCGAAACTTGTATCAAGCAGACCTGAAAGAATTCTATAGCGAGCACGTTGTTGAATAGGCATAATAATTTAATCCTTTTGCTGGATAAGTATTGAATTCATTTAAAGTTTATTTGGGGCAAAAATACTAAGTGTCTTCTTTCCATATATAATTTCCATCGTTCGCTGCTTTTGTCTGGTGTTTCGTTGCTACTGGCCCAATTTAGTTCGCACATATGGCAGCAAGTATGGTTTCTGTAACTTTCAGCATCTTCTGCTTGCTTCATTGGATATTCGCATGTAGGGCAAAAGAATGGAATGATGATTTTATCGTTATTCAGCGGAGATATAACCACAACTTTGCCGCCATGAAGAATTTTTATATTCTTATCGTTATCAATAATATTTTGTTGCATATGCTTTAATATTTAACATATCGCCATTAATGTTTGAAATAACGTCAGTTGCTATGAATATTGATTGTATTTGTAAAATTTGATAGACAACAAAGAATATGCCATGATAATTAGATATCATATGGCAACAATTAGAGATTATAGAATAGTTTATGGAGTAAGCCCAACCAGAGTTCCAAAGTATATCATCAATAGGCTATTGGAAAACAATGATACTTTATCAGAAACGGAAGCGAAAGAAATAATTTCTAACAAGAAGCTTATTGCAATCGTTCCAGAAAAAATATTCGCAGAAGTTAATAGGGTCACGCAAAATTTCAATATTCATGTTTTAAAAGAGCCTTATAATTTAAACACACTAAAAGAAATTAATGATGAAGACTTGGCAGATAAACAAAAAATATTATCAAAATTCTTAGGTGCTAATCAAGACGAGTCCAAACGAATAATTCCATTAAACGATAAAAAATTTGATATAGGCAAAAAAGTTGATTGGTTGGTAGTGGATGAAAGTGATGTAACGAGGAAAGAAATACTTTTTCTTAAAAGCTTAAATACCGAAATAGGTAAATTTGAAAAACCAATTAATATACTCGTTAGATCAAGTGTAGAAAAAGAAAAATTTAAAATTTTTTATAACGTAACGCAAATAAAAAAACATGATCTTGTACAGGGTGGGGCTGACTTTTTAATAATTGATAATAAAGGCAAAGAAATTGGTTCGTTTTCTTACAAACATCAAGAAGGCAAAAGTATAGCAGAAAGATATAAAGGTTTTATAAAAAAATTAGCGTTTTATATAAAAACTGAACAGTACAAGAAATTATCTGACGTATTTCAGGATTTTGTAAATAAAGTTAAATCGTATCAGGACAGCATATATCCTGATAAAATACCTCAAATATATAAAGATTTTTTGACTAAAGAAATTGAAGAAGAATTCATAAGCTTTCTTTATCATGACTATGGAGAAAAAAACTATGATTTCGTCATGTTTTCAAATGAAGTACCCATGTTGAAAAAAAATAATTTAACAGATGAATATTGGGAATTATTTCCTGGTGGAGATGGTAAAATATTCATTTCTGAATTACCTAGCGAAGAATTAGGGAATTATAAACCATATCTTATGGCTAGATTTGGCTCCGGTGGAACCGGAGGGCTTCGATATTTTATTGCTCCTAAAATAAGGGCAATGGCAACTAATAGCAAAAACATTGATGATATCGATCAAAAATTAAATAATGCTGATATATTGAAAGAAATATATAGCTCTTTGTTAGAAGAATCTAAGATTAGATAGCCTATTATCCGCAAACACGTGGTCGCAAAGCTCTGCAAACCCTGTTGCTATTTTCACGATTTCGTTCAACTTCCACTTGAATCCGATTTGAAATACTAATCGCATTTCGTGCATATGGAGTTCCAGTAGCTGTTGCATGGCAAAGACCAGTGCGAAACCGACGTGCGGCACCTTCCCAGGTATGACAAACTTCGTAAGATCGCCATAAAACTCTTGCGGCTTGCAGTGGCGTACCAGCAACATGCCGCTGCTGTGCAGAGATTGGCGCTCCCCAATTTCCACCTTCTCCTCGATCACATCCTAGATGCGTTTCCATAAATCCGATAGTTGCAATCATCTCAATTGGCATTTCTGGGTATGATACCCGTGATGCTTCTAGTGTTTGTGCGATATATTCTCGTCGCTCAATGATGCAACTTCGTGCTGGGGAATGAGGAAATAGAGTGATAAAAGCGGTGACTAATTCTAGTCCTGTCATTGTTTTTTTCTTTCTTTTTTATGACCAATTAAATTATTGGTCTTTGTTTTGGCAATTTTTAATTTGCCATATTAGCGTACCTAATATTGACACCCGCTAGGTGTCAATGGTTAGGCGCATATGATACGATCGATATTATCGATTTGGTTAACTTAACAGAATTACTGTTATCAGTAATTATTCGTGGACCGTGGCAGAGTCGAACTGCCGAAAACTGTATGCGTGCCAGTTTATTTTCCAACTAACTTAACGGTCCAATGTTATAGAAGCCTTTGTTTCGGAAGCGTAAAGGCTTGTTTCCAGCTTCTATACCATATCATCTATATAGTGATCTCAGAATGATTCTACACCTTCTTGAACACGTTGCGTAATAATTTCAACTGCATGATTCAGATGCCCTTCATCACCATGAAGTCGGTATGCGCTCCAACCATCAGACAGAGCGGAATATTCATGAAGAGTTACTTGACCACTAATTTCTCGTAGAAGACCAACGGCTTCAATATCATTGTGATGATTCACACTATCCCAAGAAGAATGCCTAGCTCGAATTGAGAATTTGCCAAGGCTCTCAAGGAGTGATCGGTCTTGTTCGGATAGTTTGCGTGTACGTGTCTTAGCCATTTTGATACCTATTATTTCTAACTGTTTTAGTTATGTGGCTACCACCTTGGCGGCCACATACACACATTAGCATTGATATTTTAAGGAGTCAAGTAGTTGTTTGTAAGAATGGTCAGTTAGAAATAAAAGACTCTGAGCCATTGTCATGAATGGAGAGTATCGTGCTTGCCGCTTCTTTTATTTCATCGACATGAGTGATAATCAAGATAGCTTTAAAGCGGTTTTTGATAGTATTCAGCAATTCAATTACTTTTGAAATATTGTTGCCGTCGATTACTCCCATGCCTTCATCTTGTATAAAGATGTCAGGCTTAGGAAGGCTTGAGAGGCTTATTAGAGCCACCCGAATAGCGACGCTTGCAATCATCTTCTCCATGCCACTAGCAAGCTCTATGACCCTCCTAGAGTCCTTATCTTCAATGAAAACATCTAGAGTATTTGATCCGACTTCTGTTTCAAGGAAGATGCGAAAAGGTACAATTCCGGCCAAGATATTATTTAACTCAGCGTTAATGGCTGGTAATTGGCTTTTTAGAATAAAGGCAGGGATTCCATTTTTTGAAAAAGCTTGAACGATACTATCATATACCCTTTGTTCTTCTATTATTTCCTTTGCCTCTGCCGCTTCGGCATTTAGGTGCTCTAGTTTATTTTTATCTGCTCCAATATTTTGATATATTGTTTGTAGTTGCCCCTCTAACTGAGATATTTTGCGGGCTAGTTCTTTCTCTTCTTCAATTTTTTCATTAAATGATTTAGTACCAAATGATTCAAGTTCGATTTTTAGTTTATCTTGCTCTTTTTTAGAAACATCCAATGTATTAGTTAGCGATTCTATGTTGCCATTGATTTGCTCAATTTGCTTGATTGCGGCTTCAAGCTTAATAGAATTTGACTGAATAGTCAATTGTAGCTCATTATGCTTTTGTATGCCTTCTTCGATTTTCTCGTTCTGTAATATCTCATATTCTTCACGAACACCATCGAAGGATGCTATTAGCTTAAGGACTTCTTCTTTTTGTGTTTCATGTAAGTTTTTATCTTCATGGCTATCTTTTATATAATGGCATGATTGGAATGATGTTCCGCATGGGACCAAATCAAGTTTTCGGATTGACTTAACTTGGCTGTCTAATTTTTGTTTTTCTGCGCCAAGTCTTGCTTTTGTTTCATGGTATTGCTTACCAATTGTTTGCAGTAGCTCTTTTTTAGCTTTTAAATCATCTACAGATAGAAGTTTAATCTGCTCCTGATATTGTTTTAGATTATTTTCAAATATGTTACGTTTTTGTTCTACTGTAATTTTTTCTGCTGCGGCAAGACTTATTTTTCTTTCTATGTCTTCTACGGCTCGATTGGATTTTTCCAATGTTTTCTGGATATTGTTTAGTTTGACAATTCCTCGCTGCTGCAAAAACATTAGCAAATTTTCTCTAGACGTTTTAACTTCTTCTAATTCTGTTTTTAGAGTTGTAATATTATCTTGTTTTGATTGCACGGCTTCTTGAAGAAGTTTACCGGCTTGATCCCAGTCTACATTTTGAAATTTCTTAATTTTAGCATTATATCCAGATAATTCTTCGCTGGCCATTTTATTTAATTTTTCGAATATATCAAGATCCAAGAACCGATTAAGGATAGACTTACGTTGTGTGGCACCTTCATCAATAAATTTATTCATTCCTCCTTGATTAGAGAATGCAGTGAGCAGAAAATCTTGTGAGTTTCCGATTAATTTGCGGATAACTTTGTCTGTATCGGTTCGTGTATCACTGTTTTCGTTAATTAACTCTTCTCTGCTTCCATCTTTATTAACCTTTGAAAGTTTTAAGGTAGTTGCAGCTTTTTCTTCGTCAAAAATACCACCACGCTTTTTTGCTTTTTCCACTTTGCGTTCAATGACATATTCTACGCCACTTACCTCAATGGTTACACTTGAAGAACCAGCAGTTTTATTTTTATTAATAATGTACGCACTTTTAACAGGGCCACGATCTGTCGTGTTATACAAACCAAACATCAGTGCGCCAACAATGCTACTTTTACCTAGTCTATTATTTCCAAAAATACCAGTAATACCACGAATTTTTTCAAAATCGATTACATTGTTTTCACCGTAACGATAAAGATTACTAAATTCTAATTTTTTAATTGTCCAAGACACATCCCGCACAGAGTCTTCTTCTGATGAACGAACTTTTTCCAAAGAAGCTTTAATATAATCCTTTGCTTTAATTTTTTGATCTTCGGACAATGTGGATTTATAGTCTCTTACAATGAAATTATCATAAAGATCAAACAAAGTGCTTGGATCATTTCTTAGGCTAATTTTTTGTATGCCGCCAGCAATATCTAATTCACTAATGTTCGTTGCTACATCGGCTTTAATAACAACCTCTGAGGCTTTGAGAGAATTTTTTAATTTCTGATGTAGTTCTTTGATTTGAACGTCAAATATTTTTTCGCTTGAGGCTATGCGAATTCTTTTGTTGAGAAGATTACCATTGCAAACATCAATTGCACTATCTACCGTTTCCTGAACGCTTCCCATCCATGGGACTGTGTTAAAAGAATATTCGTTAGGAATATCTTTAAAAGAAACATCCCAATCATTAGCAGAACGAATATCCCAAACAAGATATCCTTTTGTTTTCATTTCACCATAATTTTGCTGTATGAATGATCCTGGGTATCCAATCCAGGGTTTTAGATCTCTTGTAACGCCAGAATGGGGTCGGTGTCCTAAGAATTGGACTTTATGAATATCTCCAAGCATAGCAAAATGATATTTTTCAAAAATTGAGCGATCTACCTCGCCATTGGACATAACCCAATCACTATCCACTTCACAACCAGTTACGGAACCATGAAATAGGGCGATATTAATCATATCTTGTTTTGGCGAGACGGATTGCCAGCCATCTTTATCAAAACAAGACAAAACGCAAAGATTAATGTTTGTGTTTGGGATGGTATGGTTTACGCTTTGCTTGAAGAGCGTAATATTTTTATTGTTCATGGCTGCGATAATTGGCGAAATAGTATCTTGACGGTTTTCATTTGTAAGATTGCCGTCATGATTTCCAAGAATCAAATACAATGGAGCTATTTCTGCCAACTCACGAAACATCCATGTAATTTTATCAATCACTTCTGGTGTAATGCCAGTAGTTTTTGTGTGAAAAAAATCTCCTGTGCCAATAATATAATCTGGTTTTACATCTTCACGTAGTTGTGAAAAAAAGTTATTAAATGCATTGGTATATTCTTCATGACGTGTAATACCACGCCAGTGAACATCACTAAATTGAACTATTTTTGTCATTAAGTTTCTCCAGTTTTACTCTAGATTAGAGCATTAAGTTTCTCAAATAATAAAGATCATCAAACTCTACAACATGTTTTCCATCATTGATTAGATCAATAAATCTATCTCTTTTCATTTCGCCAGGATCTTTTATTTCTTCTGGCAATATTAAAATACGAACATTTACATCGTAATCATAAAGCGATTTAGCTATATCAAGACTGGCACGTTTTGCATCGCTATCAAGACAAAGCAAAACTGGTGTTTTATTTGTTGCGATCTTCTGGAATAATGCATACTCTTTTGTTAACTCTTTCCCAAGCAAACAAGTTGCATTATCATTCACTTTAAATAAATCAAATGGACCTTCGACGATCGTTAATTCTTCTGACCAATCTATATTGATTTCATTTATAATAACCGTTTCTCTATGAAATCTTGGATTAAAATACTTTGGTTTTACGCTTGGTCTGTGTGTTCTAGAAGTGAAAAAATTAAGATTACCATCTTGATCGTGTGATGGAATAAGAATTCTATTTTTATAATTTAAATCCAAGGCGGTAATGCCAAGTTTAAAATACCAAAAATCTCTATATGTAACACCCCTTTGCTTTAGATATTTTACTGCTTGACGAATATAATATGGGGCCTCTGGGTTATCGTAGTATTCCGCAAGAAGTTGAAAGCCTCTGGGCAACTCTATTGCCTGTTCCTGAGCTTTAAAGGCTGCTTCTTCGGCATCCGATATCAGAGACGCAGCATTGAACGTTTTAATGAACTCATCGGCCTGATGGGGCTTATAGCGTTTTAGAAGGCCATAGATTGTTTTTGATTTATAATTACAAACCCAACATCGGGTGAGCCAATTATCGGTTCTGATGGCTAATTTCTTTTTTTCAGTTTCGCCCGTTTTTTCGTGGCAAATAGGACAAAGAACATTGGCATTTAAACCAGCATTTGATAGTTTTGCCGGTCCCCAACACTTCTCTAAAAAATCTATAGCTTGACCTTGTGTATGCATAGATTCAGCATACTATAAGATATAGCTTTGTGTCAAATGTTTTGAATTAGTTTTCTAGGGCTTTACTTCCTCATTACCATTAAGGCAGTCGATAATGATAATCCCCCCCTGTTTTCTTCTTCGCTGTCTTCAATTTTTTTCTTAGGAGGCGCACCAGAAACATATTCAATCTCTAAATACAAATATTCTTGTTCAAACGTGAATTTTTTCATTTGCATGAGCAGGAAACCCACACCCTCGTGGTGTGGGAGGAATGCGAATCAATAATTTCATACATTGAAGTTTTTTCAAAAAAGATACATACTTATCTGTATGCCAAGCATAACGTACAATA
>Ga0209596_1000047_pt1 | contig 104348 bp, 91 predicted proteins | sample M_130807_MF_Meta_FD_187314 | JGI IMG/M metagenome (GOLD analysis project Ga0209596, IMG submission 187314) | Freshwater microbial communities from Lake Montjoie, Canada to study carbon cycling - M_130807_MF_MetaG (SPAdes) (version 2) | ecosystem: Environmental > Aquatic > Freshwater > Lake...
CTATGATGCAAGCAGAAGCAAATATCCAATTGGGTAATATTGCTACTGGTTTAGGTTTTATTGATGCTGTTAGAACCTACCAAGGTGCTGGCTTAGCTGCTGCAACTGCAGCCACTAAAGCAGACGCTTTAAATTTATTAACTAAAGAAAGAAGAGTAGCGCTTGCTTTCCGTGGATTATCATTTTACGATGCAAGACGTTGGGGCTGGACTTATCCAGTGGCTAACGGCGGTGGTCGTTACGGATGTACTGTATTTGATGTTAAAGAAGTTGTTTGGACAAATGCAGTTATGAACTACAACTACATGGACTACTGGGATGTTCCTGGTGATGAGTTTGAATTAAACGCACCATCTGGTTCTAGCGTAGCTATTAAGAATCCTAATTTCTAATTAAGAATTTAGATTAAGATATAAACTGCCCCCAATTTGGGGGCAGTTTTTTTATGCCTAATTTTTAATTGAACATGCCAAAATCAGGCAACTATTTCTTAGTTTTAGATAGTAAGCACAAGCTATATGTATTTATTAGGCATTGATATTGGCACTTCCTTTATTAAGGTTTCTTTAGTAGAAGCAAGCACACAGAAATGTATTACAACTGTGTCCTATCCCGATACTGAAAATGCGATTACCTCTCATCAAAATGGATGGGCAGAACAATCGCCTACGATGTGGTGGGAGCAGGTCCAAAAAGGAATTGTAAAGCTGCATCAAGCAGCTAAATTAGCCCTGCCTTCCTATGATTCAAATAATATTGCAGCCATTGGTATTGCTTACCAAATGCATGGCTTGGTATTGGTTGATAAAAATAAAAAAGTGCTAAGAGATAGTATTATTTGGTGTGATAGTAGAGCCGTTCCTTATGGCGATAAAGCCTTTGATAGTATAGGGCATGAAAAATGTCTTTCGCATTTATTGAATTCACCTGGCAATTTTACAGCTGCTAAACTAGCTTGGGTAAAAGAAAGTGAACCTGCTGTATATGCGCAAATTGATAAGGTAATGCTTCCTGGCGATTTTATTGCTATGCAATTAACAGGAGAAATCACAACCACTTCTGCAGCATTATCAGAAGGCATTTTTTGGGATTTTAAAAACAATGCTATTTCTAATGAGGTTTTAAATTATTTTGGTTTTGACGCATCTATTTTTCCGGCAGTACAGGAAGTGTTTAGCCATCATGGGGCACTAAGTTCAAGTATTGCGAATAGCTTGTCATTAAAAGCGGGTATTCCTATTAGTTATAAAGCAGGAGATCAACCCAATAATGCACTTTCTTTAAATGTACTTAATCCCGGAGAAGTAGCAGCAACAGCAGGTACTTCGGGCGTTATATATGGAGTTGGGGATACTTTATCCTATGATATTCAATCGAGGGTGAATAGCTTCGCGCATGTAAATCATACAAGTGCAGCAAATAGAATTGGCATGCTATTATGTATTAATGGAACCGGCATATTAAATAGTTGGATAAAAAAATGGATAGGTAATAATTTTGATTATAATCAAATGAACCAAGCAGCGGCGACTATTGCCCCAGGCAGTGATGGCTTAACCATACTCCCATTTGGAAATGGTGCAGAGCGAATTTTTAATAATAAAATAGTGGGTGCGCATATGTTGGGGATAGATTTAAATAAACATACTGCTGCGCATATTTTTAACGCAGCGCAAGAGGGCATTGCTTTTGCTTTTAGATATGGACTTGATATTATGAGAGAAAATAATTTGCAGCCCTCTGTGATTAAAGCAGGGAAGGCCAATTTATTTTTAAGTCCTGTTTTTACCAATGCTTTCGTGAATGCAACAGGGGTGCCAGTGGCATTGTATAACGTAGAAGGCAGTGTGGGTGCCGCTTTGGGGGCAGCTAAGGGTGCTGGTTTGTATAAAACCATATCAGATGCTTTTGCAGACAGTCAACCCATTGTAACAATAGAGCCTACACAAACAAAACAGTATAATGCACTTTATGAAAATTGGAAAAATAATCTTCAACAAATTTTACAAATAAAATAAAGCATATATCATTTTCTGCGGATCAATTAACTATTTATATTTTTTAAACTAAATAAATTTTATGTCAGTACTACTTGGAGAAAAAGAATTTTTTAAAGGCATAGGTGAAATTAAATACGAAGGATTACAAAGTGACAATCCATTAAGCTATCGTTGGTATGATGCTAATAAAGTTATAGCAGGTAAGCCTATGAAAGATTGGTTACGCTTTGCTGTAGCCTATTGGCATAGTTTTGTGGGCAATGGAGCCGACCCTTTTGGAGAGCCTACTCAACTATATCCTTGGAATGAAAAACAAGACGCAGTAGCACGTGCTAAAGATAAAGCCGATGCTGCTTTTGAATTTATTACCAAATTAGGCCTGCCTTATTATTGCTTTCACGATGTGGATGTAGTCGATTATACCAATGATGTAAATGAAAATGACAAACGCTTGCAAGCCCTTACTGCTTATTTAAAAGAAAAACAAAATGTAAGTGGTGTAAAATTATTATGGGGTACTGCGAATGTATTTAGCAATAAACGTTACATGAATGGCGCTTCTACCAATCCAGATTTTCATGTTTTATCGCATGCAGCAGCACAAGTTAAAGGGGCTTTGGATGCAACGATTGCTTTGGGTGGCGAGAATTATGTTTTCTGGGGAGGAAGAGAAGGCTATATGTCACTACTCAATACTAATATGAAAAGAGAGAAAGAACATTTAGCAAAATTCCTACATACTGCTAAAGACTATGCTAGAAAAAACGGCTTCAAAGGTACTTTCTTTATTGAGCCTAAGCCATGTGAACCTACAAAGCATCAATACGATTATGATAGTGAAACGGTAATTGGTTTCTTGCGTCAATATGATTTACTAAACGATTTTAAATTAAATATTGAAGTGAATCATGCCACCCTTGCTGGTCATACCTTCCAACATGAATTACAGGTAGCAGTGGATGCGGGTATGCTAGGTAGTATGGATGCGAATAGAGGTGATTATCAAAATGGTTGGGATACCGATCAATTTCCTACCAATATCAATGAACTAGTAGAATCGATGCTAATTATTGTTGAAGCTGGAGGCTTTCAAGGGGGTGGTATTAATTTTGATGCCAAGCGCAGAAGAAATTCCACCGATCCAGCCGATTTATTTCATGCACATATTGGTGGTATTGATACTTTTGCGCGTGCTTTAATTACTGCAGATGACATATTACAAAAATCGGAGTATACAAAAATACGTTCGAATAGATATGCCTCATTTGATGCAGGGAAAGGAAAGGATTTTGAACAAGGAAAATTAAGTTTAGAAGATTTAAGAACCTATGCTATTGAAAAAGGAGAACCTAAGGCAATAAGTGGTCAACAAGAGTTAATAGAAAACATTATTAATAGGTATATTTAAGAATGCAAAAAGCCAATAAACAATTAGGTCTATGGACTAGTACTTCTTTAGTAGTAGGAAATATGATTGGGGCTGGGGTTTTTATGATGCCCGCTACCTTAGCTGGCTTTGGTGGTATTAGTTTAGTAGGCTGGGTTTGCTCTTCGATAGGTGCTTTTTTACTTTCAAAAGTTTTTGCGCACTTAAGTCATTTATTGCCCGCTGCCAACGGAGGTCCTTATGCTTATTCTCAAAAAGGCCTAGGTGATTTCGGAGGCTTTTTAGTGGCCTGGGGTTATTTGTTTTCGGTATGGACTACTAATGCCGCTATTACTGTTTCTTTTATTAGTGCATTAAGTACTTTCATTCCGGCATTGGCAACGAATTCAGTTCTAGCTATTGTCACAGGATTAGCTACCATTTGGTTTTTAACTTGGATTAATTCCTTAGGCATTTTTACTTCTGGTGTGGTACAATTAATAACCACCATTTTAAAAATTGTCCCAATCATTTTAATTGGCCTTGCGGGCTTATTTTATATTCATTGGGAAAATTTCTTACCCTTTAATACAAGTGGTACATCTACTATTGCTGCTATCACAGCCACCACCACTTTAACCTTTTTTGCTTTTTTAGGTATTGAATGTGCTACCATTCCTTCGGGCAGTGTGGCTAATTCAGCGGCTACCGTGGCTAAGGCCACCACCTTAGGAACACTTATCGCCACTGTGGTATATATATTAAGCACAGTGAGTATAATGGGTATGATTCCTGCAGCACAATTAAAAAATAGTGTAACACCTTTTGCCGACGCGGCTATATTAATATGGGGCCATGGAGCCGAGTACTGGGTAAGCGCAGGGGTTGCTATTGCTGCTTTTGGGGCCTTGAATGGCTGGATACTAATTCAAGGACAATTACCATTTGCTATTGCAAAAGATAAATTATTTCCTTCTATTTTTATGCGCCTTAATTCCAAGGGAGTGCCTATGCTAGGGGTAGTAATTTCAAGTGTATTTGTATCTGTTTTAATGAGTATAAATTATACTAAAGGTTTAGTAGAACAGTTTAAGTTTTTAATGTTAATGACTACTTCTGCACTTATTATTCCTTATATTTTTTGCACCGCTTCTTATTTTATTTTGCAAATAAGGTTGCCCTTTACATCCAATAAATTTTTAGCTACGGCTATTTTATTAGCTTCTCTTACTTTTGTATTTTGTTTATGGGTAATGATTGGTTTAGGACAAGAAGCTGTTTTTTGGGGCTTTTTCTTAATCTTGTCTTCCTTACCTATTTATGTTTTTGCGGTTTGGAAAAGAGATAAAGTTTAACTTTATTCATAACATTATTTTACCGCATTAAATTACGCTCATGTCATCGCATTCAGAATCGGGAAAATTAAATACTTTATTTATTAAAAAAGCCTCATCTGCTTTTATTGACGATGGCCATATTTCTAAGCATTGGGAAGCATTAAACTATTTAGGAAAACCAACTATAGACAAAGCACTTGCCGAATATGAAGCCTTCGAAAAAATTTTAAAAGAGAATGGCGCGCAGCTTCATTATTTTCCAGAAGATAGTTCGGTGAATATGGATTCTATTTATTGTAGAGATGCTGCTATTGCTACCAGTAATGGTATGATTATTTGCAATATGGGAAAAGAAGGGCGTAAAAACGAACCGCTTGCGCAACAAAAAGCCTATGAGGCTGCAGGTATTTCGGTATTGGGTGTAATTAAAGCGCCAGGTACTATTGAAGGAGGTGATGTTGCTTGGTTAGATGATAAAACCTTGGCAGTGGGCCATACCTATAGAACCAATGAAGAAGGTATTCGACAAATAACCGCCTTATTAAATCCATTGGGGGTAACCGTTATCACTGTGCCAATGCCACATTATAGAGGTCCTTCTGATGTATTTCATTTAATGTCGGTATTAAGTCCTGTGGCTGACAATATAGCTGTGGTATATTCTCCCTTAATTCCCATTGTGTTTAGAAATGAATTAATCGCACGCGGTTTTGCATTGGTAGAAGTACCCGAATCAGAATTTGATAGTATGGGTTGCAATGTTTTAGCATTAGCGCCGCGTATTTGCTTAATGGTAAAAGGGAACCCAATCACCAAATCAAGATTAGAAGCGGCAGGTTGTAAAGTAATTGAATATGAAGGAGCAGAAATTAGCGTGAAAGGAGGAGGTGGTCCTACTTGTTTGACAAGACCTATTTCACGTGACTAATTCTCGAAATTATTTATTCCAATCCCATAATACGATATCCCAAGCAGCACCACCATAGCCAATGGTATGTATAATTTCAAAACCTGTTTTTAGATGAGCTTTGATGGATCTAGGATTATCCTGTGCTACATCGGTAATACAATAAGTATATTCCTTTTGTAATTCAGTTTTAAAAAAGGCATACATTTTTTGTACCAGCCCCTGCCCACGAAAATTTTTTCCTACACAAAGTTGACCTACTAAAACATAATTACACTTTTTAAGTGGCTCATTGTTAAAGCTAAGTTTATCTACCTCGTCAAATAAGCTATCCAATAAAGGATTTCCTCCATAGGTCGATTTGAGCGCTACCATTGCATAGCCTACTACCTTATCACCATCTTTAGCAATGACAGAGGGGCTTGCTTCATTCATTTGTTTTAAAAATTCAAAACTATACTCTGCAGTTACAAATCCTTCGGTTGCCGCTTCTTCAGGACTAATTAACTTTTTTAAATTATCTCTTTGTAATAATCGAATGCCTTCTATTTCTACATCATTACTTACGCGTATAATTTCAACCATTGTTATATTTTTTAATTTTCTTTTTTTATGAATTGAATTATTATAATCTTCCTTCTTTACAATCTTTTACTTTTACTTATAAAATTGTACAATTCATATTTGACTCCTATTTTTAGTTGAGCACTATAAATGCTGTTCACGCCAGAAGCAAAATAGGCCACCAAACTAGCTAGTCCAATATACATGCCCGCTTGCATGCCAAATAGCTCAATACCCAATATAACCGATGCGATAGCACAATGCGTAGCCCCCGCAAATACAGCCACAAAGCCCATTCCTGCAAGTAAACCCATGGGGATTGGTATAAACCATATTAAAATATTACCCAAAGTGGCGCCTATAAAAAATAGAGGTGTTACTTCTCCGCCTTTAAAGCCTGCGCTTAAAGTAAAACTTGTTAGCAGCAATTTTATGGCAAAGTCAAAATGACCAGCGGGTGTAATAAAAGCATCTACAATAGATGGTATCCCTAGTCCAATATATTTGGTGGAATTAGCTATCACAATAAATAAAGCAATAAAAATTCCGCCCACAAAAGGCCTTAATGGAGCAAACTTAATTTTTGAAAATAGTTGTTCAAAAATTTTACCTGTATAAATAAAAATAAAAGCAGTTACACCAAAAATAAGTCCTGCAACAATGGTCCATAGTAAAGTAGCCAATGAAATAGCAGGAAAACTTATTATACTATAATTGGCATGATGAACATGCCAAGCTAAACAAGTGTAATGGGCAATATAGGCAACGATAAAACTTGAGACTATGTCTGTACTTTTTACGCTTTTAAAACTCATAATTTCTAAAGCGAAAACTGCACCCGCAATGGGTGTGCCAAACACCGCAGCAAAACCTGCGCTCACGCCCATGATTAACAAGGTCTTTCTGGCCGTTGTATCTAATGTAAATAAGCTTGTGAATTGATCGGCAATGGCTCCCCCCATTTGCACAGCAGTGCCTTCTCTACCTGCAGAACCACCAGCAACATGTGTTAAAAGCGTACTTGTAAAAACTAGTGGCGCCATCATGAATGGAATCTTTTTTGAATCAGTTTGGTTATCGGCTTCTTGGTGTGATTCTAAAATTAAATTATGTCCTTTGATACTTTCTGTTCCATAGTAGTGATAGGCTAATCCAATAGCCAAACCTGCAAAGGGTAAAAAATTCACCACCCATATATGAGAAGAACGCCATAAAGTTACCTGGTCCAGTGAACTTAAAAATAGTGCAGTGGTTGAACCTACTATCCCACCTACTAACATGCTAATAGCCAGCCATTTTAGTAGACCTGAAAAACTAATGTTTAATTTTTTCGTTTTATTATGCTTTATCTCCATTTATTTTTTTGCTGTCTTTCTTAGTGAGCATCACAATGGCAATGATTACCCAAATAATATTTACCATCATAGAAGGGTAAGCTTGATGATAATAGGTGTTTACAACAAAAAATAAGCCACCTACAATATTAGCTATAACATACAATTTACTATTGGCTGCTAATCTTCCTGTAATATTTAGGGCATAGGATCCTACTATTAACACTGAGGCAATCCAACCTAAAACTTCTATCAGTATACTCATGCAATAAAATTAAGTTAAATAGCCGTATAGGCACTATTAATTTGCTGTTTAAACTTCAAACAAAATCCAAAATATTGCCTAATTTTAGGTTGTATGGAAAAATCATATAAGAAACTACTAGAAAACAATAAAAAGTGGGTAGCAGACCAATTGGCTTTGGATCCTGTTTATTTTCAAAAACTAGCCAACAGTCAAAATCCAGAATATTTATGGATTGGTTGTTCTGATAGTCGAGTTCCAGCGAATCAAATTACCGGCACTTTACCAGGCGATATTTTTGTACACCGTAATATTGCGAATATGGTTATTCATAGCGATATGAATATGCTAAGTGTACTTTCCTATGCAGTAGAAGTGTTGAAAGTAAAACATATTATTGTTTGTGGTCACTATGGCTGTGGAGGTGTACTTGCCGCCATGGAAAATAAACAATTTGGATTGATTGATAATTGGCTAAGACATATTAAAGATGTTTATCGTTTACATTTTAAAGAGCTCGATTCCATTACAGATACTAAATTAAGAGCTAATAGATTAGTGGAATTAAATGTAATAGAACAAGTACAAGATTTAGGAAAAACATCTATCGTACAAAATGCATGGAAAAGAGAACAGCCTTTGCATTTGCATGGCTGGGTATATGATGTAAAAGATGGCATTATAAAAGATTTAGATGTCAATTTTAAAGGCACCAGTGACCTACATAGCGTTTTCCATTTAGATTAATTTTATAGCAAGTTTTTTTAACTATATTTTACTTTGACGATATTTTTTTAATGATTTAATTTTCAACAATGAAAAATTTTATTCTATCTATTCTTTGTCTATTAGTTTTTTCTGCACAATCGCAAACCTATACACCTACTAAAGCAAATATTATTGCAAGAACAACTTTCCAAGATAATAAGTTTGGCATGTTTATACATTGGGGCGCTTTCAGTGTACTGGGCGATGGAGAATGGGTAATGAACAATAAAGAAATTGACAAAGACGATTATAAAAAATTAACTAAAGTATTTAATCCCGTTGATTTTGATGCAGCTAAATGGGTTAGCACTGCAAAGAATGCAGGCATGAAATACATTGTACTTATTACAAGACATCACGACGGTTTTTCTAATTGGGACACGAAGCAATCTGATTGGAAAATTACCAATACGCATTATAAACAAGACCCTTTAAAATTACTGGCTGCTGAATGTAAAAAGCAAGGCATTAAATTAGGATTTTATTATTCTTTATTGGATTGGACTAGAGACGATTACCCCTATGAAACAGGTAGAACAGGAAAAAAATCGGGAAGAACTGCAAAGAGTAATTATGATGCTTATTTGAAATTCATGAAGGGTCAATTAACAGAACTTCTTACTAACTATGGAGATATTTCTTGTATTTGGTTTGATGGTCATTGGGATCAAACCAATCCAGAAGGTTCGAAAGATAGAAGCTCTCGCATTAACTGGAAGTATGATGAAATTTATAGTTTAATTCATAAACTACAACCTGCTTGTATGATTGGAAACAATCATCATCTTGATCCTATCCCTGGTGAAGATTTTCAAATGTTTGAGCAGGACTTACCTGGACAAAATTCTTCTGGCTTAAGTTTTCAAACCGCTTCTGCCTTGCCTTTGGAAGCATGTATTACGATGAATGATGCTTGGGGTTTTAAGATTACCGATCGTAATTACAAAACCTATAACAATATTATTCAAACCCTAGTAGGGGCTGCAGGTCGTAACGCTAATTTATTATTAAATGTAGGGCCCATGGCCAATGGAGAAATACAAGCAGAATTTAGAGACACCCTGGCCTTAGTAGGCAAATGGGTTAAAAAATTTGGAGCTAGTATTTATGGTACAAGAGGCGGTCCTTTAGGCCCACAAATTTGGGGAGTAACCACACAGGATTCAAAACATGTTTATGTACATATTTTGAATAAGAGAAATCAAAGCGGCTTGTTTATTCCAGGAAGTTATAAGGTGCAAAAAGTAGGCCTTATGGGTACTAATACCAGCCTTCCATTTAGTGTAAGGAAAAATGGAGTTTTAATTGATGCACGTACAGTAACATTGTCAGGCCCTGATACCGTTATTGCTATTGATTTTCAATAAGTTATTAAATATTTATTGTATTCCTAGAGTTAATATTAAGTTCACACTGAGGTAACATTCCGGTAACATTGAAGTCTAATATTTGCGGTATAAATAATTATACTGTGAAAAGGTTATTAATACTCATTGGATTTATTGGAATTGCAACTATATCTCAAGCTCAAAAAGCTAAATTGACTGGTAAAATTACCAGTACAAAAAATGAAGCACTTGCAAGTGTTTCACTTACTTTAAAATCAGACAAAACACAAATTGCTAAAACAGATATTGAAGGAAGATATAGTTTTACGATTGATGTAGCTAAGAACTATACATTGGTTTTGACTTATGTAGGATACAAAAACAAAACCGTTCAAGATATTAAAGCGACTACTGCAGGCGAAGAAGTAGAAGTAGATGTTTTATTAGAAGAAGCGAATTCAAAATTAGCAGATGTAACTGTTTCTGCAAATAGATCTTCTAATAAAGGGGCTACAGACAATGCCTTAATTTCTTTTCAAAAGAATACTAATACAGTCGCTTCAGTTATTTCAGCAGAGACTATTAAAAGAAGTCCAGATAGAAATACTGCAGAAATTTTAAAAAGAACTTCAGGAGCTTCTATTCAAGAGGGTAAATATATTATTGTAAGAGGATTGGCTGATCGATACAACCAAGCCATGTTAAATGGTATATTATTAACAAGTACCGAGCCTGATCGTAAAACTTTTTCTTTTGATTTATTCCCTTCTCAAATTATTGATAATATTATTATCAATAAAGCCTTTGTTCCTGAATTACCAGGTGAGTGGGCGGGTGGTTTAATTCAAGTAAATACTAAAGATGTGCCTTCTAAGAATTTCTTTAATATTCAATTAGGTACAAGTGCTAATAGTTTAATTACGGGTAAAGATTTCTTCAAAGACAAAGGTGGTAAAACAGATTGGTATGGAGTGGATGATGGAACTAGATCATTACCAACTGGCTATACTACTAAGTCTAATTTTGACACTTCAAGCATGACTGCTAAAACAGCATTAGGCAAAACAATGTCAAGTAATTGGTCGCCTGAAAGAATTACAGCTAAGCCTAATATTAGTCTACAAATGAATGGCGGCTTTGCTGGAACCTTATGGGGCAAGAAAATTGGCGGTACCATTGGTATCAGCTATGCAAATGCATATCGTTTTCAAGATAATACAAACAACCAAAATCAATTATCTAATGTAGGCTTCTCTCCTTATGTTGAATTAAAGGATAGCAAGTACATGAATGATATTAATATGGGTGCAATAGCTGGCTTGTCCATCTACTTGAATCCATTAAATAAAATAAGCTACAAAGCTATTGTGAATGTTAAAACAACTAATGCTTTTACACAAAGAGCAGGTACAATTTATGATAGACAACAATTGGTAAAGGGAAATGAGTTCATGTTTGATCAAAATGTATTTTTTACCAACCAATTAAATGGTGAACATAGCTTATCTCAAAAATTAAAATTCAATTGGTATGGTGCTTTCAATATATTAGATGGATATACACCTGATCAAAGAAGAATATTATATACAAAGAACATAACAGGAAATGATCCTTATGTTTTAAATATTTCAAACACATTATCTCAACAATCTGGAAGTCGCGTATTCAAAACTTTATCTGATTATATTTATACAGGTGGTGGCGATTTAACTTTCAAGCTAAGCCAACAAAATACTGTCAAAGCTGGTTATATGATTCAAGTGAAAGACCGTTTGTATGATGCGCAATTATTTGCTATTACCATGCCTATTGATAATCTTGCATTAAGATTACTGCCAGCTGAATCGGCTTTTGTGCCTGCAAACTATGGTAACGGGTATGATAATAAATTTGCTTTTAACTCTATTCAAAATAGAAACTTTAGATATTTAGCCAACACTATTTTAAATGCAGGTTATTTACAATTTGACAATAAATTATCAGATGCGTTAAGAGTAGTGTGGGGTTTAAGAGTAGAAAATTTTGATCAATTAGTGGGCTCTGTTAAGAAATGGGATCCTAGACATACTTATTCTCAAGTAACTGATTACTTGCCAGGCGTGAACGCAACAATTAAGGTAGCAGACAAAGCTAATTTAAGAATCACTGCTTCTCAAACAGTCATCAGACCTGAGTTAAGAGAATTATCTGCTTTAAGTATTTATGATTTTGAATTAAATGCTTCTGTTTCTGGTAATCCAACGTTAAAGCGTACAAAAATTACCAATACCGATTTAAGATATGAGTTGTATCCCTCTGCTGGAGAAATATTCACCTTTGGCGTATTTTATAAGAATTTTGATAATCCAATTGAAAGTATCTACCAAGAAGGTTCTGGGGGATCTAGTTTATTTTCTTTTCAAAATGCAGCCAAAGCAACAGCATTTGGTGTAGAAATGGAAGGGCGTAAAAAAATGACAAAACGTTTTACTTTACAAGCCAATGCATCTTATATTAACTCTAAAGTGGAAGATGCCAACATTGGAGTGTCAAGATCTTTACAAGGGCAATCGCCTTACTTAATTAACGCAGGTTTATTGTATGATGTAGTAGAAAAAGGCTTTAACATGACGGCATTAGTTAACCAAGTAGGTAAGCGTATTTACCTAGTGGGTGACATTCAAGCAGGAGCTGGTTCTCCCGATGTGTACGAAAATCCAAGAGCTTTAGTGGATTTCCAAATAAGTAAGAAGTTCTCTAGCAATAAAGCGGAAATTAAATTTACTATTTCTGATTTATTAAATCAAAGACAAATTTTCTATCAAAATAATACAAGCAATACAGATTATAACAAATCTACAGACGGGCTTCGTTTAGCTAGAAAATTTGGAACCACATATGGCATTACACTTAATTACTCTTTATAATAAACTAAATCAAAAACTTTTTTTAAATACAAAAACAATGAAACAATTATTTTATTTATCTCTTGCTTTTTTAGCCGTTACTGGTTGTAGAAAGATTGAAATGGACGGTGAAAAAGAAATCTTCGTCGTTACGAAGGAAGTTGCTCCTGTAGGTGTGGTATCAAATACCATCACATTATCAGGTAAAATAACAAAAGACACTACTTTACTTGCAAAAGATGTAAACTATCTTTCAGGTCTTGTATATGTAACAAAAGGTGTTACAGTTACAGTAGAAGCAGGTGCAAAAGTACAAGGTAAATCTGGTACAGATGTTGCTGCCATCGTTATTTGCCGTGGTGCAAAATTAGTAGCAAAAGGTACTGCTGATAAACCTATCGTGTTTACTTCTTCTTCAGCGAATCCACAGTCTGGTGACTGGGGAGGAATCGTATTATTAGGTTCTGCAACTGTAAATCAATCTTTAACTTGGAAAGGAACTTCTTATAAAGGTTTAACTTCTGTTGAAGGTGGCGTGAATGATACACAAGTTGGTTATGGTTTAGCTGGTTCTGGTGATCCAGATTTTCCTACTGCAAATGATGCTGATAATAGCGGTATTTTACAATATGTAAGAATTGAATATGCAGGATATGCTTACCAACCAGATAATGAGTTGAATAGTTTAACAATGGCTGGTGTGGGTAATGGTACAACTATTGACCATATTCAAGTTATTTATGCAAAAGATGATGCTTACGAGTGGTTTGGTGGTACAGTAAACTGTAAGTATTTGATTGCTTATAAAACACAAGATGACGATTTTGATACTGACTTTGGATTTTCTGGAAATGTACAATTTGGTATTGCTTTAAGAGATTCAGTTATTGCAGATATTTCTAACTCAGAAGCATTTGAATCAGATAATGATGGTAATGGTGCTGATTTCACTCCAAAAACAACAGCTGTATTCTCTAATATGACAGCTATTGGACCAAGAATTCATCCAGTTTATGGTAAAGGAAATAACTTATTCTATGCAGGTGCTCAAATTAGAAGAAACTCTGGCATCTCTATACAAAATTCAATTTTTGCAGGATGGCCAAGAGGTATTACAATAGATGAGTCTAAAGTAACTACAAATGGTTCTACTTATAAGAATTTAGTAGATAGCGTAATAAGATTAAAGAATGTAACATTAGCAGGTAATACAGTTGATTTATTATATGTTGGAAAATCAGGTGCTACAACAAACAAAACAGATGCTGATCTTTTAGCTTTATTCTCTACTGCTTCTTATAATAATACTATTTTAAGTTCTGCAGATGCAAATATTTTAAAGTTAATTCAACCGTTTAACTATACTAATCCCGACTTTACTCCTTATGCAAGTGCAGGTCCTGCAACATCTGGAAGCTTAAGTGCTACTTATGGTATCTTAGGTTTGAATACTTCATTAGACTATAAAATCAATGGAGATTTCTCTGACTCTAAATTGCAAAATGCTTTCTTCGATAAAACAGCAACTTTCAGAGGTGCAGTAGCTACTTCTGGTCCTAACCAAACATGGTGGAAAGGTTGGACAATATGGAAATAAGCTAGTATTTAAAAAATTGTTAGATATATACAAAAGCGTCCCGTAATTTCGGGACGCTTTTTTTTGAATTCAAATTATATCGTTATGAAAATTAAATTTTATCAAGTTTATTTATTGATACTTACATTTATGATTGTTGTAGTTGCTTGCTCCAAAAATGCAGCAACCGATACGCCTGTGGCGGCTACTTGTGATGCGAATACAAGTTTTAGTAAAACCATATTGCCACTATTTAATAGTACTTGTAATACAAGTGGTTGTCATGACGGGCCTAATGCAGCGGAATTAAATAATTTTCAGGTAGTACATGATAATGCAAGTCAAATTAGGGCTTCTATTTCAACAGGCAGAATGCCTAAAGGAAAGACTTTAGCAGTAGCCGATAAAAATGCCATTTTATGTTGGATAGATAATGGCGCAAAGAATAATTAAATATATTCTTCCACAAATTTTTCGCAGTAATCTTCAATTAATGATCTTACTGCCCTAAACTGCTCATTTATTTCATCCTCTGTACCAACAGCCTTGGCTGGGTCGGGGAAATTATAATGTAATTTAACTGCCTTGGTAGGAAAATAAGGGCAGCGTTCTTTCGCATTATCGCATACGGTAATCACATAATCAAATTCTACCCCAAAATACTCGGTGATATTATTAGAAGTATGTTTCGAAATGTCAATACCAATTTCCTTCATGATGGCTATTGCCTTTGGATTTACTCCATGAGTCTCCACTCCTGCAGAATATACATTGGCTTTACCTACCGTCATTGAGGCTAAAAATCCATGGGCTATTTGACTTCTGCAACTATTGCCTGTACATAACACTAAAATATTTTTCATACTTATTTCCCTTTTTATTTTTAACACCAAACAATGCTTAGCAACAACCTGCACCTGGCACACAGGCGGCTTTTGGTTTTTGTGCAAATACAGTTACTGAAAAAATACCCATTTGAGAAGCTTTAAAAGCAGCAATTTCTGTTGGGTTTAAATAGTTCACTAAAATATCGTCAGGGATAATAATAGCTTTTTCTTTTTGTACCACTACATTTTCAAAACCATTCGCATGTATTAATTCCATATACACTTGTTTTTGAATGGCACCAGACACACAACCTGCATACATTTCAGCAGCGCTTCTTAAACCTTCAGGTAAGGCACCTACCAATACTACATCTGAAATGCTAAAATGCCCACCTGGTTTTAAGACTCTAAATATATCTTGAATAACAGCATGTTTGTTTGGCACTAAGTTTAATACACAATTGCTTACTACTACATCTGCTATGTTGGAAGTGATAGGCATATGCTCTATATCACCTTGTCTAAATTCAACATTATGGTAGCCCATTTTTTCTGCATTGGCTCTTGCCTTTTCAATCATCGCTGGCGTAAAATCAATTCCAATAACTTTACCAGTAGCCCCTGTACTTCTTCTTGCTACAAAACAATCATTTCCTGCACCCGATCCTAAATCAACTACCACATCTCCTTCTTTTATTTTTGCAAACTCGGTAGGTAATCCACAGCCTAAGCCTAAATCAGCGCCTTCTACATAACCCGGGAGCTGGGTGTAATCATCAGACATGATATTGTAAATTTCGGTACTGCAACCACCGGCGCCACAACAAGATGACATATTGGTCTCTTTGTCTTGTAAAGCAATCTCACTGTATTTTGCTTTTACGATTTCTTTTAATTCTAATTCTGTTTTCATAATTTCAATTTTATATTGTTAACAACAAGATTTTGCTTTGTAAGTAGTATTAAATAAACCATCAAATAGCTTGGCTATTTTTTTCCAGTTAGACTCATTAATACAATAACATGTTTTTACGCCTGTAATTTCTCCCTGTATTAATCCCGCTTCTTTTAATTCCTTTAAATGTTGCGAAACAGTGCTTTGGGAAAGCGGTAATTCGTCTACAATATCTCCACAAATACAGGTTTGCTTTTTAAGTAGTAAACGAATAATAGCCACCCTAGCAGGGTGTCCCAAGGCCTTGGCTAGTAATGCAATTTGCTCGTCTTTTTCTGTATAGAGTGTCATAGTTTCTTATTAATCGTAAAATTACGATTAATATTTGTTTCACAAAATATTTTACAATCTATTTTTTAGAAACTGATTAAAATCATACATAAAAAAGCCCAGTCTTTTGAAGGACCAGGCTTTAATTCATCAAACCCATTCGAATACTATGCGTTATAAGCGTCTGCTACGCCTTTATGTAAAATTTTTCCAGCTTTTATATTTAATCCTTTTGCTAAAGCTGCATTATCAACACAGGCTTTTTCCCATCCTTTATTGGCAATAGCAATGGCATAAGGTAAAGTGGCTTGTGTTAAAGCACGCGTAGATGTTTGTGGAACGGCACCTGGCATATTGGCAACACAGTAATGCAAAATATTTTGCTCCATGTATACCGGATTTTCATGCGTAGTGGGTTTACAAGTTTCAATACATCCTCCTTGATCTACTGCAACATCCACTACAACTGTGCCAGCTTCCATTAAAGCTAGGTCGGCTTTCTTAATTAAATGCGGTGCCTTCGCGCCATGTAATAACACAGCACCTATTACTAAATCAACAGTTGGTAATTTTTCTTGGATAGCCATTAAGGTTGAATATTGCGTAACAACATTCGCTGGCATTACATCCGATAAATATCTTAATCTTGTTAAGTTCGTATCCATGATGGTAACATTCGCTCCTAAACCTGCAGCCATTTTAGCGGCTTGCGTTCCTACAATACCGCCACCAATTATTAAAACTTCCGCTGGCTTTACACCTGGTACGCCACCTAATAATTTTCCTTTTCCACCAAATGGTTTGCCTAAATAATAAGCACCCACATTCACCGCCATTCTTCCTGCCACTTCCGACATAGGCACTAATAAGGGCAATGAACCATCAGGTAATTCAACTGTTTCGTATGCAATACATACTGCAGCTGATTTCATCATGGCATCGGTTAATTCTTTTGATGCTGCAAAATGGAAATAAGTAAATAAAATTTGCCCAGCTTTGATTAATGGAAATTCAACGGCTAATGGTTCTTTTACTTTAATAATCATTTCAGCAATTGCATATACTTCTTTTGCAGTTGGCAAAATTTTTGCTCCTGCTTTAATATATGCCTCGTCTGAAAATCCAGAGCCAAGACCTGCACTCGTTTCTACATTTACGGTATGACCTTGTCTTGAAAGTGCATCCACACCTTCTGGTGTTAAACCCACTCTATATTCCTGAATCTTAATTTCTTTTGGAACTCCAATAACCATGATATTTTGTTTTTATTTCTGTACAAATATCGATTAAAAGAAAATATTCATCTATTTATAGATTAATTCAGTAAAATATCTTGTTATTTTGGTTAAATAACAAAAAATAACGTTCTTTATACTAGAAAACTAAGCAAAAACAGAAATTATTTCTCTATGGCACTTGACCCCATTGATCAATCCATTTTAAAAATCCTACAAAAGGATGCATTGGCAAAACTAAAAGACATTAGTGCAGCCATTAATTTATCCTTAAGTCCCACCCATGATCGTATTAAAAGATTGGAAGCAGAAGGCTATATTTTAAATTATGTAACCTTACTTGATAGGAAAAAATTAGACCTCGGATTAGTGGTGCATTGCCAGGTGACTTTAGACAAACAAACGCGTTCTCATTTTTCTGAATTTGAAAAAACAATTGCCCAGTTTCCAGAAATTATTTCTTGTAGTTTAGTATCGGGTAGTTTTGATTATTATTTAAAATTAGTTACTAAGGATGTAGAGTCTTATAATAAATTTTATCAAGAACGATTAGCGGTGCTTCCCATGGTGGCGCATATTAATAGCTTATTCGTAATGGATGAAATTAAAATCACTACCGAGCTACCTCTTTAAGCATAATAAATTAAGTAAGAAAATAAATATTACAACATGTATAATATTCCTCATTTTAAAGCTAATGATCATCAGGAAGTGTTGGATTTTATGAAAGCCCATCCTTTTGTAACTATTTGTGGTGTGGACAAAGATGGTTTTCCTGTGGCAACACAAGTCCCTGTTTTATTAAAAATAGAAGAGGATAAAATAATTATTAGTGGCCATGTGATGCGCAAGCAAGAACATACGAATGCATTTGAAAATAATAATAAAGTATTGGTTATTTTTTCTGGCCCTTCTGCTTTCGTAAGTGCGAATTGGTATACCACTAAAAATATGGGAAGTACATGGAATTACCAATCGGTGCAGGCAAAAGGAAATTTAGAAATTAAAGATGAAAAACATTTATATAATTTACTAGAGCAGCTTACGTTACATTTTGAAAAAGACCCCAACAGCCCAACGCAAGTAAAAAATTTATCATCCGAATACATGGAACAAAATATGAAAGCCATTTATTCTTTTGATATTATAGTTTATGATTTACAGCATGTTTTTAAATTAAGTCAAAATAGGGATGAGGCTTCTAAAGCCAATATTCATGCGGAACTAAGCAAAGGGGATGCAGCTTGCAAACATATGGCCGCTGCGATGAAAAGACCTTAGTAAATCTAATTATAAGGTAGCGTAATAAGTTAGGTTACTATATTCAATGAATAAGCTGGAGCTACAAATATTTATTTCGAATACTTATTTTTTCGAAGGTTCAATTAAGTCCCATAAATTTCCATAGATATCTTTAAATACGGCAACTGTTCCATACTCTTCCACATGCGGAGGAATCGTAAACTCAATGCCTTTGGAAATATAATTTTGATAATCTCTTTTGAAGTTGTCGGTATGCAAAAATAAAAATACACGACCTCCTGTTTGATTGCCTATAAATTTTTCTTGTTCTGGTGTGGCTGCTTTTGCAAGTAATAACATGCAGCCATTTTCTGCTCCAGTAGGTTGCACCATAACCCATCTTTTAGTTTCAGACAATACAGTGTCTTCGATTAATGTAAAACCTAAAATATGGGTATAATAAGCAATGGCTTCGTCGTAATCTCTTACTACAAGTGCTATATGAGCAAGGCTTTGTTTCATCTTTCAAATGTACAATTAATTAAAATGTTTCTTTACCTTCATTCAACTATTTATTTCAAAAAATACAAAACTAATGGCTGCTATAAAAAATTTATTATTTGATTTAGGCAATGTCTTGTATGATATCGATTTTAAAAAAATGAATACTGCTTTTGCGTCAATTGGCATCGAAGGCTTTGATCAACATTTTACTTTAAATAAATCTCATAAATTATTTTTAGACCTGGAAATGGGTTTTGTAAATGAGCAAGCATTTTATGATGGCGTAAGAGCCTTGTCTAATTTGCCTTTAACCAATGATCAAATAAAATATGCATGGAACGCCTTATTAGTAGGGTTTAGAAAAAATAGCATTCAATGGATTAAGGACAACAATGCGCAGTACAATACTTTTTTATATTCCAATACCAATCAAATTCACCATGATCATTTTATTGCTGAATTTGAAAAGGAGGTGGCTAGTTATTCTTTTGTATCTCTTTTTAAGACGCCCTATTATTCTCATGAAATGGGTATGCGAAAACCTGATCCAGCATCTTTTACTTATATAATTGAGAAAGAGGGGTTTTTAGCAGGAGAAACCCTATTTATTGATGATAATGAGCCCAATATTATCGCTGCCGCCTCTGTAGGCCTGCAAGTGCTTCATTTAAAAGAAGGTATGAGGGTGGAAAACGATATTGCTGCCTATTTATAGGGCTAACTAGCAGACTTACTTCTTCTTAACTTCCTCAAATTCAATGTATTCTGCTTCAACCGGGGCTTCTTTATGCGATGCGTTTGCTGTGGTGCTTTGGGTATTATGAGCATTCCTAACTGCTTCCGCCTGTTGCTTTTGCATTTTCTCCATATTTTGCCTAACCGACTTCACTCCCTTACTTACGGGAACCACCACCTGGAATATTACTTTGTACAAAAAGTAAATCAACATCCCATATAAAATTAGCTTCATCATACTGCAAAAATAAGGGGCTTGCCAATATTTTTGGGATATTTCATCCTGTTTTATTACCTTTGGCGTAGAATAGAAGAAAATGTGAAGGGAACGAAATCGTTCCCTTCTTCTTTTTTAAGTATGCAAGCAAACGAGATTATAGCCTTAGTAAATCCAATTTTGGAGCAACTCCTTAAAGAGGAGCCTAGTTATTTCTGCGTTTCGGTGAAAGTCAAGACTGGGAATAATATTAAGATTTTCTTGGATGGCGACCAAGGCTTGCCTATTGAAAAGTGCACTTTTATCAACAAGAAATTATACCGCATTATGGAAGAAGCGGCTTGGTTTCCAGAAGGCGATTTTTCCTTAGAAGTTTCTTCGCCAGGTATTGATGAGCCATTAGTGTTGAATCGTCAGTATGTAAAGAATGTTGGGCGCAAAGTAGAAGTAACTTTTTTGGACGAAACCATTAAAGAGGGCATTTTAAAAACAGTAACAGATAAAGACATATTAATAGAGTGGACAGAAGGGAAAGGTAAAAAAGCACTAGTGCAAGCATTATTAATTCCTTTTGAACAAATAAAAACAACAATAGTACAAGTTCAATTTTAACAAACAAATCATCAAGCAAAAAGCTTGAAAAAAAATTATGTTATGGCAAGTATAAATTTAATTGAAGCCTTTCAGGAGTTTAAAGACGCAGAAAGCATTGATCGTCCTACGATGATGAAAGTTGTAGAAGACGTTTTCAAAACCTTATTGAGAAAAAAATATGGTAGTGATGAAAACTTTGACGTTATCGTAAACGCTGAAAAAGGTGACTTAGAAATTATTCGTCGTCGTCAAATTAGAGATGATGATGATGTAGATAATCCATTAGAAGAAGTGTCTTATTCTGAGGCTATTAAAATTCAACCCGATTATGAAGTGGGGGAAGATTTATTAGAAGAAGTTGACATCTTGGATTTCGGTAGAAGAGCCATCCTAGCGGCTAAGCAAACATTAGCTTCTCGTATCAATGACTTGAAGAAAAATGCTTTAGTAAAGAAATATTCTGATAGAATTGGTGATATCATGAACGCTGAAATTTATCAAGTATGGAAAAAAGAAGTTTTATTACTAGATGAAGAAGGTAATGAATTAATTCTTCCAAAGTCGGAGCAAATACCTCAAGATTTCTTTAAAAAAGGAGAAAACATTAGAGCGGTTATTGCGAGAGTGGATATGAAAAATAATTCACCAGTTATTATCTTATCTAGAACAAGTCCTTTATTCTTAGCAAAATTATTAGAAATAGAAGTACCTGAAATATTTGATGGTTTAATTACCATTAAGAAAATTGTACGTGAGCCAGGTGAGCGTGCTAAAGTGGCAGTTGAATCTTTCGACGATCGTATCGATCCAGTAGGTGCTTGTGTGGGTATGAAAGGTTCTCGTATTCATGGTATTGTTAGAGAATTGAAAAATGAAAATATTGATGTTATTAATTTCACTACCAATACGCAATTATTAATTCAACGTTCCTTAACGCCTTCAAAAATTAGTTACATGAATATTGATACTGAAAAAATGCACGTTGAAGTGTATTTAAAAGCAGATCAAGTTTCATTGGCTATTGGTCGCAGAGGAGTAAATATTAAGTTGGCTTCTGAATTAACTGGGTATGAATTAGATGTATACCGTGAAGATGAAGAAATCGTTGATGAATTTGATATTGACTTAGATGAATTTACCGATGAAATTGAAACATGGATCATTGACGAATTCAAGCGTGTGGGTTGTGATACGGCAAGAAGCGTATTGAATTTAGGTGCTGAAGAATTAGAAAAAAGAACCGATTTAGAAAAAGAAACGATTGCAGATGTGCGTCGAATCTTACAAGAAGAATTTGATAAAGGTGAATAAACCTTTGGGTTTTGAAAGTATATTTGTATTAGGTGAATCGTTCCCAGAAATCAGTATTTGATTTATCGGGAGCAAAAAACAACAGAATGTCAGAATTGAAACTACCAAGATTGTTAGCAGCTGCTAAAGAGTTCAACATCGGTCAAGATACCTTGATTGAATTCTTAGTAAAAAAAGGTTTTCCGAAAGATGACCTAAAGCCTACTGCTAAATTAACTGAGGATCAGTATTATTCTCTACAAGCTGAATTTCAAAGCGATAAAGTAGCTAGAAATAAAGCAGACCATGTGGAGCTTCCAAAAAATGCTGTGGCCGATAAAGACAAGGTTAAAAAACCTGTTGTGGCGGAAGTGGAAGCTGAGAAGCCTGCTAAGGTTGAAGTAAAAGAAGAAGTTAAGCCTAAAGCGGTAAAGGCCGAAGTAAAAGAAGTCGAGAAGCCTGCTAGTGTTAAAATGGAAGCACCTGAAGTTGAATCACCTAAAGTAATTGACAAGATTGATTTATCCTTAATAGACTCTTCTACAAGACCTAAAAAGTCGGCTAAAAAAGTGGAAGAGCCAGCAGCAAAGCCAGCGAAAGAAGCTGCAGCGAAAGAAACACCAGCAAAAAAATCTGCAAAAAAAGCAGACGATGTTGCGAGTGCCGCTGATGAAACAAGTAAAACAAAACGAGCGCCAGTAGATAATTCTATTGCACCTGAAAATGTGCACGGAAAGATTGAAAATATTGCCACCAAAAAATTAGAAGGTCCTAAAGTAATGGGTAAAATTGATTTACCTATTAATAGTGATACACGTCCTAAGCCAATGAGTCAAGAGGAAAAACGTAAACGTAAACGTATTCCTTCTCAGGGTGGAAATCCAAACCAACCTCAACAAGGTGGTGGTGGAAATCAAGGCGGTGGTCAAAGACCAGGTGGCGGCTATCAAGGACAAGGTGGTGGTCAAAGACCAGGCGGCGGTTATCAAGGCCAAGGCGGTGGTCAAAGACCAGGTGGTGCTCGTGGTGGAAACAGAAATGCACCTCAAACAGCTGAGCAAAAAGAAATTGGTCAAAAAGCAATTCAAGATAAGATTAAAGAAACGCAAGCGAAATTAGCTGGCGCAGGTGGAAGAGGAAAAAGTTTGAAATCTAAATATAGACGTGCTAAAAGAGATGAAGCTGCAGAAAATGAAACCAATGAAGTAACAGATAATAAATTACAAGTTACCGAGTTTGTAACAGTTAGTGAGTTATCTAGTTTGATGGATGTAAGTTTTGCAGATATTATAAGCAAGTGTATGAACTTGGGTATCATGGTTTCTATTAACCAACGTTTAGATGCAGAGGTTATAGAATTGGTGGCCAGTGAATTTGGATTTGAAGTTGAATTTGTTGGATTAGAAGATGTGGAGGAAATGGATGAAGAAGAAGAAGCAGATGATTTAGCAAATTTAGTGGAGCGTCCTCCAATTGTTACCATTATGGGTCACGTTGACCATGGTAAAACATCCTTACTAGATTATATCCGTAATGCCAATGTTGTTGCAGGGGAGGCAGGAGGAATTACACAACATATTGGTGCGTATGAAGTGACTTTGCCAAATGGTAAAGCCATTACTTTCTTAGATACACCAGGTCACGAAGCCTTTACAGCCATGCGTGCTCGTGGTGCGAAAGTTACCGACATTGCTATTATTGTAGTGGCAGCAGATGATGCAGTGATGCCTCAAACGAAGGAAGCCATTAGTCACGCACAAGCTGCAAATGTGCCTATGATTTTTGCAGTGAACAAAATAGATAAAGATGGTGCGAACGCGCAGAAAATTTACGAGCAATTGTCTCAAATGAATATTTTAGTAGAAGCTTGGGGAGGTAAATTCCAAAACCAAGAGTTATCTGCTAAACAAGGTTTGAATGTAGATGCTTTATTAGAGAAAGTTATTTTAGAATCTGATTTATTAGATCTAAAAGCAAATCCAAATAGAGAAGGTTCTGGAAGTATTATTGAAGCGTCTTTAGATAAAGGTCGTGGATATGTTGCTACTATATTGGTACAAAATGGAACTTTACGTCAAGGCGATTTAATTTTATCTGGTCAATATTATGGTAGAGTGAAAGCGATGTTTAACGAGCGTAATCAACGTATCGAAGTAGCTCCTCCTTCTACACCGGTAGTGATACTTGGATTAAATGGTGCTCCGCAAGCGGGTGAGAAGTTTAAAGTATTTGATGATGAAGCAGAAGCAAAAGAATTAGCTACTAAACGTGCTCAATTATTAAGAGAGCAAGGATTAAGAACTAGAAAACATATTACATTAGATGAAATTGGTCGTCGTTTAGCTTTAGGAAACTTTAAAGAATTAAATATCATTATTAAAGGTGATGTGGATGGTTCTGTAGAAGCCTTAAGTGATTCTTTACAAAAATTATCTACTGAAGAAATTGCCATTAGAGTTATCTTAAAGGGGGTGGGTCAAATTTCTGAATCTGACGTTTTACTTTCTGCAGCTTCTGATGCCATTATCATTGGATTTAATGTGAGACCTTCTATGCAAGCCAATAAATTGGCAGAAACAGAAGGTGTGGAAATAAAATTATACTCCATTATCTACAACGCTATTGATGAAATTAAGAGCGCGATGGAAGGTATGTTGGAGCCGAAGATTCAAGAGAAAATTGTTGCCAACGTTGAAGTAAGAGAAGTGTACAAATTTGACAAGGCGACTGTCGCAGGTTGTTTTGTGTTAGATGGCAAATTGAGTAGAAATAGTAAGATTAGAATTATTCGTGATGGTATTGTTGAATATCCTAAAGGGGAAGGTCAAAGTGCTGAATTAGGTAGCTTGAAACGTTTCAAGGACGATGTAAAAGATGTCGTTTCTAATATGGAATGTGGGTTAACTATTAAAAACTTTATTGACCTTAAGGTAGGCGATATTGTAGAAGCCTTTGAGGAAGAAGAAGTAAAACGTACTTTATAAAAAAATTAAGATTTGAGGTTTGGGAAAATCACTCAAGCAGCAGAACTTTACCAAATAATAAAAAATTGATGAAATTAATTAGCGTTACATTTTCTTTATTTTTCTTGTCCATTTCATTTTTAGCGAATGCGCAAGTAAAAAAGGTACTAGCCGATAAGATTATTGCTACTGTGGGCGATAAGTTTATTTTAAAATCGGATGTTGAAAATGCAATTATTGATTACAAGCGCCAGGCGCAAGGACAAGAAAATATGTTCATTCCCAGTGAGTGTCAGATTTTAGAAAAACAATTAATTCTGAAGGCTTTAGTTTTACAAGCACAGAAAGATTCTATCAATGTTACAGAGGATGAAGTAGAAGTAGCAATGGAAAGCCGCATCCGTAATTTTATTCAACAATTTGGTTCTAAAGAAGTATTAGAAGAAATAGCAGGCCGAACTGTTTTTCAATTAAAAGAAGATTTTAGAATTTTAATTAAAGAGCAGAAACTAGGCGATGAAATGGAGGCTAAAATTGTTGAAAAAATTAAGATTACACCTACGGAAGTAAAAAATTATTACAATAAAATACCCTTGGATAGCTTGCCTTTATATGAAAGTGAAGTACAGGTTATTGAATTGGTGATGCACCCTAAAGCCAATAGAGATGTAGAAGAGTATGTAATTAAGCAAATGCTAGAATATCGAAAACAAGTTGAATCTGGGGCTAATAAATTTGATCAGTTAGTGAAGATCTATTCTGAAGATCCAAGTGCGAAAGATAACCTAGGTGTTTTTAATTTAAATCGTAACGAGAAAAATTTTGATCCAGCATTTATGGCGGGTTCTTTCCGTTTAAAAGAAGGGCAAATTTCTGCACCTATTAAATCTAAATTTGGATACCATATTATTCAACTTATTTCTAGATCTGGTGATGATGCAGTGGTAAAGCATATCTTACGTATTCCTCCTATTACCAATGACGAAATTAATGAGACAAAATTATTTTTAGATAGCATTAAAAAAGAAATTGTCGCCAATAGACTTAGTTTTGGCGAAGCGGTTAATAAATTTAGTGATGATGATGGTAGTAAATTCAGTGGGGGCGCCATTACAGCGCGCGATGGCTCTACATATGTAAATATTGATCAGCTAGATAAGGATATGGTAATGTTAATTAAAAACTTGAATCCAGGTGATATTTCTGCACCTCAAATATATTTAGATGATCGTGGTAGAAAAACATTAAGACTAGTATACTTCAAAGAACGCACTACGCCACATAAAGAAAATTTAAAAGAAGATTACAATAAAGTTGCACAAAGAGCACTTGAAGAGAAAAAGGCAAAGTCTATGCAAGCGTGGTTTAAAGAGCATATTCCTAATTACTACGTTTTTGTTGACGATACTTTTCAAGGCTGTGCTGAATTAACAGATTGGACAAAAGTGGCCAATCTAATTGTAAAAGAAAAGGCATTTTAATTTGAACCTTATTTATCTTTAGTAAAAATGCAATCCATTTTTTATCCTAGTAACGAAAGAGGCCATGTACAATTTGATTGGCTAGACACTTATCATAGTTTTAGTTTTGGACAATATCATGATCCTACCAAAATACATTTTGGCGCACTACGTGTTTTAAATGATGACAAAATTGATGCTGGAATGGGTTTTGGAACGCATCCGCATGATAATATGGAAATTATTACTATTCCCTTGTTTGGCGATTTACACCACCGAGACAGCACGGGGAGGGATTGTATTATAAAAGAACATGATGTTCAAATAATGAGCGCTGGAAGTGGTATTCAGCATAGTGAGGTGAATCCTAACAAAGATAAAAGGGTGGAATTATTTCAAATATGGATTTTTCCTAAAGAGCGAAATATTACCCCTCGTTATGATCAAAAATCATTTCTTCCCCAAGATAGAGTGGATCAACTACTTACCGTGGTTTCTCCCAATGACCCACATACCTTATTTATCAATCAAGATGCTTGGCTTTCATTAGGGCATTTTATCAAACCTTTTTCTACTAGCTACGCCATGCACACAAAGGGTCAAGGCCTTTTTGCTATGTGTATAGAGGGCAATTGCACCATTGGCGGACAAGCTTTAGGCAGAAGAGATGCTGTAGGGATTTCAGGGGCAGAAGCCGTTCAAATTGACGCTTCCGCAGGGTCTGATCTGCTACTTATAGAAATTCCTCATTTTATTCCTGGGGCTTAGTAAATTATTTTACTTTTTTACTAGTATACAATAGCTAACTATTGTAAATTTGGGGCTCCTTAAACTCCATCATGAGCGACGAAATCAAACACGAGTGTGGGCTAGCCTATATTCGACTTAGAAAGCCTCTTTCTTATTATCTTCAAAAAAGAGGGTCGGTTACCTACGGATTAAATAAATTATACCTTTTGATGGAAAAACAGCACAATCGCGGACAGGATGGTGCGGGTTTGGCTACACTTAAATTAAACATTGAACCAGGGAATCCTTTCTTATATAGATTGCGCAGCAATGCACAACAACCTATTGCCGATTTATTTTATAAAATTGGGCTAGAAATTCAAGAGCTTGAAAAATTTCAACCTGATATCTCAAAACATCCAGGCTTAATGAAAGGGCATTTGCCTTTTATGGGAGAAATTTTATTAGGTCATTTACGCTATGGCACACAAGGCAAGAACAATGTTGAATTCTGCCATCCCTTTATTAAGCGCAATTTAGTGCCTGGTAAAAATTTAGCACTAGCAGGTAATTTTAACTTGGTCAATACAGACGAATTATTTGAGCATATTAAAATGGATCCGGGTCCTTTTGAAAAACAAAGTGATTTAGCAGCGATGATGGAAGTGATTCATCATTTCTTAACCAATGAAGAATCAATCAATCCCAATAATCCCAATATCGCCGATGTTTTAAGAAAAGCAGTTCCTTTATTTGATGGTGGATTTACCGTTGGTGGTTTAGTAGGCAATGGACATAGCTTTATACTTAGAGATGCTAATGGTATTAGACCAGCCTATTATTATATAGATGACGAAGTAATTGTTGCAGCAAGTGAAAGAGCTGCTATTAGAACAACTTTTAATGTTGCTGAAAACGAAGTATTAGAATTAATGCCAGGACAAGCTTTGCTTGTAGATGACGAAGGAAAATATAGCATAGAACAGATTATTGAACCCAAAGAAAGACGTGCTTGTTCATTTGAACGTATTTATTTTTCTAGAGGAAGTGATGAAAAAATTTATAGAGAAAGAATTGCATTGGGCAATCACTTAAGTAAAATTGTGTTGGAGCGCATTGAGAATGATTTAAAAAATACAATATTCTCTTACATACCTAATACTGCCGAAGTAGCTTTCTATGGATTGGTAAAAGGTATGGAGCAATATTTGAATAAAATTAAAGTGGAGCGTATTTTAAGTTGGGGCAAAGACGTGGATCCTGAGAAGTTAGAAGAAATGGTGAACAGAAAAATTAGACAAGAAAAAATTGCCATTAAGGATGTAAAGTTGCGCACTTTTATTACAGAGGATACGAATAGAAATGAAATGGTGCAGCACGTGTATGATATTACGTATGGTACTGTTAGAAAAGATTTAGATACCCTTGTTATTATTGATGACAGTATTGTTAGAGGTACTACTTTGAAAGAGAGTATTATCAGGATGTTGTCTCGCTTAGGCCCTAAAAAAATAATTGTGGTGTCATCGGCACCTCAAATTAGATACCCGGATTGCTATGGAATAGACATGAGCAAGATGGGCGATTTTATTGCGTTTAGAGCCGTTATGGCTTTACTGAAAGATAGAGGCATGGAGGCTGTGATTGAGGAGACTTATCAAAAAATAATTGAACTAGAAGGGGCCAATGCCTTGCATACGGAGAATGTGGTAAGACAATTGTATAAGCCTTTTACACCTGAAGAAATTTCGGATAAAATTGCAGAGCTCATTACGCCAGAAAATATAAAAATTCCTGTGGAAGTAATTTACCAGACCATTGAAGATTTACATGATTGTTGTCCTACTAATACTGGAGATTGGTATTTCACGGGTAACTATCCAACACCTGGCGGTAACAAAGTTTGTAACAAAGCTTTCAAAAACTTTATAGAAGGGAAAAATGTTCGTGGCTATTAAATAGTTTTTATACCCTGTAGCAAATAGCATTAATATTCATGCCCGCCCCAACAGATGCGAAAATGATAACATCATTTTCTTTCAACTCGTGTTCTTTATATTTTCCATGTTTTACCATATCGTATAAAGTAGGAATGGTAGCCACTGAGCTATTGCCTAAATCATGAATACTCATGGGCATTACATTTTCTGGCACTACTCTTATTCCATATAGTTTGTATAATGCTTTAATAAAACCTTCATCCATTTTTTCGTTGGCTTGGTGTAAAAAGAATTTTTTTACATCGTGAATGTCAACCCCTGCCTTCTCAATACATAGCTTCATGGCAATAGGCACATTTTTAATAGCATATTCGTATACTTTACGACCTTTCATTTTGATATACCTAGTTTCCTCGGCTCCTTCTGGATGATAGGACTTTCCTAAATATAAAAAGTAGGTTTCATCTTCGCAATGACTTTGCACACTACTTGCTAATATTCCTTTATGGGGATCTGTTGAATTTTCAACAATACAAGCGCCTGCCCCATCACTAAAGATCATACTATCTCTATCATGTGGATCAACCACTCTGCTTAAAGTTTCTGCACCAATGACTAAACATCTTTTTGCTAAACCCGATTTGATAAAAGAGTCGGCATGTATCACCCCTTGTATCCAACCTGGACAACCAAATAATAAATCGTAGGCTACACAATTGGGATTGCGAATGCCTAATAAATTTTTAACCCTAGAAGCTATGGCTGGTATGGTATCTGATTGAACGGTACCCGCGATTACGTTACCGAAATTATGTGCTACAATTATTTGGTCGATGGTTTCAGGATCTATGCCTGCGTCTTGGATGGCTAGGGCTGCAGCTTTAGTAGCTAAGTCTGAAGTGTTTACATTTTCTTCTGCATATCTTCTTTCGTATATGCCGGTGATGTCTTTAAACTTCTCAAATATTTCGGCATTGGGCGTGTTTATTTTTACGCCATCTTCTCCATAAAAACTATGGTCGTTAAAGGAAGTATTAGGTACTACTACACCAGGTATATAGCTGCCCGTTCCAGTTATAATGGTTGCCATGGGAAAAATTATTTATAATTAGCAAAAGTCAATAAACTAAGATAAGAATTTATAAGCAATCTAGATGTATTTGTCGCCTTTATGTCTCTTGACCTCGGCTACATATTCTTTAATCGATTGCTCTTTTTCTTTGCTACAAATAAGCAAAACATCTTTGGTATCTACCACAATAAAATCATCTAAACCTTGCACGACCACTAATTTATCTTTAGGTGCATTTATCATACATTTAGTAGCATCAATAACAATTACATTATCAGAAGCCACTGCATTTGCGAAATAATCTTTTTCCATGGTATCATAAGCACTATTCCAAGTTCCTAAATCACTCCAGCCAAAGCTTGCAGGAAGTACGTATACATTATCGGCCTTTTCCATAATAGCAATATCTATAGAAATATTTACACACTGCGGATAAATTTTTTGGATGGCTTGTTTTTCTGCTGCGGTATTAAAACTTGCTTTTTCTTGGTCAAATAGTTCAAACATTTCTGGTTGATATTTTTCAAAAGCTGCAATTATTGTACTGGCTTTCCAAGCAAAAATTCCGGCGTTCCATAAAAAATCGCCACTGGCTATAAATGACTCTGCAATTTCAGTTGTTGGTTTTTCTGTAAAAGTTTTTACTTTATAAACCCCTTTGCTAACTTCTAAGCCTTCATACTGTATATAGCCATAGCCAGTATTGGGATTAGTAGGTTTAATACCTAGGGTAGCCAATGCTTTTATATGCGCAACAAAATCAAGCGCTTGTTCTACTATTTTTTGAAAATTTTCTTGTTCTAAAATTAAGTGATCACTTGGGGCTACTATAAAAGTTGCTTGTGGGTCAATTTGGGCTAATTTAAAAGAGATATAGGCAATACAAGCTGCAGTATTTTTTTTACTAGGCTCTGCTAATATATTTGCAACAGGTAAATTAGGTAATTGTGCTTGTACAATTGAAACATATTCTTCTGAGGTCACAATAAAAATATTTTCTACTGGAATAAATTGAATATATCTTTCGTAAGTCCACTGAATTAAAGTCTTTCCAGTATTCAATACATCTAAAAATTGTTTTGGATAAGCTGTTCTACTCATTGGCCAAAACCTACTTCCAATCCCCCCAGCCATAATGGCTACATAATGATGTTTGTTTTCCATGCTTGTCTGTAATTTATAAAATCCCTTCTTTCATTAAGTCGTGTATATGAATCATCCCCACATATTTTCCTCCTTCAGCTACAATTAATTGACTAATATCTTTTTGTTCCATTAATGCCAAAGCTTCTACTGCTAATGCACTTGGTGCAATAGTAATAGGCCCTGCATGAAATATAGTGGAGGCAGTTAAATCCTGAATGGTGGAATAATTTTCTAGCATTCTACGAATATCTCCATCTGTAATAATTCCCAAAACATTTTCTTTTTCATCTATCACTACAGCTGCACCTAATCTATTTTTTGAAATAACTAGTATGACTTCCTTTAAAGAAGTGCTTGCGGTGACTGCTGGTTTTGGATTAACAGTTGCTATTTGTCCGGTAGTAAGTGTAAGTCTCTTTCCCAAATTTCCTCCAGGATGAAATTTTGCAAAATCGCTTGCCTTGACTTTTTTCAAGTCCATCAAGCACATGGCCAAAGCGTCACCCATAACCATTTGTGCAGTAGTGGATGAAGTGGGTGCTAAATTATGTGCGCAGGCTTCTTTATCTATTGTTGTATTAATTACCCAAGTAGCATTTGTTGCCAAATAACTTTCGGTATTGCCCACCATGGCAATGATACTGTTGCCAAATGTTGCAATGAGTTGCACTAAGTTTTTTATTTCTGGACTTTCCCCACTCTTACTAATTATTAGAACTATATCTTTTTTACTAATCATGCCAGAATCGCCATGAATGGCATCGGCAGCATGTAAAAATAAAGCAGGTGTTCCTGTTGAGTTGCAGGTAGCTACTATTTTTTTGGCTATGATGGCACTTTTCCCAATACCACTGACTACTAACCTTCCCTCGGAAGAATAAATAGCTTTCACAGCTTCTATAAAAGAGGAGTTTATAAATGTAAGTAAGCCAGTTATGGCCGCGGCTTCAATTTCTAGCGTCCTTTTGGCAATAGCAGTAATTTGTTTATCCATATGCTGTATAAGAAGCAGCAAAGTTAACGTTTCAAGCATATCCATCCCCATTTTTAAAAAATCCTTAAAAAAAAGATTTTTAGTAAAAAAACAGCCCAACTTGAACAATACTGAATTAAATTCGTTAACTTATATAGCTATTTTATACCGAAATAGTTGATTTTAAGATAATTACAGATGGCGACCACGAAAAAAGCAACAAAGACTGCACCCGCAAGTACCCCTAAAAATAATTCAGTTAGCCGTGCCGCATTATTGACTGCTTTAGAGCAACAATTTGGATTTAAGGAGTTTAAGGGAACCCAAGAGAAAGCGATTGTCTCCTTATTAAGTGGACGAGACACTTTTGTTATCATGCCTACAGGAGGCGGTAAAAGTTTATGCTATCAATTGCCAGCTTTAATGCTTCCTGGTTGTGCTATTGTAGTTTCTCCTTTGATAGCCTTAATGAAAAATCAAGTAGATCTGGTTCGTGGCTATAGTGAAAAAGACGAAGTAGCTCACTTCTTAAATTCTTCTTTAAATAAAGGACAAATAAAAATAGTAAAAGAGGATTTGTTAAGTGGCAAAACCAAACTTTTATATGTGGCCCCTGAAACTTTAACCAAGCAAGAAAATTTAGATTTTTTTAGCGACTTAAATGTTTCCTTTTTTGCTGTAGACGAAGCGCATTGTATTTCTGAATGGGGGCATGATTTTAGACCTGAGTATAGAAGATTGAAAGAAATGATGGAAGAGATAAATGCGCATGTTCCCATCATCGCATTAACGGCAACAGCAACGCCAAAAGTGCAAAGTGATATTGTTAAAAATTTGGCATTGCGTTCTCCTGAAGTTTTAATTTCTTCCTTTAATAGAGCTAATCTTTATTATGAAGTGCAGCCTAAAACTAAAAAAGAAGTTACCGTTAAAAGTATTGTAAGATATATATCGCAACATAAAGGGAAGAGTGGAATTATTTATACACTGAATAGAAAAACAACAGAGGAATTGGCAGACTTATTAATTGCCAATAAAATAAAAGCAGTTGCTTATCATGCTGGACTAGATCAAAAATTAAGAGCCAATAGGCAGGACCAATTTTTAAATGAAGACGTGCAGGTGATTGTAGCCACTATTGCATTTGGTATGGGCATTGATAAGCCAGATATTAGATTTGTCATTCATTATAATATTCCTAAGTCGATCGAAAATTATTACCAAGAAACAGGTCGTGCAGGAAGAGACGGGTTAGAGGGTAATTGCATATTATATTATTCACATAAAGACGTTTCAAAATTAGAACATTTTTTAAGAGACAAACCTTTAAGTGAAAGAGAAGTAGGTGCGCAATTGATAGATGAGACAGTCGCTTTTGCAGAAAGCGGAGCTTGTCGCCGTCGTAGCTTATTACATTATTTTGGAGAGAGTTGGGAAGATAAAAATTGCGGACACTGCGACAATTGTTTGCAACCTAAAGAAAGAATTGAGGCAAAAACGCAGTTAGTACAATTGCTAAAAGTAATTGAAGCATTGAACGAGCGTTTTGTAGCAGACTATGTAATACAAGTATTAACAGGCGATTATACACCACAACTTGGTTTGTATAGACATGAGAAATTGCCTGTATTTGGTATTGGTAAAGAGCAAGATCATTTATTCTGGAATAGTTTAGTAAGACAAGCAATGCTTGAAACATATATTGAAAAAGATATTGAAGAGTATGGCTTATTAAAAATAACAGATAAAGGCAAAAAATATTTTAAGAAACCTACTAGCTTTAAAATTGTTTTAAATAATGTTTTTGCAGATGCCAACGCAGAAGATGATGACACAGAAGGTCCAGAATCTGTAGGAGCTACTGATGATGTTTTATTTGAGATGCTAAAAGAGTTACGTCAGAAAGAAGCGAAAAAAATTAGTCTTCCTCCATTTGTTATTTTCCTTGAAACTTCCTTGCAAGACATGGCTACCTTGTATCCTACTACTTTGGAAGAGCTAGAAAGATGTCAAGGTGTAAGTAAGGGAAAGTCTATAAAATATGGTAAGCCTTTCGTGCAAATGATTGAAAAATATGTCACTGAAAATAATATTGAAAAGCCAGACGATTTTGTAATGAAGTCGGTGGCGAATAAATTCAATCATAAAATTTACATTATACAAAATGTAGACAAAAAAATTCCTTTAGAAACCATCGCGAAAAACAAAGACCTTAAGTTAGAAAACTTATTGGAAGAGATGGAAACTATTGCAGCAAGTGGTACTAAATTAAACTTAGATTATGCAATTGATGAATGGCTTGATGAATATGACCAAGCAGAAATTTTAGAATATTTTAAAAATTGTGAAACATCTTCTTTACAAATTGCACAAGAAGAATTAAGTGAAAACAATTATTCTTGGGAACAATTAAAAATAATGCGTATTAAATTTCTAAGTGTCGTTGGTAATTAATGCGTAAACTCGCTTCCAGTGGTTAAATAGCTATTCACTCGTTCTGCTACATTTTTTCTAACACTCATGTAATAAAAATTGTAATCAGCTATATGGTAGTTCTCCGTCTTATATAAAAAACTGCCTAAAAAATGCGGCTTTTCTGTCCATAAAATTCCTTCATGATTAGTGGCACCTACAACAAATGGAGTGACTTTATTAAAATTGTACAATACGGCTCCTGTATTTTCATATCTATTCACATCTGTTATATTGCTTGACCAAGAAAGTGGATTGGTCACAATAGATTTAAATTTTTCTTTTGCTACAAATTCAGTTACGTATCCTTCGTGAAAAGTTCTCCATGAACAAATACATCCAGTTGAATTTGGTTTTTCGCAGGCTTTGAGTGAAGTGTATGTAGCAGGGTCAACAGGCATTCCCACCAGATAAGCCACCACTAATTTTTTACTCAAAGGCTTATTGTCAAAAAATTCTTTCAACAATCTAATAGCATGTGAAGAACCTTGACTATGTGATGCAATGATAATGGGCTTACCATTGTTGTAATGCTCCATATAATATTCAAAAGATTTTTTTACATCCTGATAGGCCAATTCAAAAGCAGCCAATGCATAGCCGGTATCAATTTTATTTTTTGGAGTATAAGATTTTATATGTGCTTGACGATATCTAGGTGCAAATATTCTTCCCACTTCATTAAATATACTTGCTTGGTTAAGTATGGTGGTATAATCTGTTTGCAAATTGGTTTTATAATCTTTGAAAGAGGCTGACCAGCCATAAGGTTTTGTAGAGTCTAGATAAGTAGTGGGATGGATGAAAAAGACATCTACATTCGTACTTGGATGATAACCTGCCTTTATTGGTGCAGGTACACTATCAGAGGGGTCGTTTTTATCTGGATGTGCTGCCCAGTATTGCAAATTGCTATATTCAGGTGCATCGGCAAAGGCTTCTTGTGCATACAAAGGCTCCAATTTTGCATAATTGCTTTGCGAACAACTACTCAACAATAACAAGGCGATGATGGGTAAAAACAGCTTCATAGTAAGTGTATTTCTGTACTTTTTCAATATAAGATGCAAAGGTATAAAATGTAATTAACTTGTATCTAGTTAACTTAATCCTGTTGCTCTATGCTAAGACAATGTATTTAGCATTCTGTTTAATGATAATTGGATTAAATACCCTAAAAATTAATTATTTTTAGGGTATAGCATACATTCATTGAAATTATTACGCCATATTCCCTTTTTGACTGCTGTTTTTAAGCACAGTATAACCGCTTTCGGAGGGCCGCAGGTCCATTTGGGGTTGATGCAATATCGTTTTGTTGAAAAGCGAAAATATATAACTGCCGAGGAGCTGCTGGAATACAATGCTTTTTGTCAATTGCTTCCAGGTGCTTCGTCTACTCAAACGATTATTTTGGTAGGGTTTAAAAGAGGAGGCTATCCTCTTGCATTTATGACACTCTTAGTTTGGATTTTACCTGCTACTTTTTTAATGGCAATGTTGGCCATAGCGTATACTTACTTTGACGTGAGAAGTGAACTTCAAAGTTTTATTTTAATACAACCCATGGCCATTGGGTTTATTGTGAGCGCGACAATTTTATTATATAAAAAAGCAATTAATAGCCTTATTACTAAAATTATTTTTATCGCAAGTGCAGTGTTTGTTTTTTTAGCATTTAAATCTCCTTGGGCCATACCTGTTGTAATTTTAGTAGCTGGTATCGCAACTAATTTTAGTAAGAAAAGAATTCCTAATGATGGTGCTGCGCCAAAAACAGTAAAGTGGGGGGCCTTATTTATTTTTATATTTTTATTTTTAACTGCTGGAATATTATCGGAAGAAGCCACTCAAAAAAATTGGGAGCAACATAAAATGATTAATTTATTTGAAAATAATTATCGTTTTGGAACTTTTGTTTTTGGAGGAGGTGATGTATTAATTCCCATGATGTATGAACAATATGTTGCAAGACCTAATTCCGAAAGGGTTAAGAAAAATAAGAGAGACGTTTTAAAAATTTCCAAAGAAGCTTTTTTAATGGGTGCCGGAATGGTAAGAGCCATGCCGGGTCCTGTATTTTCAGTGGCAAGTTATACAAGTGCGGTAGCCTTAAAAGAAAAAACACTTTCTATACAAATAATGGGTGCAGTTATTGGGAGTCTTGGTATTTTTTTACCAAGTTTTTTTATTGTTTTATTCTTTTTCCCGATCTGGCAAAATTTAAAAAAGTATGCCATCTTTTATAGGTCCTTAGAAGGTATATATGCAGCAGTAGTAGGCATTATGCTTGGGGCTACGCTTCACTTAATTGGGGGTATTTCTATCAAAATGGAGTACTATTCTTCCCTTACTTTTTGGACGTACATTTTTGTATTTGTGGCAAGTACTTATTTTATTTATAAGCAAAAAATAGCAGCTCATTGGCTTGTGTTATCTACCATTGCACTTGGCTTTTTATTAACCTTTCTAAATAATAATTTGGGTTCCCTTTTGAATTAAAAGGTAAAAACCTGTTAATTATATAGTACAACATACTTATTTAGCGCTTCCTTTACTAATATTGTAGTCGTCATGAATTATAGGATCAGTTTTTTTATTATTTTCTTTATTTGTTTTGTTTCAAAAATAAATGCACAATTAATTCCAGTCAGCGGAGTAGTGTATGATATTTCGGGTCGTCGTCCTATTGAATCTGTTATTGTATACAGTAATTCTAATCATGCTTTCACCGATTCTTTGGGCCATTATTCCATTAATGTAAAAGCAAAAGACTCTATATGGTTTTCATTGTTTGGAAAGACAACACATAAGTATCCTATAGACACCATCGAGGACCTTCGTAATTTTAACGTGATGATACATGTTGCTGGTTTTGATTTACCAGAAGTACGCGTTAGAAATAGTTATTATAGGTTGGATTCTATTCAAAACAGAATTGATTATGCTAAATATTTTAATTACCAAGCACCGGGTATTTCGCTAAGTAGTGGTCAGCAATTGTTTGGTCCTAATGGTTTAACCATTGGGTTTGATTTAGACCAAATTATTAATATGTTCCGAGTGAAGCGGAATAGAAACCTGCAATTTCTTCAAAAAAGGCTTTTATCTCAAGAACAGGAAAAGTATGTTCAATATCGTTTTACCAAAAGGTTTGTCATCAAATTGACTCATCTCGAGGGGGAGGAATTAGAGAATTTTATGAATTTCTGCCGACCTTCTTACGAGGTTTTAGGCTTATTAAACGACCTAGAGTTAGGGTACTATATTGAGAAAAAATTGGAAGAATTTAAGAGAACTCGTTAGGGCGCCTTTACAAAGGAACAAGAATAGCACGCCATTCATCTATTTTGTTTCCCAAAAAGGCATTTTTTGGCTATATTTAGTCACTAAAAATGATTGTTTTGAGAAAATTATTTATTCTTTCTTTTGTCTGCATGATTGCAGCAGTTGGCTGTAAGGAAAAGCCAAAGTCTTCTGACAAATTTAACGCAAATGCACCTGTATTCGTAGATATTGCAATTGCTGCCACTCAAGTTGTAGATAAATCAGTAGAAGTAAATGGTAGTGTACTTGCTGCTGAGTCTATTGAATTGCGTCCCGAAATAAATGGACGAATTACCTATTTACAAATACCAGAGGGAAAAACGGTACAAGCTGGGACCATTTTAGCTAAAATTAATGATGCCGATTTGCAAGCGCAATTGGAAAAAATTAAGGTTCAATTAGAATTAGCTAATATAAATGAGCAAAGAAATTTACAGTTGTTAAAAGTAAAAGGCATTAATCAAAGCGATTATGATATTTCATTACAACAAGTAAAAAGTTCTAAAGCAGATCTAGCCTACACACAATCTTTAATAGATAAGACCATCGTGAAAGCTCCTTTTACTGGTCAAATTGGATTAAGACAAGTAAGTCTTGGTGCATTTATTAATACCACTTCTACCATTGCTACTTTACAAAAAACAGATAAGTTAAAAATAGATTTTACACTTCCTGAAATGTTTGAGTCCTATGTTAAAGTGGGCAAGTCTATTAAAGTACAAGGAATTGAAAGTGGAAAGACAAAATTGAACGCATCTATTTTTGCTATTGAACCTCAAATAAATACAACAACAAGAAATATTAAGGTACGTGCTCAGTTACAAGGCAAAATGTTGCCAGGTGCTTATGTTAAAGTATACTTAGCAGAGAATAGTAAAAAGCCTATCATCATGGTGCCTACCAATGTGATTATTCCAGAATCAAAAAGTAAACAAGTGGCAATTGTAAAAAATGGCATGGCACAATTCGTTGATGTAGAAACTGGCTATAGAACTGCAAGCGCTGTTGAGATTGTGAAAGGTATTAATGTAGGAGATAGCGTTATTGTTGCAGGAATGCTTTTTGTTAGACAAGGCAATAAATTAAAAGTGGGTAAAACTATACCTATCATAGACATTACTAAATAGCCCCTTTAAATAATCTTTTTAGATGAATATATCTGAACTTTCGTTAAAACGTCCGGTACTTGCCACAGTTATGAACCTTGCCATTATTATTTTTGGCTTAGTAGGTTTTTCATTTTTGGCTTTGCGTGAGTATCCTGCCATTGATCCTCCTATAATTAATGTACAAACTACTTATTCAGGAGCGAATTCGCAGGTTATCCAAAATCAAATTACCGAACCCTTAGAGAAATCAATCAATGGCATTCCTGGTATTAGAACTATTAACTCTTCAAGTTCTGTTGGTTCTTCCAATATTACTGTTGAATTTAATTTAGGCGTCAATTTAGAGACTGCTGCGAATGATGTGCGTGATAAAGTAAGTCAAGCTGCTAGAAGTTTACCTGAGGATATTAATAATCCACCTATTGTTTCAAAGGCCGATGCAAATTCAGACTTTATTTTGTTAATGACTTTAAGGAGTAAAACAAAGAGTGCTTTTGAACTAACGGAATATGCAGAAAACGTATTGCAACAACGTTTTCAAACCATTGATGAAGTAAGTGGCGTGAGTGTAAGAGGAAAAAGATTCTCCATGCGTATTTTTCCTGATCCAGATTTATTGAATGCCTACGGTATTGCATTTAATGATATTCAGACTTCTTTAAATAAAGAGAACGTAGAATTACCTTCTGGTAAAATTTATGGTAAAAAAACAGAGTTCATTATTAGAACTTTAGGAAGACTTACCACAGAGTCGGATTTTAGAAATATTATATTAAAACAAGATGCAACGGGAATTGTTAAATTAGGAGATGTAGCAAAAGTAGAATTAGGTCCAGAGCAAGAAGATCAAGGTACCTTTTTTAATGGTGTACAAACAGTAATGATTAATTTGTCTCCACAACCTGGCGCGAATTATATTAAAATTGCAGATGAGTTTTACAAAAGATTAGAGGAAGTAAAAAAATCTAACAAATCAGATATAGAATTTGCAGTACCTATCGACAATACTAAGACAATACGCCGTGCCTTACAAGAAGTAAGAGAAACTATTTTTATTTCCTTTGGCTTGGTGGTACTTGTTATCTTTTTCTTTTTTAGAAACTGGTTAATTGCTATTAGACCCTTAATTGATATACCTATTTCTTTAATTGCGACTTTCTTTATCATGTATATGGCAGGGTTTTCTATTAATGTATTAACCTTACTTGCTATTGTACTTGCCACCGGCTTGGTGGTGGATGATGGCATTGTGGTCACGGAAAATATTTTTAGAAAACTGGAAGAGGGTTTGCCTTTAAAGCAAGCAGCTAGAGAAGGAAGTAAAGAAATTTTCTTTGCAGTTATTTCAACCTCTATTACGTTAGCGGTGGTATTTATGCCGGTAATTTTCTTAGAAGGTTTTATTGGTTCTTTGTTTAAAGAATTTGGAGTGGTAATTGCTGGTGCAGTATTGGTTTCTGCTTTCGTTTCTTTAACCATTACACCTGTATTAAATGTATACTTAAATAGAAAAGATGGTAAGCAGGGAAGTTTTTATGAAAAAACAGAACCCTTCTTTAAAGGAATGGAACTAGGCTATAAAAATTTATTAACTAAGTTTTTGAAAGTACGTTGGATGGCTTGGGTAATTGTACTAGCCTGTTTAGTAATTATTGTAGCAATTGGTAAAAATATTCAAAGCGAATTGGCGCCCATTGAAGATAAAGGGGCAGTAAGGGTAAACTTATCTGGACAAGAAGGTATTAGCTTTGAAGAAACGAAAGGCAATTTCTTAAAAGTTGTTAGGCTTATTCAAGACTCTATACCTGAACATGCTTTCACATTTGGTAGTGTTCCAGGATGGGGCGGAGGGGGAAGTTCGGTGAGTAGTAGAGTAGGTTTTGTGCCTATCGCCAATAGAAATAGAACACAAAGTGAAATTGTAAGTGATTTAAATAAAAAATTAAAGAAATTTAAAGATGTAAGAGTTTTCTCTATTGAAGAGCAAACTATTTCAGTTGGTATGATGTCGAGAGGTTCCTTGCCTGTACAGTTTATTATTCAAAATTTAGATTTTGAAAAACTACATTCAGCGATACCTAAATTTTTAGATGCTGCCAGAAAAGATAAAACTTTTCAAAACGTAGATGTGAATTTGAAGTTTACTAAACCTGAATTTGATTTAACAATTGATAGAATGCGCGCGCGTGATTTAGGATTAACCACTGCCGATATCTCTCAAGCCTTGCAGTCTGCCTTTAGTGGGGCGCGTTCTGCCTATTTTATCATGAACGATCGCCAATATGAAGTTATTACGCAAGTGCAAAGATCTGATAGGTCGATGCCTACAGATATTAATAAATTATACTTAAGAAATAATAGAGGAGAAAGCATTGCTATTTCAACGGTGCTAAAACTAGAAGAGAATAGCAATCCACCCACTTTATATCATTATAACCGATTTAATTCTGCTACAATTTCAGCTTCATTAGCAGAAGGCAAAACGATTGGGGATGGTGTCAATACCATGAATAGAATTTCTAAAGAAGTACTAGACGAATCTTTTCAAACTTCATTAAGCGGTCCTTCAAGAGATTTTCAAGAAAGTTCTTCCAATGTTTCTTCTGCTTTATTTTTAGCATTGATATTAATTTATTTAGTCTTGGCGGCTCAGTTTGAAAGCTTTAAAGATCCGTTTATTATTATGATAACAGTTCCTTTAGCCATAGCTGGTGCTTTATTGTGCTTATGGTTATTTGGACAAACATTAAATATATTTTCTGAAATTGGTATTATCATGCTCATAGGATTGGTCACTAAAAATGGTATCCTTATTGTAGAATTTGCTAATAAGAAAAGAGAGAAAGGATTGGAACTTAAGGCAGCAGTATTAGAAGCAGCAACCCAAAGATTTAGACCTATTTTAATGACTAGCTTAGCAACTGCCTTAGGTGCATTACCCATTGCTATCAGCCTTGGTGCTGCAGCAACTAGTCGTAAGCCTTTAGGTACAGTGGTGGTGGGAGGATTATTGTTTTCTTTGGTACTTACTTTATTTGTTATCCCTGCTGTATATACCTATGTTTCTTCGAAACATAAAAGAGTAGTTGATTAATAAGTAAGTATGAAAATAAATACTTTATTGTGTTTTTTAATTTTAGTAACTGCTTGTACAAGTAGTGTACATGAAAACAACAATATAAGTGACTGGGCGCCTCCTTTTCATAAGGTAGATATAGTCAATCCTATTTTACTGCCCGATACCAATAGTCGTTTTTTTTGCCCCTTGCAAAATGATACCGTACAATGGGAAGCCAAAAATGTTTTAAACCCCACCGCACTTGTAAAAGATGGTAAAGTATATTTACTATATCGCGCTCAAGACAGTGCAATGACTTCCCGAATAGGGCTTGCCATTAGTGAAGATGGTATTCATTTTAAAAGAAAAGCACAGCCCATATTTTATCCATCTAAAGATAGCTTTGCGATTTACGAAGGAAAGGGTGGCATTGAAGATCCGAGAATTGTTGAAAATCCTGAGGGGGGTTATATTTTAACCTACACGGCCTATGATGGAAAAACGGCTCGTCTATGTTTTGCTACTTCAAATGATCTTATTCATTTTCAAAAACAAGGCCCTGTTTTAGCAAATCCTAAATATAGTAATACTTGGTCTAAGTCGGGTGCTATCATTGCTCAAAGAATGGGTGAAAAAATGGTTGCTAAAAAAATCAATAATAAATACTGGATGTATTTTGGAGATACCGATTTATTCATGGCCTATTCCACCGATTTATTACATTGGGAGGTTTTGGAAAATGAAGAGCGTAAAAATATAGTGTCGGTTCTTTCACCAAGGCCCGGTTATTTTGATAGTCGTTTAGTAGAGCCAGGTCCCTTCGCATTGTATACTCCGAAAGGAATTGTGCTTATTTATAATAGTAGTAATGCAGCCAATAATAACGATCCGTCAAGTCCAAAATTTACTTATGCAGCAGCACAAGCTTTATTTGATACGGCATTGCCCTATAAGCTTATTGCTAGAGCCGCTAAGCCTTTTATTCAACCTGACAAAGCCTATGAATTAAAAGGAGAAGTGAATAATGTATGTTTTGTAGAGGGCTTGGTATATTATAAAAAGCAGTGGTATTTATACTACGGCACCGCCGATTCTAAAATAGCTGTGGCACTTGCATCAGATCATTAATTATTATGGCTGCAGCTTGATAATTTTCTCTGCAATAAATTTTGCAGTTTCTCTTTGAACACCTTCAACATCTTTAGAAACAAGTGGAGATGCTATTACATGATTGCCAGTATTCGGCATTGCTTTTATAACTTTTAAATGCTCGGGGGTACTTATTTGTGCAAACATTTTTTGCGTAGCAGTTACTTTCACTACTTTGTCTTGATGGGCTTCATCTTTATAATAGTAAAGTGTTAAACAAGGCTGATTTATTTTTTTAAATAACTTTTCGGTCATTGTTGCTTCAATTAAATTTTCTAATGCAACAGTTGCTTCTAAACGGTAATGTGTATTCCAATATTTTGGATAATCTTTATGTTGGTATTTTATGTTATTGTATTTTCCTCCTTGCACTAATCTTGCAATTTGCAAACCCCAAGGATCATTTAACATGGGAGCACTTGGATTATAAATTTCAATATTAGGGGAGTATAAAATAAGTCCAGCAATTTCCGGAAAACTAGCCGCTAATTGAAGTGCTAAAGTTCCTCCTGTAGAAGTACTCATTAAAATTACTTTTTTACCTAATTTCTTTCCAATAGCATAAGCGTCTTTAGCAGATTCCCATAAATTTTCTGCCGTTAAATTTTGTAAAGCGTCGGAGCCTCTTAAGCCATGTTCTGCCAATCTGGATAAATATAAATTGCAATGAAATTGTTTTGCAATGTTTACATGCACTGGGTCGCCTTCCATTTGACTTGCGCTAAAACCATGTAAATACACAATGGCATAATCGGTGGTTTGATGTGTCGAATCTGCCCAAACAATTCTGGCTTCATTATTGGGTTTAGTTTTATAGACACTTTCATTTTTGCTTACATACTCGTCCAAAGCAATTTGAGCAGAAATTACAGGCAGTACGTCGTCAAAATAAGGTTTTTCGGGATGAGGGCCTAGTAGATAAATAGCAACAAGGTTGATTAAAATAAAGAACCCAATTTTCAACTTCCGCATTAATGCTATTTTGCACTAAAACTAGGCCAAATGCCTTGTTTTAAAAAAATTTTTTATGTACCTTAAGTATCTAAAATGTTAGTATGTCTAATCAAAGGTTTTTATCACTAGATGTTTTCAGAGGAATGACAATTTGCTTAATGATTATTGTGAATACGCCAGGAGATGGAGCGCATACTTTTGCCCCTTTTATGCATGCAAGTTGGCATGGTTTTACTCCTACAGATTTAGTATTTCCTTCTTTCTTATTTGCAGTGGGTAATGCCATGAGCTTTGTTTTACCCAAGTGGGATAAATTAAGCACACCTGCATTTTTATTAAAAATAACAAAACGAACTGCACTTATTTTCCTACTTGGATTTTTAATGTATTGGTTTCCTTTCACTGGCCCCTTAAGTGATACAAGAATTTTAGGGGTGCTTCAAAGAATTGCTTTATGTTATGGAATAGCTGCTATCATTGCACATTATATGCATGAAAGAGTAATGATGATCCTTGCAGCACTGCTATTACTTTCTTATTGGTATATTTCAATGACTTACGGTTCCCCTGCTGACCCTCTAAGTATTACAGGTAATGCAGGCATTAAATTTGATACTTGGTTAATGGGAGAAAGTCATATGTATCATGGAGAAGGATTTGCATTTGACCCAGAAGGTTGGTTGAGTACATTGCCCGCAATTGTAAATGTATTAATTGGATATAGGGTTGGCTCGCTTGTTCAGGAAAAGGGAAAAACATATGAAGGCCTTACCGATTTATTAATGTGGGGTGCTGGTTTTCTATTCTTAGCCTATATGTGGAATTATCAATTTCCCATCAATAAAAAGCTATGGACTAGTTCATTTGTACTTTTAACTGTGGGATTGGATATGATTATATTGGCTACCATTATTTATCGCATTGAGATGCATCATCAACACCAATTTGCAAGCTTTTTCGAGGTATTTGGTAAAAACCCACTCGTTATCTACCTTTTTTCTGAACTCCTGGTTTCCTGTCTAAATATGGTTAAAATGGGTGATATGAACTTATTTCAGTGGATTTACCAAAATGGGTTCACTCATTTTTCACCCTATTGGGGTTCTTTTGCTTTCGCTATTTCTTTTATGCTAGTTTGCTGGCTATTGGGTTATATATTAAATAAATATAAAATATATATAAGGGTGTAAATCTTATTACTCCATTTTTCTCCATTTGTTTTTTTAGGAGCCTTAAACCATGTACCTTTGCAGCCTCAAAACAGTACATGGAAATAAGAAACATCGCTATTATCGCCCACGTTGACCACGGTAAAACTACCTTGGTAGACAAAATCTTACACGCTACAAAAGTATTCAGAGACAACCAGGAAACTGGGGACTTGATCATGGATAGCAATGAGCTTGAACGTGAGAGGGGTATTACCATTTTAAGTAAGAACGCATCCGTAACCTATAAGGACGTTAAAATTAACGTAATTGATACACCAGGTCACAGTGACTTTGGTGGTGAAGTAGAGCGTGTATTGAAAATGGCGGATGGTGTTTGTTTATTAGTAGATGCTTTTGAAGGCCCAATGCCTCAAACTCGTTTCGTATTACAAAAAGCTTTACAATTAAATTTAAAACCAATTGTAATTATCAATAAAGTAGATAAAGAGAACTGCCGTCCTGACGAAGTGCATGATGCCGTTTTTGAATTGTTTTTCAATTTAGATGCTACTGAAGAACAATTAAATTTCCCTACTTTTTATGGTAGTGGTAAAAATGGTTGGTTCAATGATAGCTTAACAAAATGTGAAGATATTTTTCCTTTAATGGATGGTATCTTAAAATATGTTCCTGGTCCAGATGTAAAAGAAGGCCATACACAAATGCAAATTACTTCATTGGATTATTCTTCTTTCTTAGGTCGTATTGCCATTGGTAAAGTAGAAAGAGGAACGATTAAAGAAGGACAAAATATTGTACTAGTAAAAGCTGATGGTAGCTTAAAGAAAAATAAAGTAAAAGAATTATACGTATTTGAAGGGATGGGCAAACGTAAAGTAACTGAAGTTGTTTCAGGTGACTTATGTGCTGTGGTAGGATTAGAAGATTTTAGTATTGGCGATACGATTGCTGATCCTGAAAATCCAGAAGCTTTACCCGTAATTAGTGTTGATGAACCTACGATGAGTATGACATTTAGTATTAACAACTCTCCTTTCTTCGGTAAGGAAGGTAAGTTTGTAACTTCTCGTCACATACGTGATCGTTTAATGAAAGAGACAGAAAAGAATTTAGCATTACGTGTTGAAGAAACAGATAGTGCAGATAGTTTCTTGGTATTTGGTCGTGGTATTTTGCACCTAGGTGTATTAGTAGAAACCATGCGTCGTGAAGGATATGAATTAACAGTAGGTAATCCTCAAGTATTAGTGAAAGAAATTGATGGCCGTAAACATGAGCCGTTTGAAATATTAGTAGTGGACGTTCCCGCAGATTTTAGTGGTAAAGTAATTGACTTGGTTACCCAAAAGAAAGGGGAGATGTTAATTATGGAATCTAAAGGAACAATGCAGCATTTAGAGTTTGATATTCCTTCAAGAGGATTGATTGGACTACGTTCTCAAATGTTAACGCAAACTGCAGGAGAAGCTGTAATGGCGCACCGATTCAATGAATACAAGCCTTGGAAAGGGCCTATTCCTGGAAGAAGCAATGGTGTACTAGTTGCAAAATTTGCAGGATTAACCACTGCTTACTCTATTGATAAATTACAAGACAGAGGTCGTTTCTTTATTGAGCCAGGTGAAGAAATTTATGCTGGTCAAGTGTTGGCTGAGCATATTAAGCCAGGTGATTTAAATATCAATGCTGTGGAGATGAAAAAATTAACCAACCACCGTGCGAGTGGTTCTGATGATAGCGTACGTATTACTCCTAAAGTATTATTTACTTTAGAAGAGTGTATGGAATATATTCAATTTGATGAGTGTATTGAAGTAACACCAAAATCGGTTCGTATGCGTAAATCTATTTTAGACGAAAATAATAGAAGTAAAGCCACTAAGGCAGCGTCAAATTAGTTTTGATTGTCAATTTTTCTTTGAAAAATAAATTGGCAAAATACTTCTCTAATGATTTTATAAAAAAAGAGTCCCCATTTATCGGGACTCTTTTTTTATGGGTAATACTTGCTGGTAATTTTTTTAGATTGGCTTGTTCAAGGCCTTCCACAAAATATCTTTTAATTCTACTAAGTTTTTTTGCGTAGCGGAAGAAATAAAAATATGTGGTATTTTCTTAGGTAACTCCTTTACAATAGCGTCTGTTAATTCTTGATCTAATAAATCTGACTTAGATATGGCTATAATAAATTCTTTTTGTAAAAGCTCGGGGTTGAATTTTTCTAATTCATGTTTCAATATTTCAAATTCTTTTTTATGATCATCAGAATCGGCAGGAATTAAAAATAATAAAACGGCATTACGTTCGATATGTCTTAAAAAGCGGTGCCCTAAACCTTTTCCTTCGGCTGCGCCTTCAATAATGCCAGGCAAATCTGCTATACAAAAAGATAAATTATTTCGATATTCTACCATGCCTAATTGCGGCGTTAAGGTAGTAAAGGCGTAATTCGCAATTTTGGGTTTAGCAGCAGTAATGACAGAAAGTAAAGTAGATTTTCCTGCGTTGGGAAAACCAACTAATCCTACATCTGCTAATACTTTCAATTCAATATTCTTCCATCCTTCTGCGCCATCTTCACCAGGTTGCGCATATTCAGGCACCTGTTGCGTTGGTGTGGCAAAGTTTGAATTGCCTAAGCCTCCGCGGCCTCCTTTTAGTAATATGATTTCTTGACCGTCTGTTAAAATTTCTCCTTCTACTTTGCCCGTAATTTCATCTCTGGCAATCGTTCCCAAAGGCACTTCTATAATAATATCTTTACCATCTTTGCCGGTACATTTATTCTTGGTTCCATTTTCGCCATCTTCTGCAATCACATTTTTATAATAGCGTAAGTGAAGTAAGGTCCATAATTGTGCATTGCCTCTTAGAATGATATGACCTCCACGGCCGCCATCGCCTCCATCAGGCCCGCCTTTAGCAGTAAGTTTATTACGTAGAAAATGCTTGCATCCTGCTCCTCCATGCCCACTATGGGCAAATATGCGTATGTAATCAATAAAATTGTTTCTCTCAGACACGATGCTAATAATTAGCTACAAAGTTAACTAAATCTTGTGGCTAATGCTTGTTTATTTATTTGCTTTAAGGCCATCAATTAATATAGCCACCATATTTTGTTCTAATTCGGCAGCATTAATTTTTTTGGTAGATCTATGCCAACTTTCAATACCACTTACTGCATGTAAAAATATTAAAACGACAGTAGGTGCATCAATGGCTTTAATTTCTTTGTTTCTTATGCCTTCTTCGATAATGGCTGCAATCCTTTTGCGGTATACTCTTCGTTGATTTTGGTAGTTAGATAAATAAGGGTCAGACAAATGTTTCCATTCTCTATCACTTACATATACTTCTTCGTAATGGTTAATCATTTCACTTATGTGAAAGCGTAATAATTTTTCCATTTTTTGCAAGGAACTGATATTTTCAGATTCTATTTCATCCATCTTCAAGACAAATCTATTGGCTACATTAAACACCAATTCATGCAATAATTCGCTCTTCGATTTTATATGATTGTATAAGCTAGCTGCTTCTACGCCTACTGCTTCTGCTAAATCACGCATACTGGCTGCTTTATATCCTTTTTCTCTAAAAAGTGTAGCGGCTTTGCTTACAATAACATCTTTTCTAGAGCCGTTTTTTTCTGTTTTAATGCGTGCCATGACTAAATATTTGGTAATTTGTTAGTACAAAATTATAGAATTAATTCTTTAAAAAGGTTTCTTTTTTTAAATAAAATGGCATTTTTGTTAGTTTTTTGATTATCAAGTACTTAGTAAATTTTGGAGTACAATTTGCACTTGACAGAAAGACTTAACAGTAATAATCGTAGTTTCGCAGCTGAAAATTAAAAATAATATACATGTCATTAGTTGTAGTAGGATCCATGGCCTTTGATGCCATTGAAACACCCTTTGGAAAAAGCGATAAAATTATTGGAGGAGCAGCCACATATATTGCTTGGTGCGCTTCTAACTTTACCACTGTTAAACAAATTTCTGTAGTAGGGGGAGATTTTCCTCAATCAGAGTTAGATGCTTTAACGAATAGAGGTGTTGTGCTGGAAGGTGTACAAATAAAAAAAGACGAGAAAACTTTTTTTTGGAGTGGTAAATATCATTTAGATATGAATACTCGCGATACATTAGAAACACAATTAAATGTATTAGAAAATTTTGAACCAGTTGTTCCAGATAGTTATCAAGATTGTGAAATTTTGATGTTAGGTAATTTAGTACCTGCAGTTCAAAGTAGTGTTATTAAGCAAATGAAAAAACGTCCAAAATTAATTGTCATGGATACCATGAATTTTTGGATGGATATTATGATGGATGATTTATTACACACAATTAGTTTAGTAGACGTGTTATTGGTAAACGATAGTGAAGCGCGTCAATTAAGTGGAGAGTATAGCTTGGTAAAAGCAGCTAAGAAGATCATGACAATGGGTCCTAAATATTTAATCATTAAGAAAGGAGAACACGGGGCTTTGCTATTTCATAAAAATGAAGTTTTCTTTGCACCCGCTTTACCTTTAGAGGAAGTATTTGATCCCACTGGTGCTGGAGATACTTTTGCAGGTGGTTTTGTAGCGCACTTAGCTAAAACTAAAGATTACTCTTTTAATAATATGAAGTCTGCAATTATTGTAGGTAGTGCTTTAGCTAGTTTTTGTGTGGAAAAATTTGGAACACAAAGATTAACTGAAATCAACAAAGATGACATTAAAGAACGCATACAATCGTTCGTTCAGTTAGTCAATTTTGATATTGAATTAGTATAAATTTGGAGATTCACTTGAATCGATTTAATTTCGTGTCAGAAAAGTAAAAGAGAAGATGAACAATTATAAACATACCAAACAAATTATGAAACCCCTGTTATAGGAAGGTGCTGATTGTTTGTATGCTAAAAAATATATTCAGAAGCCTTCCAAGAAATTGGGAGGCTTTTTTTTGACCCTTTGAAATTTTAATAATAATAAATAGTACTCCATAAAAAATAAAATATGAAAGTTGCAGTTGTAGGTGCTACCGGACTCGTTGGAACAAAAATGTTAGAAATCTTAGCAGAAAGAAATTTTCCTGTTACGGAATTAATTCCTGTAGCATCGGCGCGTTCTGCAGGTAAGGAAGTAATGTTTAAAGGAAAGGCTTTCAAGGTAGTAGGCATGGAAGAAGGGATAGCCGCAAAGCCAGCAGTGGCTTTATTTTCGGCAGGTGGGGGCACTTCACTAGAATGGGCGCCTAAATTTGCTGCAGCAGGTATTCGTGTCATTGATAATTCTTCTGCATGGAGAATGGATGCTACTAAAAAATTAGTGGTACCAGAAGTAAACGCTTCGGTATTAACTAACGAAGATTTAATTATTGCTAACCCTAATTGCTCTACTATTCAAATGGTGGTTGCTTTACAGCCTTTGCATGCAAAATATAAAATTAAAAGAGTGGTGGTAAGCACTTATCAAAGTGTTACAGGAACTGGCAAGAAAGCCGTAGATCAATTAATGGAAGAAAGGAAAGGCGTGCAGTTAGATGCAGTTGATATGGCTTATAAGTATACAATTGACTTAAATGCCATTCCACAAATTGATGTTTTTTTAGAAAATGGTTATACCAAAGAAGAAATGAAAATGGTCAAAGAAACTTGCAAAATTATGCAAGACGATTCTATTAAAGTAACAGCTACAACCGTTCGCATTCCAGTAATGGGTGGACACAGTGAAAGTGTGAATGTGGAATTTGAAAATGAATTTGATTTAAATGAATTGATAGCAATACTTGCAAAAGCGCCTGGTGTAATTGTACAACAAAATGACGGGGATCAATTTTATCCAATGCCATTATGGGCACATGAGAAAGATGAAGTATTTGTAGGCCGTTTACGCAGAGATGAAACGCAAGCAAAAACATTAAATATGTGGATTGTGAGCGATAACCTTCGCAAAGGCGCTGCTACCAATGCAGTGCAGATTGCGGAATATCTAGCAAGTAAGGGGATTATTTAATTTTTTATAAGCTCCACAAAATCGGCCTCGGTAATTATTTTTATCGAGGCTATTTTTTTGGCCTTTTCTAATTTGCTTCCTGCTTCTTCACCTACTACCAAGTAGTTTAACTTACTACTTACGCCACCTAGAATATGCCCACCTCTTGCTTCCACCATTGCTTCGGCTTCTGAACGTTTTAATTGAGTGAGTGTGCCGGTGAATAAGAAATTTAATCCTGCTAAATTTCCATCTACTGCAGTGTCATTTGTTTGTATCATATTTAATCCTAAACTTTCTAAGGATTGAATAAGCTCAATGTTTTTGGGTTCATGAAAAAATTGATAAATACTGGTAGCCACTTTTATACCAACATCATCAAAGCTTTGTAATTGTTCTTCGGTAAAATCTTTCAATTCTAAAATATGCTGAATATGACTTGCAATTGTTTTGGCCGTTGTTTCTCCCACAAAGCGAATGCCCAATGCATAAATTAATCTGTACAGCGGTTGTTTTTTTGAATTTTCAATGGCTGTGTTTAAGTTATCAATACTTTTTTTCCCGAATCCTTCTAAACCTGTGACTTTGTCAAAATCTAATTGGTATAGTGATGGAATGGTTGTCAAAATTCCTAGTTCATAGAATTTTCTAATATTAGCTTCTCCAAAACTTTTAATATCCATGGCATCTTTACTTACAAAATGGATGATGCGTTCTATAATTTGAGCAGTACACAAAGGACTATTGCATCTCCATACTGCTTCAGCCTCTTCTTTTTCAAGTAAGTAGTTGCAAACTGGACAATGTGTAGGAAAAGTGATAATGGTTTCCGTTCCTTTTCTTAGTGTTGGAATGGATTGCACAATTTGTGGTATCACATCACCTGCTCTTTCAATGATAACAGTATCTCCTAAACGTAAATCTTTTTCTTTAATGTATTCTTGATTGTGCATCGAGATGCTCGAAACGGTAACACCTCCTAGCGCAACTGCTTTTAATTTTGCAACAGGAGTAACGGCGCCAGTTCTTCCCACTTGAAACTCCACACTTTCTAAAATGGTGGTGGCTTGCCTTGCTTTAAACTTATATGCAATGGCCCATCTTGGGTGGTGGGAAGTCATTCCTAATTTTTCCTGTAAAGCAAAATCATTTACTTTAACAACTAAGCCGTCAATTTCATAAGGTAGTTGATCTCTTTCTAATTCATACTCAGTACAAAATTGAATAACTTTTTCTATGCCACTTATTACTTTTTTTTCTTTTTGAGGAGATCTAAAACCCATATTCCACAATAGTTCTAAAGAGCCACTATGGCTGCTAAGCAAAGGGGTTAATTTCCCTTTTGGGGTTGGTAGGAAATAACTGATATGATAAATAAAGGCATCTAAATTTCTTGCGGCTACTTCTTTCGGATCTTTCATTCTTAAACTACCTGCAGCTGCGTTGCGTGGATTAGCTAAAGTGGCAATTTGCTTATCTTTTAATTTTTGATTAAAATCGGCGAATGCTTTTTTGCTCATGATGACTTCACCTCTAATTTCCATTTGTTGAATTCCATTTTCAAGCAGTGGAATACTTAATGGGATAGATCGTATTTGTTTAATATTATTTGTGATGTCTTCGCCGGCAACGCCATCACCTCTTGTACAAGCTCTTACTAATAAATCATTTTCATACAATAAAGAAATACTAGCACCATCAAATTTTGGTTCTACGCAATAAGTTATGGCTGGTATACCTGCACCTTCTTTTGCTTTACGATCAAAATCAATTAAGTCTTCGGCATTATAGCTATTTTCCAAACTCAACATGGGAACAAGATGCGCCACTGTTTCAAAGGAATTGTTTAAGCTATTGCCTACTCTTTGACTAGGGGAGTCTTTTGAAATTAAAGATGCATTGGCCGATTCTATCTTTATTAATTGTTGATAGAGCTGATCATATTCAAAGTCGCTAATCAATGGCTCATTGGCTACATAATATTGGTATTCATGAAACTTAAGCACTTCCTTTAAGGAGGTTAATTCAATGGTATGAGGGTGCTGTAAGTAGGCTGCAGTGACAGATTGTAATCTTTGTATTTGTGAGGTATTGAACATGCTGTAAAATGTCTGCTAAAATACAAATTGTTTTATTCTTTTATTTCGTATTTTGAGGATAAGAAATTTTTATTTCTTCTTTGCTTATGCTCGAATACAATAAATCTATTGCCCCCACTAACACTGCTCATAACCAAGAGGCGGTTTCCTTAGTGGAATCTTATCCTAAAGTGCCCCTAACGGTTGATTGCGCTATTTTCGGTTTTGGCGAAAATTCATTAAAAGTCTTACTTATTAAGAGCGATTTGGCTCAGTTTTCAGGTAAATACTCCTTATTAGGGGATATTGTAAAATCCAATGAAGATTTGGACGCTGCAGCCCATAGAGTACTTTATGAAAGAACAGGCATGAAGGACGTGTATTTGGAGCAAGTGCAGAGTTTTGGAAAGCCAGACCGTCATCCTGGGGGTAGGGTTGTTACAACGGTGTATGCTTCTTTGCTAAACGTAAAACACCAGGAATTGTCTATTAAAGACCATGATTTAAATTGGCACTCCATTGATGAAATGATAGGTATGGCATTTGATCATAAGGAAATTTTGGATACTTGTTTAGGTTGGCTTCGAAAGCGAATACAGGAACATCCACTTGCCTTTAATTTGTTACCTAAAAAGTTCTCTCTAAGAGAGCTTCAAAATGTATACGAATCCATCCTAAACATTAAGATGGATCGACGCAATTTCAGGAAAAAATTTGCTTCCATGGGATACTTAATTGACGCCCATGAAATGGAAACGAATGTCATGCACCGCCCTGGTAAATTGTATTCATTTGATTTTGCTCTTTATGCGCAGCGTAAACAAAATGGGGTTGGTATTGATTTTTAAAAAATGCCATTGCTTGCCCATAATTTAATACCTTTATTCACTATTTAAACAGGTATTATTATGTTATATTCTATGACGGGATACGGTCGCGCAGAAGCCACTTTTAAAGACAAGACCATTTTGGTGGAAGTGAAGTCACTTAATGGCAAGCAATTTGATCTTCGATTGAATATTCCATTCATGTTAAAGCCCTATGAAGTGGACATTAGAAATAAGCTAAACGAAACTTTATTTAGAGGAAGTGTGGAGGCAACTATTTCTATAAAGTCTAATGGGATGTCAAAACCAGTGAGTGTCAATAAAGAATTAGCCAAATCATATTATCAACCTATTGTTGAATTGGCAGATGAGTTAGGTATTCCTAAAGAAAATATTTTAAGCACTTTATTAAAAATGCCCGATGTGGTTTCTTCCAGTAATGAAGTTATTACAGAGGAAGAATGGAAGCAAATACAAGATTTGTTAGTACAAGCCATTAATGCGTTAATACTTCATCGAAAAGAAGAAGGTAAGTCTGTAGAAAAAGATTTATTAGAGCGTGTAGCAGCCATTGAATCGCATCAAGCACATATTGAAAAGTTTGAACCCAATAGACGCCAAAAAATTAAAGAAGGCTTAATCAAATTATTAGAACAACATGTAGGTCCTGACAAATATGATAATAATAGATTAGAGCAAGAGCTTATTTATTATATTGAAAAAATAGATATTTCAGAGGAAAAAGTAAGATTAAACAATCATTGTGTTTATTTTAAGAGCGTATTAAAAGAAGCAGAGCCTGCAAAGGGTAAGAAGCTTTCTTTTATATTACAAGAAATGGGTAGAGAGATTAATACAACAGGTTCTAAGGCAAATGATATGGATATTCAGAAGTCGGTTATTTTAATGAAAGACGAATTAGAAAAAGCAAAAGAACAAATTTTAAATGTTTTATAAAATGGGGACATTGAAAAATAAAGCAACTTACTTTTTAGTAGGAATATTTTTTGTTTTGTCAGGTTGCGAAACCAAGCAACTTTTTGAGCAAAGTACTATTTATCCAGCTCACCATTGGCCTGCAAAACAAGCCACCAGTTATCAATTTACCATCACTGACACAGCAGCTTCCTATAAAGTATTTTTTGTCATAAGACACCACAATGCCTATCACTATAAGAATATTTGGTTAGAAGTTCGTTTTAAAAGCCCTACGAATATTGTGACCAAGCAAGTGGCTAATTTAAATTTAGCCGATGATGCAAAGGGTTGGCTGGGCACTGGCATGGATGATATTTATGATCAAAGAATTCCTATTACTGCACAGCCTATGCGCTTCAACAAAGGCCTCAATGAAATAAGTATAGTGCATACGATGCGTGAAGATCCCTTGGAAAATATTTTATCTACTGGTATAAGGGTTGAAAAAGCAAAACCATGAATTGGAGAACGCTAAAAATTAATAAGTTAAAATTAGTAAGTATAATTTATTGGTTGTTTCTTACTTATATGATTGCTGCCTTTATTTGGTGGTATGTATCGCTGCAAAAACAAAACAATGAAATAGCGGCCATTAAATTTCAAACGATCCAATTAAGCGATCCAGCAATAGTGGCTAAAACAAATACTATTCAAGACTTTCAACTTAGAAAAACCAAGCAGTTTATTGGTGAGGGCATTACTTTTTTACTTTTATTTTTACTAGGTGCTATTTATGTTTATCGTTCTTTGTTAAAACAACTTCGCTATGCCGATCAGCAGCAAAATTTTATGATGGCTGTAACGCACGAATTAAAAACGCCGATTGCTATATCACATTTAAACTTAGAAACGCTCTTAAAGAGAGATTTAGATACGACACAACAATTAAAATTATTAGAAGCCACTTTAAATGAAACAAAAAGACTAGACTCATTGAGTACTAATATTTTATTAACCTCTCAGTTGGATATGGGTCAATATGAGGCTAATAAGCAAGAGATAGATTTATCACAAATTGTAAGACAATCTATTAAATCATTTCAGGAAAGATATCCATTGCGAAAATGTAATACAATGGTGCAAGATGCTGTTTATATACAAGGCGAACCTTTGCTAATACAATTATTGATTAATAATTTATTAGACAATGCTAATAAATACGCTCCTATATCTGAAGCTATTCATTTGAATTTGCAATCAAATCATAATACTATTCAGCTCATTGTAAAAGACAATGGCATGGGTATCCCAGTTGACGAACGTGCTAAAATTTTCGAAAAATTTTATAGAGTAGGATCGGAGAATACAAGAGCTACAAAGGGTACGGGTCTTGGTCTTTACTTATGTAAAAAAATTACCGATTTTCATAGTGCGAACATACAGTTAAGTTCAAATCAGCCTATTGGAAGTATTTTTACTGTCACTTTTTATATTTAATACCGATGCCGAAATTTGAAATATTATTAGTGGAAGATGAAGAGAATTTACACGACGCTTTAAAATTAAATTTAGAGATGGAAGGGTATAATGTTACTTCTTCTTTTGATGGAGCGCATGCGTTACGTCAAATACAATCTGCGCATTTCGATTTAATTATTTTAGATATAATGCTACCCACACTAGACGGTTTTTCTATTACAGAGACGGTTAGATTGCATAATATTGAAACCCCTATTTTAATTGTAAGCGCCAAAAATACAAGTGCCAATAGAGTACAAGGTTTAAAACTAGGAGCAGACGACTATCTTACTAAGCCTTTTAATTTAGAAGAATTATTACTACGCGTTTCAAAATTGATACAGAAATCAAATAATGGTAAGCAACAAAATAATATTGAAGAGTATGCTTTTGCTGGCCATAGAATCCATTTTAAACTATTAGAAGCTATCAATAATAAAGGAGAGAAGATTACATTAACCAAAAAGGAAACCATGTTGCTCCAACTATTAATTGAGAATAAAAATACGGTGGTTACTAGAGAGCGAATTTTACAAACTGTATGGGGCTACCAGGTTTTCCCAACCACCAGAACCATCGATAATTTCATTCTAAGTTTCCGCAAATATTTTGAACAGGATCCAAAATCACCGGTTCATTTCATATCAATTAGAGGAGTGGGGTATAAATTCCAGGATTAGTCTCCTTTTGATGCAATCTTTTTCTCCTTTATGCGTTAATTCTAGTAGTTAACATACACTCATGTCATTGACCACTATTCTTGATTATTTAGAACCTATTAATTTGGACCTCCTGTCTAAGGACGAAGGCTATCGGGATACCCAATTAGGAAAGCATATTAAGGCGAATGAAGGCATTTTGCCTGATGTTACAGCCGCAGATTTGGTAATTATAGGAGCAGGTGAATGCCGTGGCGGTGGATTTGCATTAAATGGCCACGAAGCTGCCAATGCAGTAAGGGCTGCTTTATATTCGCTTTATTATTGGCACACACAGGTTACCATTGTGGATTTAGGTAATGTAAAATTGGGTCAATCTATTCAAGATAGTTACGCAGCTTTAAGAACTGTTGTCTCTGAATTGTTATTACAAAACAAGAAAGTATTGATCATGGGAGGATCGCATGATATTACTTTAGCGCAATATCATGCCTACACTTCTATCCCTACTTTGGTAAATGCAGTAGTTGTTGATGCTAAAATTGATTTAGACTTGGAAGCCAGACTTCCAGCAGATCATTTTTTAGAAGAGCTTTTTACGGGACTACCCAATCATTTAAATCATTATGCGCATATTGGATTTCAAAGTTATTTTATGCATCCGCATATGTTAGAAACCATTGATAAATTAAGATTTGATTGTTATCGTTTAGGAAAAGTGAGAGAAGATATAGAAGAAATGGAACCAGCTATAAGAGATAGTCACATGATGAGTTTCGATATCAGTGCCATACAAAATGCACAAGCACCTGCCAATCATCTTACCCCTAATGGGTTTAATGGAGAAGAAGCTTGTATTTTAATGCAGTATGCGGGGATGAGTTGGAAAACAAGTACCATTGGATTATTTGGTTATCAGGCCGAGCTTGATAATAATGGATTGACAGCTATACAAATGGCACAGATGATTTGGTATGTAATAGATGGGATTCAAAAAGGGAAAAAAGAATCTCCTTTGGCGGATTCGGAAAGATTTAAAGAATTTCATATTGCTTTTTCAGATATAGAGACCAATTTCTTACAAAGTAAAAGTACCGGAAGATGGTGGATGCAAACACATAATAATCAATGGACGCCTTGTAGTTATAAAGATTATTTAGTAGCTTCCAACAACGAAATTCCAGAAAGATGGCTAAGAGCATTAGAAAGGGAATAAATTTCCCAACCTTATTTACATTTTTTTTATTAGTACTAAGTTCTGCATGTTCTGTTAGACAGGCGCAGAAAACCTTATTAGCCGACCCAGCCTTAAAGGGGGCTCATGTTGGTGTAGCAGTATATAATAGTTCTCAAGAAAAATGGGTAGATCGACACCTTAGTGATTTGTATTATACGCCAGCAAGCAATACTAAAATATTTTCTTCCTATTTAGGAATGCGTTTTTTGAAAGATTCTCTACCTGGTTGGCAAATGGCTGAAAACAGAGATAGTATTTTTTTAATGCCCTTAGGAGATCCTACTTTTTTACATCCTGATTTTCCTTATCAACCCATAGCTGATTTGATTCGTCAAACTAAAAAGCAAATTGTTTTGTGTTTGCCTGATAAGGCCGATGCATTTGCGATGTATGGTAAAGGTTGGGCTTGGGATGATTATCCAGAAGATTATCAGCCAGAAAGAAATAGATTAAATATATATGGCAATGTGGTCACTGTTACAAAAGCAAAAGGGGGCGTTAGGGTTCAACCTAATTACTTTGTAAAAAATCAAATACTACCTACAGATTATAAGCAATGGACACGAGATAAATTAACGAATCAATTTTTTGCTTCTTCACGTTCTATTAAAGATACCTTACAACAGATCCCTTTTATAACAGACACTACGTATACTTTAGCTAAGGCTTTAATAGAAGATACATTACATCCTGCCTTGCCTATCGCTATTCAAAAAGGATGGCATCAAACGAGTGCACAGGTGGTGAAAACAGTGCCTACCGATAGCTTATTAAAAATAATGATGCATCGTAGTGATAACTTTTTTGCTGAACAGGTTTTTTTAATGGCAAGTCAGCAACTTTTAGGAACCATCAATGACGAAGCCATTGTAGATACAATTTTAAAAACCGATTTTAGTTTTTTACCACAAACACCGCAATGGGCAGATGGCAGTGGTTTGAGTAGATTTAATTTAAATACACCTGAAAACTATGTGGCTGTATTGAAAAAAATGGAGACTGATTTTTCGTTAACACGTATTAAAGGTATTTTCGCACAAGGTGGTAAAACATCTTTATCGGCTTACTATAAAAATATACCTGGTGAATTATATGCTAAAACAGGTACCCTTGGTAATCAAGTTGCCTTGAGTGGGTATATGATTACCAATAAAGGAACAGAGCTTTTATTTTCTGTATTGGTAGCAAATCATATAAGCCCTAGTACTTATCCAGTAAGAAAAGCGGTTGAAAAATATTTAACGAGTATTATGAGCTTATATTAATTAAGCGTTATATTATTTAGTAAACAAGCCGTCTAAATAATCTTCTTTAAATTCTACATAAGTAGGAGCGCCTGATGCAGTAATGGTAGGAATATCGCATGCTGCTAAGGATTCAATTAAGGCATGCATTTCTTTATGCGTTAATGTTTGTCCGGCTTTAATTGCCATTTGACGAGCCATACAACGTATTAGTTTCTCTCTTTTGCTAAATTTAAGATCACCGCTAAAGTGTTTAAACTGTTCTAATAAAAGTTCAATGGCATTTTTTTCATTCCCTGAAATAATATCGGCAGGAATACCTTGTATAATAAAACTATTTTGACCAAATGGTTCAATTTCATATCCAATCATTGCAAGATCTTCCATAATATCTTCTAATAATATGGCATCACTCACGCTTAACTCTAATACTACAGGAAATAAACTTTTTTGAGTGGCATGTGGTTGTACACTAGCTTTTTGAAACTTTTCATATAACACCCTTTCGTGTGCTAGTTGTTGGTGAATAATAATGGCACCACTATGAGAAGGAGCGACAATATAGGTTTGATGTAATTGCAACAAACTTGCATTCTCTTCAATATCCAAAGGGCTCCCTTCTTTATATAAGCCCATGGAAGAAGCCTTTACAATATAGGATTCATTGACGGTATCCTGATTGGTATCATTGGCAGAAGGGATATCTGTAAAAAAACTTTTCCAATCTTGTTTAGAAGCGTTTTCACTTCTAGAAATTAAATGTGCCTGATTTTTTTTACTAAACCCTTCATATAGGGATTGTCTAGTTGTATTGTTTAATTGATCTTCCGTAAAAGGTTTTTGAATTGCATCTAATTGTTGAATATTGGCATCTAATGAAAAGTCTAAAGAAGGAGCTACGCTAAATTGTGCTAAGGCGTGTCTTACTGCTGCTTGAACAAAGGCATAAATTATTTTATCGTCTTCGAACTTTATTTCTTGTTTGGTAGGATGTACATTGATATCTACTTGTGCTGGGTCTACATCGATGTATAATAAATAACTAGGAAAATTTTCTTTGGAGATTAATCCTTCAAAAGCGTTGGCAACTGCATGATGCAGGTAAGCACTTTTAATAAAGCGACGATTTACAAAAAAATATTGGTCACTTCTTGTTTTCTTTGCTGTGTCTGGTTTTCCTACAAAGCCAGTAATGGTTAAGTAGTCTGTTTTTTCTCCTACAGTGACAAGTTTAGATTGATAAGCATTGCCTAATACTTGAATGGCTCTTTGTTTAAAACTGCCACCTTCCCAATGGTATACGTCTTGCCCATTACTCGATAAACTAAAATAGATTTCTGGAAAAGCCAGCGCAACTCTTGTAAATTCTTCAATAATATGTTTAAGCTCTGCGCTATTACTTTTTAAAAAATTTCTTCTGGCAGGCACATTGAAAAATAAATTTTTCATACTAATACTGGTGCCAATAGGACTAGCCACTGAACTAGTTGCGGTTACTTTACTATTTTCAATATCTACTAAAGTGCCCACTTCATCTGTTGCTCTTCTGGTTTTTAAACTTACTTGGGCCACAGCGGCAATAGAGGCCAAAGCTTCTCCACGAAATCCCATGGTCCTAATTTGGAACAAATCTTCAATGGTACTTATTTTACTTGTAGCATGACGGGCAAATGCATTTTGAGCATCAGTGGCACTCATTCCTTTGCCATTATCAATAACTTGAATGAGGGCTTTACCAGCATCATTCACTAATAATTTAATTTCAGTAGCACCGGCATCTACCGCATTTTCCAATAATTCCTTAACCGCACTGGCTGGTCTTTGTATAACCTCGCCTGCCGCAATTTGATTGGCTATGTGGTCTGGAAGTAAATGAATGGTATCGGGCACTTTTAGTCGCTTTTGAAGTGTGTAAAAGTAGTAAATTTGCCTCTTAAAATATCAACTTATGCCAAGAACAGCAGACATTCAAAAACTACCCCATCAATTCCTTCCAAAGGATGCTGTTTTAACTAATTGGGAGAGTATTGAGCCTTATTTTAAGACCCTGGTAGCGCAAAGTATAGATTCAGTGGCAGACCTTGAAAAATGGCTTAAAAGCCTCAGTGAATTAGAGGCTTTTATAAGTGAAGATGCTTGTTGGAGACAGATAAAAATGACCTGTGATACCACCGATAAATCTTTAGAAGCGTCTTTTAATTTTTTCTGCATGGAGATTCAACCCAAAATGCAACCTTATGCAGATGCACTTAATAAAAAACTAATCGCTTGTCCCTTCACGGCCGATTTAAACACAAAAGAATATTTTACTTATTTGCGTTCAGTGAAAAAAAGCATCGAACTATTTAGAGAAGCCAATATTCCTATTCAAGCCGAACTAAGTGTTTTGCAACAACAGTATGGAACTATTGCAGGAAAAATGACCATTACTTTTCAAGAGCAAGAATATACGTTACAACAAGCAGCGCAATTTTTAGAAAATCCAGATAGAGCCATTAGAGAAGAAGTATATCGTAAAATACAAGAACGACGATTGCAAGATCAAAATAGCATGCATGATTTATTTTCAAGCTTAATTCAAAAGCGACATCAAGTAGCTACTAATGCGGGCTTTGCTAATTATAGAGATTATAAATTTCAAGAGCTAGGAAGATTCGATTATTCCAAAGAAGATTGCTTTCAATTTCACGAAGCAATTAAATTACATGTGCTTCCTATCATAGATAAAATTTATGCACGTAAAAAAAAGAAATTAGGCGTACCTACATTAAAGCCTTGGGATACAGAAGCAGAACCAGCGGGCATTGCGCCGTTGAAACCATTTACGGATGGTACTGATTTATTTAATAAATCAGTGGCTTGTTTTGAAAAACTAAATCCATTTTTTGCAGATTGCTTGCGAAAAATGAATGAGCTAAAACATTTTGATTTAGAAAGTAGAAAAGGCAAAGCACCAGGTGGATACAACTGTCCCTTAGCGGAATCGGGAGCACCTTTTATTTTTATGAATGCAGCTGGACAAATGAGCGATGTAACTACTATGGTACATGAAGGTGGTCATGCCATTCATTCTTTTTTAGCGCATCCACTTTCTTTAAGTGCTTTTAAAGAATATCCAATGGAAATTGCAGAAGTAGCAAGTATGTCCATGGAATTATTCACCATGAACCATTGGCAATCATTTTTTGACAAGGAAGAAGATCTACTACGCGCCAAAGAACATCAATTAGAAAGAACCATTACTATTTTCCCTTGGATTGCAATCATTGATAAATTTCAACATTGGGTGTATGAGAATCCAATGCATACCATAGAAGATCGTACTAATGCTTGGAAAGAAATAGTTGCAGAATTTTCTACCGATAGTATTGATTATAGTGGATTAGATGCTTTTAGAGCCATTGGATGGCAAAGGCAATTGCATCTATTTGAAGTGCCTTTTTATTATATCGAATATGGTATTGCACAATTAGGCGCTATTGGCATGTGGATGCAGTATCAAAAAAATCCAACGGAAGCCTTAGAGAATTATATGAATGCTTTAAGCTTAGGAGGTACAAAAACATTGCCTGAATTATATAAAACAGCAGGTATTGAATTTAATTTTTCTCCTAGTTACGTGAAAAAATTAATGGATTTCACGAATCAGGAATTAGAAAAATTGTACGCTTAATTAATTTAGTAGCTTAATTATTAGAGGGTCCGTTGTCAGGCCTATTGCTAGGTCCGTTATTAGGCCTTGGTCCATTATTCGGTCTTGGTCCGTTATTAGGTCTAGGTCCATTATTCGGTCCATTGTTAGGTCTTGGCCCGTTATTAGGACGCATATTCCTATTGTCAGGACGATTATCGCCTCTATTATCTGGTCTATTGTTAGGCCCATTATTATTCATTGGCCTGCGATCATTATTATTCGCATTTCTTTGTTGATCTCTTCTTCTGCGGTCATTTTTTTCTAGACTTCTTAAACTAATTTGACCTACTACATCTACAAATGCTGGTTCTTCTTCTTTAGGTTTTCCACTGGTTATTTCAACTGCTTGTAATTCTTCAACAGCCACCCCTTGCTTGTTTAATTGTTTTATTTCAATAACACGATCAATGGTTAGTGGAAAATGCTTTGTATTATTAGGTAAAGTATACCACATTAAATTTTTGAAAATATCTTTCTTAATTAAAAAGGCTTGTCCCATTACAGTTTGTAATGTATCAGCATAATCAGGGAAGCCTTGTAAGGCATCTAAATAAGTATCTAATTCAAAATTTAAACAACATTTTAATCTACCGCACTGACCACTCAATTTAGTTTGGTTAATAGATAAATTTTGATATCTAGCAGCAGTGGTATTCACGCTTTTAAAATCATGTAACCAAGTACTACAACATAATTCTCTTCCGCAACTTCCAATACCACCCACTTTTGCTGCTTCTTGTCTAATGCCTATTTGTCGCATTTCTACTTTCACTTTAAATTCTCCAGCAAAAGTTCTAATTAATTCTCTAAAGTCGATACGGTCATCAGCAGTATAAAAGAAAGTTCCTTTTTTACCATCTGCTTGCAATTCCACTTCACTTAATTTCATTTCTAATCTTAAGTTTCTGGCAGCAGCCCTGCTTCTCGCTAAAATGGCCGGCTCTCTTTCTTTACTTATATGGTAAGTTTCTAAATCTCTTTCGTTGCTTGGTCGTAAAATCTTTTTCATTTCAGGACTAAACTCATCTGTTCCTCTTTTCTTTAATTGAATACGCACAAGTTCGCCCGTTAAGGAAACTTCGCCTAAGTCAAATCCATTAACGCCTTCTACCGTAACGTAGTCGCCTTTTTCAAAATGTTGTAAACTGGGATTCTTAAAGAATTCTTTTCTACTGCCTTGTTTAAAGCTAACTTCTACTACTTTGCATTGTGCAGCAGTATCATCGATAGGCAAATCGCGTAACCAATCATGTACATTCAGTCTATTACAACCTCCTGTACTACAGCCTCCATTACTTTTACACCCATTAGGGGTACCTGTTCCACAAGATCCACATCCCATATATGTAAGTTCTACTGTTAATGAATAAAAATACCAGGCCTAGCTTCTTTTCTCTATTTTCTTCGCCACTTTGCTAGGCATCAGTCAAAATTAAGGTTTTGTTCTGAATGATATGATAGAACTTGATGCCCAAGGCCATAAAAAGCATCTTTGGGTTGGCATTTCTTTCAATATAGTAGGTGGCTTTGTCTATTTCTTGAATAATAGCCTCCATTTGCCCTACACTTGCTATCTTATTGATTCTCAATGCAAAGTCTTTTAAATCTGGGTCCAAGGGGAGGTCGGTTCCCAATATTTTTAAGCGAATACTTTGCTCTAATAAATGATTGAAATATTTCAAAAACTGCTTCTGGGGCTCCCTGCCCATTTTGCTAGTCTCATCCACCCACTTTACCTGCGCAACAGGCCCATTTTTTAAGATCGCATTTAGCCACTCTCTAATTTGAGTTAGGTAGTCGGCATCGCTATGTTGTAATAAGTGGAGCGCTTCTCTATAGTTACCATCAGACATGGAGGCAATTTGAGCCGCCTTCTCTTTTTCTATTTGTCCTTTTGTGATAAGCGCTTCTTCTATTTCTTGACTCGTTAAGCGGGGTACTTTAATAAATTGACATCTACTTAAAATAGTGGGCAAAATATTTTCTTCACTAGCAGCTACTAAAATAATGATGGTATTATCGGGGGGCTCCTCAATTAATTTTAAAAGCTTATTGCCTTCTTTGCCTAAGTATTCTGGCATCCACATCACTAAAACTTTATAAGCACTTTCAAAACTTTTAAAGGATAATTTTTTTATTACTTCTGCGCATTCGTCTGCACTAATATTTCCTTGCTTGTTTTCGGCTTTAATAAATTGCAACCAGTCATATACATTCCCATAAGGATAGCCCATTATAAATTCTCTCCATTCTTCGATAAAGTTGGCGCTCAAATTTTTTTGACCTGGTTTTTCGGTAATGGAAGGGAAGGAAAAATGCAAATCGGGGTGCATCAATTTGCTTGCTCTATGATAAGCAGGTAAATCTTCTATTTGATCTGGTGTGTAAAAAGTATTTGCTGTAATGGTCTTTGAGGCATCACCAAATAGGTCTGCTCCTGCGCCTTCATTATTTGCGGGGATGCTTACAATATATTGTGCAAAAGCAATAGCTAAAGGCAGTGCCCCAGCGCCTTCTGGCCCTACAAATAATAAAGCATGACTTAGTCTTTTTTGTTCTACTAAGTGCACCAATTGCTTTTTTAAAGAGGACTGTCCTATTACTTCGCTAAATAACATGAGACGAAGATAATGGATAGTTTATAAAAGCAAGCCAAAAACAGGGAAGGGTAATTATTTTAGATAAGACAAAATAGCGTCGCTATCTGGTTTTACGTTGCTTGGGAAATAAGCAATCATTTTACCATTTTCGTCAATCAAAAACTTATTAAAATTCCAACCAATACTAGCGTCTAAGATTCCGTTTTGTGCCTTCTGTGTTAGCCATTGGTAGATAGGTGCGATATTGTCACCTTTAACGTCAATTTTATCTGCTAAAGGGAAAGTAACACCATAGTTCTTTTTACAAAAAGCAACAATCTCTTCATTGCTACCTGGCTCTTGTCCACCAAATTGGTTACAAGGGAAACCAACAATTACCAATTTGTCTTTATACTGTTCGTATACTTTTTCTAATCCTTCGTATTGAGGGGTATATCCACATTTAGAAGCGGTGTTCACGATTAAAATTTTCTTTCCTTTAAAGCTGGCTAAATTTAAATTTTTTCCATCAATGCCTTTTACAGAAAAGCTGTGTATACTTTGTGCGCTAGTAGTTAAAACTGTTGCAAGTAATAAAATGCTTAATAATGTTTTCATAATTGCTTTCGATTATATTTTATTAAATATTGTGTATTTTTTATTTCAAATGCTAAGTTGACATTCTCTATTCAATATAACAAAAATAGTTTTAAAAGGTTTACTAGAGGGTATAGGCTGCGGCCACAATGCTAATGGAGCAGGGATGTGATTCCTTCCACAAGCACTTGCAGGCAGCTTCTAGGGTAGCCCCTGTGGTAATGACGTCGTCCACCACTACTATATTTTTTGACATAAGTTTATGAGGGGTAATAACTGTAAAAGGGTGGGATATGCTCAGACTTCTTTCGATCCTTCCTTTTCCTGTTTGACTGGTCGAGTTTTTTAACTTGCGCAGTATGGGAAGAATTTCAATATGGGGTAATTTTTGTTGGATGCCTTCGCAAATAAGCATTGCTTGGTTATACCCTCTTTTTCTTTGTTTCTTTTTGGTAAGGGGAATGGGAATCATACAATCAATTGTTTTGAAACGATGACTTTCAAGCATTTCTTGTCCAATAATGTTTCCCAGCAACCAACCTGCTTTTTTTTGATGTTTATATTTTAAGGCAAATAGTAAAGATTGCACGATACTTTCTTTCGTAAAAAATAAACTTGCACCTGCTTCTTTAATGGGTACTCTTCCCCAAAATATTTTTTCTATGCTATTTTTTTCAATAGATATAAACTTTGTATAGGGTAAACTTTTTTCACAGGGTAAACATAATAAAGTACTAGCTGCTAAATTTTCGCTACCACATTGCATGCAAATATGAGGATAAAATAAATGTAAAAAACCAGCGCTATATTGTTGAATGCTTTTAGCAAGCGGCGTAAGAATTCGATACTTAGGCATTAAAGAAAAGGGTATAGGCTTCTTGCACCGTTTCTACTGCTACAATGGAAATGCCTAATTTTTTGGTATCAAGTCCTTTTTGATTAAAACTAGAAATAACAATTTTTTCAAAGCCTAATTTTTCAGCTTCAGCTATTCTTTGTTGAATTCTATTCACTGCTCTTATTTCACCATTAAGACCTACTTCGCCAGCAAAGCAGATACCTTGTGGTAAAGGAAGGTCTTCATAAGAAGATAGTAAAGCTAAAATGATAGATAAATCCATAGAGGGATCTTCTATTTTTAAACCACCCGCAATATTTACAAATACATCTTTCATGCCAAAGGCAAAGCCGCCTCTTTTTTCTAAAACAGCCAATAAAAGTTGTAATCTTCTCAAATCAAATCCGGTAACTGTTCTTTGTGGGGTGCCATACACGCTTTGTGTTACCAACGCTTGCACTTCAATTAATAAAGGTCTCATGCCTTCCATAGAGGCAGCAATAGTGCTACCACTTAGCGCTTCATTTCTTTGTGCTATTAAAAAAGCAGATGGATTAGTGACTACTTTCATTCCTTCGCTTGTCATCTCATAAATACCTAATTCGCTAGTGCCGCCAAATCTGTTTTTTAATGTACGAAGCATGCGATAAGCATAATGCCTATCACCTTCAAATTGCAAAACAGTATCCACCATATGTTCCAAAATTTTTGGTCCTGCAATAGTACCTTCTTTGGTTATATGTCCAATTAAAAATACCGGCGTACCAGTTTCTTTTGCAAAACGTTGAAATTCTGCAGCCGTTTGTTTTATTTGAGAGACACTACCTGCCGCAGCTTCAATTACATTTGATTCTAAGGTTTGTATAGAGTCAACAATAACGACAGTAGGTTTTAATTTTTTGATCGCTTTAAAAATAGCAGCAGTATGCGTTTCAGTTAAAAGATAAAACTGATCGTTTTTAATATTCAATCTATCAGCTCGCATTTTTATTTGTTGAATACTTTCTTCACCGCTGATATATAAAACTACCTGATCTTTCATCAGTAATCCTTGTTGTAAAAACAAAGTGCTTTTTCCTATTCCAGGTTCTCCTGCAACGAGTATAATGGAACCCATAACAATACCGCCTCCTAAAACTCTATTTAATTCTGCATCGCCGCTATCAATTCTTTTTTCTGATAAGCTATTCACCTCATTCAGAGGGATGACGGTGGTACCTTTTTGATTGGTATGATATTCTTCCCAAGTACTTTCTTTTTCTTTACCGCTTTCAATTAATTCTTCCGTAAAGGTATTCCACTCATTGCATGAGGGACATTTGCCCGCCCATTTGGTAGATTCATACCCACAATTATTGCAGAAGAAAGCAGACTTAGATTTACTCATGTAGTAAAGATAATGGCAAAAATAAAACCAAGCGAAGTAAAAGCCGAAATTTCCTTAGAACTTTATTTCTTCTTGTTGGTCATCCAAGAAACGGTATTCTACTAGATGACTGGTATTGGATGCCTGTGAGGTTAACTTGATTTTGTACTTCTTTTTCCAGCGCTTAATGATACTCGTGAAAATACCCTTTGTCAAGAAGGAGTGTATAATCGGATGTACCAATATCGTTAATGCTTTATGGCCATGTGTTGCTAAATAGGCTAATTTTTTCTCCATTTCGTCTTCGAGTAGAAGTGCAGAGGTTATTTTACCAGAGCCTGCACATGCAGGGCAATCCTCCGAAGTATTAATATTTACTTCAGGTCTAATTCTTTGACGCGTGGCTTGTAATAAACCAAATTTTGAAATAGGTAAAACAGTGTGTCTTGCACGGTCGGTTTTCATATGTTCTTCTAAGGCCTCTTGTACTTTTCTGCGGTTGTCGGGCAGTTTCATATCAATGAAGTCTACCACTATAATACCACCAATATCTCTGAGTCTAAGTTGTCTCGCTATTTCTTGAGCAGCTTCTAAATTTGTTTGTAAGGCATTTTCTTCTTGATTATTGCCTACACTTTTAAAACCGCTATTTACATCAATGACATGTAATGCTTCTGTATGTTCGATAATTAAGTAAGCGCCGCTATTTAAATTAACGGTTTTGCCAAAAGAAGATTTTACTTGTTTGGTAATGCCATACTGATCAAAAATGGGTTGATCTCCCGAATACATGGAAAGAATATTAGATTTATGCGGGGCAATTCTTTGTAAATAACTTAAAGTGATATCGAAAATCTTTTTATCATTTACGACAATTTTATTGAAGTCTTCATTTAGCAAGTCTCTTAGAATGCTAGTAGTTTTACTTTCTTCATTCATAATTCTAGCAGGAGGTAAAGCTCCTTTCAAATTAGATTGAATATTTTTCCAATTTTGCGTAAGTGTGAGTAAATCTTCGTGTAATTCAGCAGTCGATTTTCCTTCGGCGGCAGTTCTTACAATAACACCAAAGTTTTTGGGTCTTACAGCTTCAAATATCTTCTGAAGTCTTTTGCGTTCTTCTCCTGAATGTATTTTTTTGGAAACGGCTACAATTTCATTAAACGGTGTTAGTACTACGAAGCGACCAGCTAGTGAAATTTCACAAGTAAGTCTTGGCCCTTTGGCAGCAATAGGTTCCTTTAAAATTTGTACTAAAATGGTTGGTTTACCATTTAGCACTTCACTAATTTTACCTGTCTTAACAATTTCAGGGGCAGATTGAAATTTAGCAAAATCAAATTGATTGTTGTTATCGTTTGTAGATAACTGCGTAAACTTGATAATTGATTTAGCGTAAGGGCTCAAGTCGGTATAATGCAAGAAGGCATCTTTTTCAAAACCAACATCCACAAATGCGGCATTTAAACCGGGTATAATTTTTTTAACTTTACCTAAATACAAGTCTCCAACAGACCAACGGGCGTCCATTTTTTCGTTGTGTATTTCAACCAACTGTTTTTCCTCTAATAAGGCAATTTCAACTCCTTCTGGGGAGCTATTAATAATTAAATCTTTGTTCACGATAGCAACTTTTAAAAACAGGTAGCCCGCAAGATAGCGAAGCAGCTGCTTTATTTTTTTTGAGACACATCCACTTTACAAAGGAAGGAAAAGGTAAAGTAAAGTTGCTTAGTAGATAAGTGGTGTGTATAATTTGAAAAGAAGACAAGCGTATTTAAATGATTAAATACGCTTGTCTTAGGATAGAGAACTATTTGTTCTTTTTCTTATGACGATTCTTTCTTAAACGTTTTTTTCTTTTGTGCGTCGCAATTTTATGACGCTTTCTTTTTTTACCACAAGGCATGTCCGATAATTTTTGTTATAAAATGTTATTTCTTTAATTCTTGAATTCTTTTAGTAACCGCTTCTTTCGCTGCTGGTATGTTTACCTTTTCTCTTACTTTGGTATACCATTCTATGGCGCTATTTTTTTGATTGATCAACTCATAACATTCTGCCAAGTTAACCATGGCTTCTATGTTATTGGGTTCTAGGTTAATGATGATTAAGAAACGTTCAATTGCTTTTTCATACTGGCCCGATTTTTTACCTCCTAATGCTAAAATAAGTTGGCCATAAGTATTTTGTGGGTTTTTGTCCACTACTTCTTTCACCTTCAAAATGCCTTGCATGGGATTGTCTGAAATATTTCCAAACAGGTAGCAGGCACCTAAATTTATTTTTGATGTATCATTTATAGGATTGATAACCAATGCTTTCTCTAAAAGAACTTTTGCATTTAGTGCCATCCATTTCTGAAGGGCAGGTGGTGCGTCAGGCGTTGTTAAGTTATTTACCAACAGCTGGGCTGCAAAAGTGAGGCTTTTTTCAGTATTTTCCAACAAAGCAGCACTGTAAGTATAATATAAATAAGGTTCGATACGCTTAGCTGAATCTGCCCAAAAGCTAATCAGCTTTTTAAAAGCTTTTACACTATCTGCCACCGATTTTGATGTAGTAAGTTGATTTTCAATGGATAGTAAGGCTATTTTTTGCTCTCCGTTTAAACTTAACTTGGCACCGTCCACAATAGACTTAGAGGTAACAGCTTCATTTCCAAGCATTTCGCTAGAAGCAGCTGGTTCAATTTTTTTAGATTTTGGAACTAAAAAGTAAAGAATGCTAAATAAAAGCAAGCCAATTAAGACAACAATAAACTGAGGTTTCTTCAAAGTAGGTCAATTTCAGGCAAAGGTAAGTTACTTACGTTTGCTTTTTACCTCGTTTACAAATTCTTTTGCAGGTTTAAATGCAGGAATAAAATGTTCAGGAATTTGAACCGCAATATTCTTTTTAATATTACGTCCAATTTTTGCGGCTCTCTTCTTAGTGATAAAGCTGCCAAAGCCACGTATATAGATGTTTTGGCCGTTTGCTAAGTTTTCTTTCACTTCCTTAAACATAGTTTCTAAAGTAACTAATACGTCCACTTTAGGGATTCCAGTTTTTTCAGAAATTTGATTGATAAGATCAGACTTTCTCATGAAGTTTAATTTTTGGTGTTCAGTATTAAAAATAAATTAAATTTTACCTTTTTACAACTATATTCCAATATTTTTATCCATTTTAGCCCATAATTATAAGCTTATATACATATATATTTATTATATATAAAATAATATAAATGTGTAATAGTTGAATTTGTGTCTAATTTGAACGTATTTTCCCTTTTTTAATCCATTTTTGTCCTCATGGCTACCCCTTTTACTAAATTACTTTTACAATGGAATTTGAGCGCAAATAATCGCCCAATGCCCTGGAAAGGTGTAAAAGATCCTTATAAAATATGGCTGAGTGAGATTATTTTACAACAAACAAGGGTGGAACAAGGCTGGGCCTACTATGAAAAGTTTCTAAAAAACTACCCAACTATCTTTATGTTGGCTGCTGCAAAGGAGGAAAAAGTTTTTAAACTTTGGGAAGGACTTGGTTATTACAATAGATGTAAAAATTTATTATTTACTGCCAGACATATTGTTTCGAACTTAAATGGAAAATTTCCCGATAGTTATGAGGCATTACTTTTATTAAAAGGAGTAGGGCCCTACACGGCTGCTGCTATTTCCTCTTTTGCTTATAATTTACCACATGCAGTTGTCGATGGCAATGTGTTTAGAGTTTTTTCTAGATTTTATGGAGTGCAAACGCCCATTGACACAAAAGAAGGCATTCAAATATTTAATAGTATTGCCACTCAAAATTTGTCCACTACGCAAGCTGGCATTTATAATCAAGCCCTAATGGATTTTGGAGCAACAGTGTGCAAACCTATGGCACCATTGTGTCCTAGCTGTGTCATGCGAAAAAAATGTGTAGCATTTACAAATAATCAAGTAAATCTACTTCCTATAAAAATTAAATCTATTCAAAAGAAAAATAGGTTTTTTGATTTTTTAATTTTTAAGTACAATGAAACCTACTTGCTTCAAAAAAGAGGAGCTGGCGATATTTGGGCAAACTTGTATCAGTTTTATTTAATTGAAAATAATAGTATTGCCCCCATCAATTCGGCTTATATCCAAAAAGTAATGCTAGACCCATTGACCATTTCAAAGGATAGTATTGTAACAATAACACCTTCAACTGTTTTTAAACAACAACTTACGCATCAACAAATTGAGGCTAGATTTATATTAATTTCTTTAGCCGTGAAACCGGCCATTTTTGCCTCCGCTTTATGGGTTAAAAAGGCTGGTTTAGATAAATTCCCTTTTCCTAAAATAGTTAATGAATTTTTAAAAATGGCTAGGGTAAAGGGGAAATCGGGTTTTTCTTTTTAAAAATGGTAACTTTCCGGTATAAAATTGATCTACATTGGAATATCATTCGGGCCCTTTGCTTACTATATTAACTTCGAACATGGCCATGCTACAACAGGATTCAGGTTTAATTATTTTAATGTTTATTTTATTATTTCTATCATTTGCAATAGCTGGCTCCGAAGTTGCTTTTTTTTCCTTGTCTTATAAAGACATTCAAGTTTTAAAAACAAAACAATACAAACCTCTTCAAAGAATAGTTACTTTATTAGAGGAGCCTAAAAAGCTTTTAACATCTATGTTAATTGCGAATAGCTTTATTAATATTTGTATTATTTTAATTGCTAATATTTTAATTGATCATTTTTTTATTTTTGATACTTTTTCTTTTCCTGGAATAGAGTTTATTATTAAAGTGATTACCGTTACTTTATTACTTTTATTTTTTGGAGAAATTTTGCCAAAGGTAATGGCAACACAAAATAATATTCGTTTTGCACAAGACTTTGGTATACTTATTCAGGGCGTGTATATTATTTTTTCTAAGCCTAGTGGCTTAATGGTAAAGTATACTAATAGTATAGAAAAAAGATTAGCGCAAAAAAACTTTGGTAGTTCCTATAGTATGGAAGAGCTAGATCATGCTATAGAATTAACCACTTCTCCCAATAATCAAGCCAATGAGAAAAGTATTTTAAAGGGTATTGTAAAGTTTGGAAATATTTCGGTTAAGCAAATCATGAAAACAAGGCTAGATGTTTGTGGTGTTGATGGGGATGTTGATTTCAATGATTTATTGGCGCATATAAAAGAACATAATTATAGCCGTTTCCCTATTTATAAAGAAGACTTAGACACTATTATAGGTATTATTCATACCAAAGATATTATCCCGCATATTGGTGAAAACGCAAGCTATGATTGGAAACCATTGATTCGAACTGCTTTTTTTGTACATGAACAAAAAATGATAGAAGATTTATTAAAAGAATTTCAATCAAAAAGAATTCATTTCGCAATTGTCGTGGATGAATTTGGAGGGACTAGTGGTATTATAACTTTAGAGGATATTTTAGAGGAAATTGTAGGAGATATAAAAGACGAATTTGATGAAGAAGAGTCTATGATAAAAAAAATAGATCAGTATCATTATATCATTGAGGGGAAAACTACTATTATTGATTTGTGCAATTTTATTGAATTAGCGACTACCTATTTTGATAGTGTAAAAGGGGAGAGTGATACTGTTGCTGGATTATTTTTAGAATTAGCGGGCGCTTTCCCGGTGATACAGCAAGTTGTAAAATTTCAACAATTTAGTTTTACTGTTTTGGAAATACAGAAAAATAGAATTCATAAAATACAACTCATTATTACTCCTTTACCTACCCAAAATGTTGAACATGCGTAAAGCAGTTGTATTGAAATTATCTGTGTTACCTGTCATGAGTTTATTGGCATTTCTATTATTAGTGATGGCTTGCAATACTCCTTTTAGCCCTAAGAAAAAGGGGTATCCGACCATCTATTTTCCTTCAAAAACCTATCAGGTATTTAATCAAAAAAGCGATCCATTTTCTTTTGAATATCCAACATATGCTGTGATTGAAAACAATTTAAAAAATCAGGGAGCGGGCTTTCAAAAAGGCAATTGGCTTAATATTCGCTTCCCCGCACAGCAAGCAACTATTTATGTAAGTTATATGTACATTCAGCCCAATCAATTTGATACTTTGATTAAAGACGCCTACACTTTTGCCAATAACCATAATAATAGGGCAAGTTCTATTAGCGATTCAATATTTAGGAATCCTCAAGGTGTAGAGGGTATTTTTTTTACAATTGACGGAGACGTAGCCACCCCTTACCAATTTTTTTTAACTGATACTACATCGCACTTTTTTAGAGCTGCTTTATATTATGATACCACCCCCAATCAAGATTCTTTAGCACCTGTCAATAACTTTTTATTAAAAGATATCAAGCACCTATTGAATACATTTAGTTGGAAAAAATGATACCTTTAATGCATAAATATTAGTATGATTATTATTGACAATGTTTTAGTGAGCGACTTATTAGTAGAAGAACAATTTGTATGTGACTTAACCAAATGCAAAGGAGGATGTTGTGAAGATGGAGACGCGGGTGCCCCGCTTGAAAATAAAGAAAAAGAGTACGTTAAAGATTACTACGAACAAGTAAAACCTTATATGACCAAAGAGGGGATAAAAGAGATTAAGGAAGTGGGTCCCTTTTTATATGATCGTGAGTTTGGCTGGGTAACTCCCACTATTAATGGTCAAATTTGCGCATATGGTTTTAGAGATAAAGCCGGGGTTATTAAATGTTCTTTTGAACAAGCTTATAATGATGGAAAAATTCCTTGGAAAAAACCAATAAGCTGTCATTTGTTTCCTATCAAAGTACAAAAAAGCAAGGCAGACCCTAGTATGGAATATGTGAATTATGAGCCCCGTGAAGATTTATGCAAAGCGGCCTGTTCTTTAGGGGTTAAATTAAAAGTACCTGCTTACCAGTTTTTAAAGGAGTCAATTGTTAGAAAGTATGGGGAAACTTTTTATGAGACCTTAGATGCTACCGCTAAACATCTTAAGAATAAATAGCTATTTTTGTAATCATGCAAAGTATATACGCCGAATCATTCCTATCTAAAAGCACTGCAAAGGCAGTTGATAAAGCGCATCGAAAAAAAATCAATTTTAACATTGGTAAGTATAATGCAGTCGTTCCTAAAGGGAAAGAGCAATTCACAGATTTAAATCGAGTGAAAGAGTTAGCTAAAAATAAAAAGTGGGATGCCATTGAGCATTTAGATTTATACTTAACACAATTTGAAGAACAAATTACTAAAAGAGGGGCTAAGGTTTTTTGGGCTGAGGATAGTGAACAAGCTTTAAATTTAATTGGCGAAGTTTGTGCTGCAAAAAAATGTACTTCTGTGGTGAAAAGTAAAAGCATGGTGACGGAAGAAATACATTTAAACAATTATTTAGAATCTATAGGTATAGAAAGTGTGGAAACCGATTTGGGTGAATACATTCAACAAATGGATGGCGAAGCGCCTTATCATATTGTGACGCCTGCAATGCATAAAAGCAAAGAAGATGTTGCAAAACTTTTTGCAGAAAAATTGGGTACTGATATTAATTTAACCCCAGAGCAATTAACCTTAGTGGCCAGAAAGAATTTAAGAGAAAAGTATGTTCAAGCAGAAATTGGGGTAACAGGTGCTAATTTTATTATTGCAGATATTGGTGGCATTGCAGTGACTGAAAACGAAGGCAATGCGCGCTTGTCGGCTTCTTGGCCTAAGACACATATTGTTATTGTAGGTATTGAAAAAATGATTCCCTCTATTACGGATCTTGGTTTATTTTGGCCATTACTAGCCACTTATGGAACAGGTCAACAAATTACAGTGTATAATAGTATTATTTCAGGTCCTCGCAAAGCAGATGAATCAGATGGTCCTGAAGAGATGATTGTTATATTACTTGACAATGGACGTACTGAACTATTAGCCAATGCAAAAAGTAGAGAAGCGCTTTATTGTATCAGATGTGGAGCTTGTTTAAATGCCTGCCCAGTTTATAAAAATATTGGTGGCCATGCTTATGATACTACTTATAGTGGTCCTATTGGAAGTGTGATTACGCCGCATTTAAGAGGTATGCATGACTACAAACATTTAAGCTATGCTTCTAGTTTATGTGGCAATTGCACAGAAGTTTGTCCTGTTAAAATAAATTTACACGAGCTATTATTAGAGAATAGAAAAGAGGCGGTTGAATTAGGTGAAAGTAGTTTTGCTGAAAAATTTGCTTGGAAAATATGGAAACAAACTTCCATGAATCGTCAATTAATGAACCAAGGCACTGCCCCTATTAAAAACTGGGTCATCAATAAAATGTTTAAGGGATGGAGCAATCAAAGAGCACCATTATCTTTTCCGCCTAAAACATTTAATCAACTTTGGAAAGAGGGACATAAGAAATAGTTACATCCCATCTGCATCTGCAATAGCTTCTACTGGATCCTTCTGATTTTTCAAACTCCTATTTACTAAATACACTCCAATGAGGGTACAGATAGTACCAATGATACTAGTGAAAGTCATTTTCTCCTTTAAGAGTAAAGAACCTACCCATATAGCAACGATGGGATTGATATAGGCATATAGAGAAGCAATTGCTGGATTTAAATGCTTCATGCTATAGATAAAAGAAATAAATGCAAAAACGGAACCGCCAATAACCATGTAGATGATAACACCCCAAGACACGGCAGGAATTTCATGCAAAGCAATATAGTTTCCTGTATAGAGTGTAAAGAGTCCCATAGTGGCAGCGCTTATTAGCATTTGCCAACCAATAGAATAATAAGCGTTCATATTTATTTTATTCCTTGAAATAATAATAGAGCCAATACTCCAAGTAAACATTGCAAATAAGGATAAACCTACGCCTAATGCATAATGTGTTCCATGAACTAGCAAACTATCCTTATAAAAAATAAATATGATACCTAATAAGCCTAAGAATAAACCAATAAGTGTTTGTGTTGTAATTTTAATGGCTTTGAAATAAAATCGTTCAATAAGTACTACAGATAAAGGATATAAGGCTGCAATTAATGCAGCTAAGCCACTTGTAATAAATTGTAAACCATAAGTGGCAATGCCATTAGAAGAAACAAACATTAAAAAAGCCATGGGAATTAACCATAGGAATTGTTTAAAGGAAGGCATGCCTTCGCCTCTCAATAAAAAAAAGCTTACATAAATACTGCCACCTAATAATTGTCTAATACTTGCTAATTGAAAAGCAGGCATATGCGATACTCCCATTTTACTCGCCACCCATGTAGTCCCCCAAACAAGACTCGTAACGGTTAAGGCTAAATAAGCTTTTTTTTGGTTAGCCATTTTGTTGGGAAATTAATTTTTTCAAAAGAAGGTCTTGATTAATGTTTAAAGTGTCTTTGTTGGGTCATTACCATAGCTAAACCATTGGCTTGACAATAAGCAACACTATCTTTATCACGAACAGATCCACCTGGTTGAATATAGGCTTCTATACCTTCTTCGTGTGCAATGCGAACACAATCATCAAAAGGAAAAAATGCGTCAGAGGCTAAAGTAGCCCCCTTTAAATCAAATTTAAATTGCTTTGCTTTGTCAATAGCATGCCTTAAGGCATCTATCCTGCTGGTTTGACCACAGCCCTTTCCTACCAATTGTGTATTCTTTATTAAGGCAATAGCATTACTTTTCAAATGCTTGCAAATAATATTTCCAAAAATCAAGTCTTCCTTTTCTTTGTCTGTACATGGTCTTGCGCCCACTTCCTCCCATTGACTGTAATTGCCATTGTCTAAACCTTGCTCCAAAGTGCCGTTAAGTATTGATTTTTTTTGCGTCGGGTTAAAACTTATTTCATTTTTTAATTGCAATAAGATTCTATTTTTCTTAGCAGTTAAAATAACCAACGCCGCAGGATCAAATGCTGGTGCAATTAGCACTTCAAAAAATAATTCTTGAATGGCTTCTGCAGTGGCGACATCAATAGTGGCATTGGTTACAAGTACGCCACCAAAAGCGCTTTCAGGATCGCCGGCTAATGCAGCTTGCCAACTTTCAAATACATTATTTCTTTGTGCCACACCACATACATTGGTATGCTTAATAATTGCAAAACTTGTTAAAGGTAAATCGCCAATTAAAGCAATAGCAGCATCTACATCCACTAAATTATTATAAGACAATTCTTTGCCATGTAATTGCGTAAACCAATCTTCTAAATTGCCATAGAAAGTAGCCACTTGATGTGGGTTTTCGCCATATCTTAAAACCTTACCAGCAGTTGGGTTAAAATAATTACTAATAGCTATATCGTAATGCATTACTACTTCAAAAGCTTTAGCAGCAAATGCTTTTCTTTGTTCAATGGTGGTAGCGCCCTTTTGATCAATCAATATTTGATTCAATTTTGAATAATCATCTTTAGCAGCAATTACCACTAAGTCTCTGAAATTCTTACCAGCGGCTCTAATCATCGACGGCCCTCCAATATCAATTTTTTCTATGATTAGTTTTTCTTCGTCGGTACTTTTTAGTGTTTCTTCAAAAGGGTATAAGTCTACAATCACTAAATCTAATGCAGGTATTTTATACTGCTCCATTTCTTTTAAGTCCTGGGCTTCATACCTTCTTCCTAAAATGCCACCAAAAACAGAAGGGTGTAATGTTTTTACTCTTCCGCCTAAGATGGAAGGATACCCTGTTACGGTTTCCACACCAATACAAGGGATACCTAATGCTTCAATGAATTGTTGTGTTCCTCCTGTAGAATAAATGGTAATATTTAAAGCATGTAAGGTTTTTGCCAATGGGGCTAAACCATCTTTGTAAAAAACTGAAATAAGGGCTGATTGTATTTTCTTTTCCATAAGCAAAGGTAAGCTCTTCTGATTTTTTGCTTCTTTTAGCTTTTCCACAAAAATTAGCCTTGACTGAATAACTTTATGATGGTATAGCAACAAAATAGGCCTGCCAGGTATAGTAAGTTGCTAGCACGTTTTGTATAAAGCCAGCGATATAGTAATAGGAGGGCAAGATAAAATACAAGCACTTGGTCCCTACTAAATGAAAGGCTTATGGAATTATTCAGGGGTGTGCTATATAAATAACTAATAGCTTTATTCATACCTATTATATATTTTTCTATTATTTGACCTATTATGAAGGGCAGTCCAGCAATAGGAGGGGTTAGCACTAATAAAGCCAGTGCATATAATAGTAGACTGCTTAAAGGCACCATAATGAAATTGCTCACTATAACTAAGGAAGCTAATTGGTGAAAATGAAATACTAATATGGGCAAAGTAGTTAATTGTGCAGATAATGTAATGCAAAAATTGCTCCATAAAAAAACAAGGGTTGGATGCTGCATGGGCATCATTTTTTTAAATAACGGATAAAATAAATGGATACCCACCACTGCTGCATAGGATAATTGTAATCCAATATGCTGTATACTTTTTACATCAAATAATAATAACAATAAGATGCCCGCTGCTATTGCATTTAGGGTAAAGCTATTGGCGTCTAAATATTTACCCATAAAATAAATACAAAAAAATACACAAGCCCTCACTATGGAAGGGCTTGCGAAAGCCATTAGGGTGTAAGTCCAAACGCTAGCCAGTACAATGACTAGTTCTAAGAAAATGAATATTTTTTTTCTGGGGAGCCACTGTGTAATAGCTGTTACGTTTTTAAAAATAATTTCAAGGTGCATACCGCTAATGGCAACAATATGAATAATACCCAGTTGCGTGTAGGCTTTCAAAATTTCCTTATTTAAATCAGATTTAATGCCAAGTAATAAAGCTTGTGCAAAACCATTGGCTTCTTTGGAAACAAGGGTAGCGTTTAGTTTTGCAATAATTGCATTTCTACAAAAGAGTATAAATTTTTCTGGGTAAGGGAGGTGTAATAAATTTTTTTCTTGGGTTATAAAAAATAGTAAGATGCCCCAACAAAATAATATAAGTAACACTATGATTCCTTGATAAAAACTCGCGCTAGGATGAGCAATGCATAACTGCAATATCAGTAGTGTTGCAATAAGCAAGCCTACTGATTCGCTCCTACTTATGGAATAATAGGGTTCCATAAAAACACTAGCAAAGACAAGGCTTCCCATTAAAATACTCGCTATAAATAAAAGCGGATGGGCGGCTCTAAAATGAGCGGGTGTTTTTTCCATCTGGAATAATACACCCTTTATAATGCACTTTACTTTCGGGAAATACCTTAAAAAATTAACTCGAAATACTTATTTAAGTACCCATTAAAAAAATAACTAATTTTTTATGAAGCTCCGGTAGGTTTGATTTCCAATACGCCATAGTGGCTGTTACAATAGATTCATTAGGCCCTGTAATGTCAACGCCAATACACAATTTAGTATTGGGTTTACAAGTATTTAAGATGGTTTCTAATAATTGATTGTTTCTATACGGTGTTTCGATAAATAGCTGTGTGCAATTTCTTTGTAGGGTATCTGCTTCAAGTGCTTGAATTTTTTTCTTTCGCTCCATTGCATCAATGGGCAAATATCCGTGAAATTGAAATAAGTTGCCATTCATGCCACTTGCCATTAAGGATAGTAGGATAGAGGATGGCCCTGTATAAGGTTTGATGGATACACCCATTTCTTGTGCAGTTGCTACTAATATTTGCCCAGGATCGGCAATGCCTGCGCAACCTGCTTCAGAGATGATGCCAATATTTTTTCCCTGTCTTAATAAATCTTTAAAAGCCACTAATTGCGTTGCTTCTACTTTATGAATAGGATACCAGCTATAATTATCGATAACCATTTCCTTCCACAATTTTTTAAAATAACGTCTTGCTGTTTTTTCTTCTTCCACAAAAAAAGCATCGCATTGTTGTATCCATTTAACGACATCAGTAGGTAAGGCATCCCAACCTTCTTCATGTAAAATCATCGGCAATAAAAATACTTTTCCTTGGGTCATTAGTCTTTGTCTTTAAGTTCTTGTGTATTTAATTGAGCTGCTATTAGTGAATAAAAAGGAGCTGTAATCCATCCTATAATAGGAAGTAAGTGCATCATATAAAAAATTAATCCATTGCCTATGGGCAATCCTTTGTGGTTATTGACATATGCTGCGGAGGCTACTTTGTTTTGTTTTTCTGTGGCTAGCCCGTAATCTAACATCGCATAACCAAAAAAGTAGCATTCAATAATGATAGTGATAAAAGGAGTGAACCAACCTACAATAGGTAAAGTACAAATAATTACAATGGGAATTAGATATACTGTTTGCCACAATAAATTAGTCACATTTAATAAGAGCGCTCTAGAAACTAATTTTTGATACGCCTTCCAATTAAAAATAAAGGGTTCTTTTTTATTAATGGCTTCAATGCGTAAATGGAAGTAGGAGAAATAAGGTGCAAATAATAAAAGAAAAATATATTTGAATAAGGCGAAGTAAAATAATAGCAAGGTGAACCATAGCCAAAAACTACCCATGGTAATAAAAAATCCAATAAGGTCACTACTTAAATTATCTACCCATGATTTTAAGCCTGTTCTTAAAATAATCCATTCAATGAAAAAACTAGAGGATTGACTAAAATAATTCATGCCTACAATAAATAAATAAGCATAAATAATGCCAGGTATGATCATCCATTTCCACAACTTATGTTGTAAAATAAAACGATGTGCAGTAAAATAGGCACGAATGGCAAGAATAAGTTCTTTTAGCAAATCTTAGTTTTGGCTAAAGATACGAACTAGTCTTAAAGTAGACCGCTTTAGGATTGCATTTTAGTGCCATAGGCGAGATCACCAGCATCTCCTAAGCCTGGTATAATATAGCTTTTATCATTTAGTGTCTCGTCAATATCACCACACCAAATTGGTATTTGTTTGCCCAATGCAGCTTCTACCGTCTCAATACCCTTTTTACTTGCAATGGCTACTACTATATGTAATTCTTTAGGTGTATAAACTTTCGTAAGTGCATTGATAGTTTGAATGAGCGATGCGCCGGTGGCTAACATCGGATCTGATACAATCACTATTCTATTGTTTAAATCGGGGCAACTTAAATATTCAATACTTATTTCAAAGCTTCCATTATCATGATGTTTGCGGTATGCGGATATAAAAGCATTATCGGCTTTATCGAAATAATTTAGCATGCCTTGGTGTAAAGGAAGTCCTGCTCTTAAGATAGTGGCTAGTACAGGTTGTTCTACCAATACTTTTGATGAATGGGTACCCAAAGGTGTTTGCGTAGCTTGTATTTTGGAAGGCATGAGTTTACTCATTTCATAGGCTGCAACTTCACCAATTCTTTCTAGATTTCTTCTAAACCGCATTCTATTATTTTGAATATTCACATCTCTTAACTCGGCAATCCAATTGCTCATTAAACTATGCTTCTCGCTTAAATGATGTACCATATAATTTATGTTTACGATTTAAATTTTGCTTCTTCTTCCTTCAAAACTAAGTTTCTTATTTACTATTTTAAAATAATTTAAAGGCATCCCCATCAAAAAGACCTTTATCACTTAATTTAAGATGTGGAATGACCAATAAGGCCATAAAACTTAGGGTCATAAAGGGTGATCCAAGGCTGCTACCTAAGCCTTTTGCCATCTTATCAATTTCGGTATAGTCTGCTGCAACTTTATAGGGGTCCTCTAAACTCATGAGGCCGGCTACTGGCAAACCCATTACCTTGTTTTGGTTTTCATTCACACAGCTTATACCACCTTGTTCTTCAATGACTAAATTAATGGCTTTGATAATGTCGGCATCACTTACACCTACTGCAATAATATTATGACTATCATGTGCTACAGTAGAAGCGATGGCACCATGCTTAAAGCCAAAATTTTTAATAAAAGCAATTTTTGGTGGAGCCGCGTAATACCTATTATAGACTACCATTTTTAAGACATCTTGTTTGGTATTGGATACTAAATAATTGCCTTCTATGAGTGGCGATAACCATAATTTAGAAGTGATAAGTTGTCCGTCGATGGCTTCTATAACTGCGATGTTACCATTTTGAGTTGGATAATCATGTATGCTTATCGCAATATCTTCTTCTTTTATGCTTGCAGCATCAAATGTATTAATGGCATTCTCTTTTACTTCTTTAATAAAAGAAATTCCGTTCTCTGCTACCAATTCCCCTTTAATATAAGTTTGCTTTACATTAAATGAAATAAGATCTTCTACCACTATAAAGTTAGCGACGTCGCCTATTTGCATTTTGCCTGTAGGTAATTGATAGTGATTTACAGGATTGATACAGGCTGCTCTTAAAACCTTAAAGGGGTCAATACCCTTTGCTACTGCACGGGCGCATAAAGTATTTATATGTCCCTCAAGTAAGCTATCTGGATGCTTGTCGTCACTGCATAACATTGTCATAGTAGGATGATCTTCTATTAATTCGTATAATGCTTCAAAGTTTTTAGCGGCACTTCCTTCACGTATCAATATTTTCATCCCATTCGCTAATTTATCAAGTGCTTCTTCTATGGTAAAACATTCATGATCGGTACTGATACCTGCTTCAATATATTTTTTTGCCTCATCGCCTCTTAATCCTGGTGCATGTCCATCAACTGGTTTGCCCACTTTATGTGCAGCAGCAATTTTTTTCATAACCTCATCATCTTTGAATAAGACGCCTGGAAAATTCATCATCTCACTTAAATAATAAATATCAGGGTTGGCTAATAAAATTTTTACATCTTCGCTATTTATCGCAGCCCCGGCAGTTTCAAAAATGGTAGCGGGCACACAACTTGGAGCCCCAAAGAAAAAGTGAAAAGGTACTTTTTTCCCATTGTCTATCATATATTGAACCCCCTCCATACCACATACATTGGCAATTTCATGAGGGTCACTAATAGTGCCTATAGTACCATGGGTGACGGCTAATCGAGCAAAGGAGCTAGGAATGAGCATGCTACTTTCTATATGCACATGTGCGTCTATAAAGCCAGGCAATAAATAATGCAAAGTGGCATTGATATTGGGTTCAATAGATTGAATTATACCATATTGAACAGTAATAGTGGCCGGGTAAATATGCTTTTTTAGTATATCTACATACTGACCTGAAATGCTAAAGGAATTGCCCATATGTTTAATTTGCTATCACAAATTAAACCAATAATTGAACTTAAAGATAAGCGCCCTGTTTTTATTTTTAAGCATAGGGTCGGTATAGTAGTTATCGGTATACACCAAGAAGAAATCGCTCATTGGTTTGTACCTGTATTGCAAACGGCTATTGATGTTGAAATTATTGGTTTGCGTGTTAAATTGTACAAAAGTGGTCCAGAACAATTTGGTATTAAAGTTGTATTCTAATTTAGGAGCAATTAAAATCAAATTGTTATTCCCATATATTTTCGGCAATTGAATTTTATCTATTTCTGCGTTCAATGAAAAACTTAAATGGGGTTGATTTCTCCAGATGATACCTGCTCCGAGACCTGTAATATTTCCACTGTAGTATTGCCCTAAGGTGATCATGGTATTCCAACTAAACATTTTACGCATATCAGAATAATACATCAAATTGAATTGGCCGTATTTATAAGTTCCTGAAGGTAGGGGGAGACCATCACCTGGTTGGGTGGGGTATAATAAATTAAGATTTGTATTAGTGAATTTTAATGATAATCCTGAACTGTTTCTGTACTCTGTTTTTATCTCTAAAGCGGCCTCATGTTCACTAAAGCTATTATCTGCATTGAAAACGACGAAGTTTTCAAGTGAAAAATCTATTCTACCAATTTTTCCATTATTTATAAATATTCTTTTGGTTATGTTCGCGTAAACATCTTTGTACCCCACTCGAATGGTCGTATCTCTTAATGCATCGTAATTATCAATTCTTTGGACATAGCCCATATCGGTATAATAATTTTTACCCACATTGCCTGTTTGCCCAAAAAAACGCCAATTGTTGATAGTCCTTGAAAAAGAAGCTTCATAAAACGCATCCTTATTATTAATAGTAGGCTTGATAGATTGATGATAGCTAAAATCTGCTTTTTTGGTACCCTCATTATTAGCAAGTGACAAGCTTAGTCCTGCATTTCTTCCATATTGATCCATTGGATTTTTTTTAATTTCTGCAGCAGAAATAAAATTTTCTCTATTTAAAAAATAAGTTTTGAATAAAGATCTTTGCCAAAATCTTTTTTGAATGGTGAATGCTGAAAAGTTTTCAGAAGAATAACTGCCTTTAGCACCAGTTTGCATATTCATCATTCCAATTCTGGTGCTTGAGTTTAAGTTGCCAGAAACTCTTGCTCCTAATAAAATAGGAATGGCATTACCCTGTTTGTCTAGGCCAATGGTTCTAGAATAAAATGGACTAATAAAATAATTTCCTAAGTTGGAAAATAAGTCGCCATTCTCTAAAAAAAAGGCTCTTTTTTCTGGTAAAAAAATATTGAAACGTGTTAAGTTGGTTACCTGTTGATCTACTTCCACTTGGGAAAAATCGGGATTGACAGTTACATCTAAATTTAAAGAAGAGCTCAGTGTTAATTTAGCATCAAAGCCAATATTGCCTTTATTTTGAAGCGATTTATTATTTTCATCATCAGTGGTTGAATTCCCAGTGATGTAGGGTAGTAATATTTTGTTTAGACTTGACTTAGGAGGAGCAGTAGGCCAATTCAAAACACCCATATAGCCTAGGTCATAGGATTTAAAAATGGGAGGCACTCTTGTCCAACAACTGTATTCATTGCTTTGCAAATCGGCTCTTAAAAAATTTATGCCCCAAAATTGTTGCTTATCATTATACCTCAATGATTTTAAAGGAATAGCAATTTCTCCAATCCAATAACCTGCATACAATTTAGTAGCAGAATTCCACTTGGTATCCCAACTCCAGGAAAGTTTTTCTTCTGTATTGGTGGTGAGTTGATCTTCTGATTGAACATTTTTAGCAGTTAGGGTAAAAATATAACCATTTGTTTTTTGACCAGCAGGATCCAGTAAAATAGCAATACCATCAGAGCCTTCATAACCCACATCTCTTTTTAAACTTTTAATAATTTGTTCTTCTTTGGCATACACCTTAAAAGCAAAGTAAATATTTTTATCATCATAGGTCATAAGTACTTCTGTCTGTTGTTTGGGCGCGCCTATATTATTGGGGTATTTTTTTATAAAATCCTTGGCGAGTACTGCGTTCTTCCAAACGGCCTCCTCTAAAATTCCATCCAGTACAATGGGGCTGGTAGTAGGTTTAATATTTACCTGAAATTCTTTTTGAAAGTCTGAAATATTTTGAGCTTGGGTGAAGTATCCAAAAAATAACAATGCTGAAAGCAAGAAAAGCTTTCTGTAAGATTTTAGTAAAAAGAAAAGGCGCTGGTATCGATTTTGCATTAGGGTGCAAATATCCTTAATGTAATTATAACAGTCTTAATTAGTTGGATATTTTTTGGAGAAAATGTACAAACGGCTCATTCTAGGGCTCATAATTAATACCAAAACAGTTCTTTTGAGGTGAAAAGCAACTTTTATTATTTGCTACTATAAATTAAACCAATAACTGAACTTAAATATAAGTGCCCTGTTTTTATTTTTAAACAAAGGGTCGGTAAAGTAGTTATCTGTATAGACTAAGTAAAAATCGCTCATTGGTTTGAACCTATATTGCAAGCGACTATTGATGTTAAAATTATTACTCTGTGTATTGTATTGTACAAAAGTGGTCCAGAATAACTTTGTGCTAAAGTTCCACTCCACCCTAGGTTGTAACAATACTAAGTTAGTGCTGCCATAGGGGTTAGGGAATACAATATTATTAAATTGAGCGCTTAATAAAACTTTAAAATGAGGTTGGTTTCTGTAAGTGATACCCATGGCAATTCCTTTTACTTCTCCATTATAAAACTGGCCTATATTTAACATACTCTCAATGCCAAATATTTTTCTCATATCAGAGGTGTACTTCATCTGGATTTGATTGTATACATAGTTACCAGCCGGTAAAGGCACACCATCCGTAAAGGAAATGGGGTATAATAAGTTGACAATCGTATTTGTAAAATCAAGACCGAAATTAGAGGCATTTTTGAATTGTATATCTGTTCCTAATTTGGTATCGGCTTGATTGATAGTATTATCGGGATGCAGGGTGGCAAAATTATCAATTTTCAAGACCATTTTGCCAATGGATCCATTTTCTGGGAATATCCTATAGCTAAGAGAATTGAGTAAGTTTTTAAAACCAACACGTATAGTGGTATCTCTAATGGCATCATAATTATCAATGCCTTGCACATATCCTAAATCGGTGTAATAATTTTTACCTAAGCTTCCAATAAGGGAAATATAACTCCAATGTTTAGACTGTGTCATAAATCCAGTACTTGCGTAAATATCGTCATCATTAATACCTGACTTAAAAGATTTATGAACATCTGTCCAACTGTTAAAAGTTCCTGAGGTATTCGTATATTCAAAAGTTACGCCTGCATTTCGGCCATAACGATCTAATGGATTTTTCTTTGCTTCTGCCTCTGAAATATTATTCTCTCTATTTAAAAAATAAGTTTTTATGACTGAACGTTTCAAAACACTTCTTTGTAAGGTAAATGCTGAAAAATTTTCAGCAGCATAATCTCCTTGCTTTCCTGTTTGCATATTCATTAGACCAATACGTGTTGCTGGGTCTAAGTTGCCCGACATTCTTGCTCCAAATAAAATGGGAATTTTATTACCGTCTTTATCTAGTCCAATGGTTCTAGAATAAAAGGGTCTTATAAAGGGCATACCAAAATTGGAAAACAAATCTGAATTTTCTAAAAAAAATCCTCTTCTTTCAGGGAGGAAAATATCAAATCGAGTAAGGTTAGTTACTTGTTGATCCACTTCGACTTGTGAGAAATCCGGGTTCACGGTTAAGTCTAAATTTAAAGAAGCGTTCAATGCCACTTTTGCATCAAAACCTCCAGTAACATTGGTATTCAAAGACTTTCCGTTTTCTTGGTCTTCTCCGCTAGCGCCAGAAATAAAGGGTAGAAAAATTATATTATTTTTAGTAGTAGGCGTGGCTGCAGGCCAATTTAATAAACCCATATAGCCTAAATCATAAGCTTTAAAAATGGGGGGTACCTTGGTATATGTACTATATTCATTATTTTTCGCATCGCCCCTTAAAAAATTAATACCCCATTGTAATTGTTTAGGGTCGTACCTAATCGATTTTAAAGGAATCATTATTTCAGCAATCCAATAAGTGCCATAATCTTTGGTGGCAGAAAACCATTTGGTATCCCAACTCCAAGTAGGTTTTTCTTGATAAGTTAAACTTAATTGATCTTCAGATTGCACATTTAAGGCGCTCAATAAAAAATAAAAACCATTGGTTTTTTTATTTAAAGGGTCTAATAAAACACCTACAACATCATTACCTTCATTGCCAATATCTCTTTTTAAACTTCTTGAGATAGCTGTTCCACTATCATATACCTTGAATCCAAAATAAATATTTTCATTATCATAAGTAAATCTTACTTCGGTTTGGCGCTTAGCCTCTCCAATATCATTGGGAAATTTTTTCTTAAAATCTTTAGCTACTTCAGTGGTAGCCCATACTGGTTCATCCAAAATACCATCAATTTTTATTTTGGAAGTAGTGGGTTGTATATGTAGTTGAAAACCTTTTTGAAATTCAGAGATATTTTGAGCTTCTAGGTAGCCAATAAAAAATACGAAACCTAAAAGCAAACTTAGCTTTCTGTATGAGTTTATTAAAAAAGGAAGGTTCGGCTTTGGATATTGCATTAGGGTGCAAATATCTATTATGTAATTAAAACAGCCTTAATAAGTTGCAAAAAATGTTCAAAATAAAGGATAAACGGACTATTCTCCGTCTAGTAAATCGGGTCTGCGCTGTTTTGTTCGTAAAAACGCCTGTTCCTGTCTCCACTCTTCCACTTTTTTAGGATCGCCAGTTAGTAAAATCGGAGGAACGGGGAGGCCTCTAAATTCAGCAGGCCTAGAATAGACGGGCGGGGCTAATAAATTATCTTGAAAAGAGTCGGTTAATGCGGAGGTTTCATCGTTCAACACACCCGGAATAATTCTGCCAATAGCATCCACCACCACAGCGGCAGCCAATTCCCCTCCACTTAAAACATAATCACCAATAGATATTTCTCTGGTTACATATAAATCTCGAATTCTTTGATCGATTCCTTTATAGTGACCACAAATAATTAATATTCTGTTTTTTAAAGAAAGACCATTAGCCTGTTTTTGATCAAATCTATTTCCGTCTGGGGTCATAAAAATAATTTCATCAAACTTGCTCTCTTTTTCTAAGGCGTCAATAGCATTGGCTAAGGGTTCACACATCATCACCATGCCTGCGCCCCCTCCATATTGGTAATCATCTACCTGTCCATGTTTATTAATGGCCCAATCTCTAAGGGAATGCAATTTAATTTCAAGTAACCCTTTTTCCTGCGCCCTTTTCATAATACTATGTTCAAAGGGGCTGGTTAATAATTCTGGTAATACTGTTAAAATTTCAATGGTCATATTGTAAAGATAAAAGAAACCTATGGACTTTTTTTAATCTAATAATTCTCCTAAATCGCGTCTGTCTTTTTTAGTAGGTCTTCCTATTTTACTTAATCGTTTTCCTGTCTGGAAAGTAGCGGCAACTTGCCTTACTCTTTCTAATTCTTCAATGGGGGTAAGGTCTTCGTAATATTTGATGGCTTCGGCATAGGCTAATCTTCCTTCTAAGACTTGAGTGACTCTAATGACCCAGTTTTTATGTTCTGTTCTGGCTTCGTATTCATCTCCTATAACTACATTGCGGGAGGCTTTTACAGGCTCACCTTTTATTTTTACACGTCCTTTATCAATAGCTTCTGTTGCTTGACTCCTCGTTTTAAAAATACGGATAGACCATAAATACTTGTCTAATCGTACTTTTTTCTTTTCGGTTTTTTTTGTTTCAACAACAGCTTTCATTCTTATGCTTGTTTTTCTGCAAAATATTTATGAAAGTAAGGAATGGTTTCAATGCCTTTGTAAAAATTGACAATATCATATTTTTCATTAGGGCTATGTAAGTTGTCGCTATCTAATCCAAAACCCATAAAAACTATTTTAACACCCAATTCTTTTTCAAACAAAGAGCATATAGGAATACTACCTCCGCCTCGCACTGGGATGGGGTCCTTGCCAAATGTAGTAGCTATTGCTTTGGCTGCACTTTGGTATTCATGAGAATTAATGGGTGTGATATAAGGCTCGCCTCCATGATGTTCAAAAGCATTTACGGTGATATTTGCAGGGGCAATTTTTTTGAAATGTGCAAGTACCATGGCAGTTATTTTTTCCGCAGATTGATTAGGTACTAATCGACAAGATATTTTTGCAAAAGCTTTTGAAGGCAATACTGTTTTAGCGCCTTCTCCAGTGTACCCGCCCCAAATTCCATTTACTTCTAAAGTAGGACGTATACCCGTTCTTTCATTGGTGCTGTATCCTTTTTCACCCCATACATTTTGAATACCTAAATCGGTTTTAAATTCATTTTCATCAAAAGGCGCTTCTGCCATTTTTTTTCTTTCTGCGTCGGTTGATTCTATTACATCATCATAAAATCCTGGTATAGTAATATGATTGTTTTCATCGTGACAAGAAGCAATCATTTTAGAAAGTATGGTAATTGGGTTCGCTACAGCACCTCCATATACTCCACTATGTAAATCTCTATTAGGTCCTGTAATTTCTAGTTCAATATAGCTTAAGCCTCTAACGCCTATATCTATTGAAGGTGTATCCATGCTTATCATAGCAGTATCGCTAATTAAAATTACATCTGCTTTTAATAAGTCGGTATGTGTTTTTACAAACTGTGCTAAATTAGGGCTACCAATTTCTTCCTCGCCTTCAATGATGAATTTAATATTGGTGCATAATGATTTTGTTTTGGTCATAATTTCCAATGCTTTTACATGCATATAAAATTGACCTTTGTCATCGCAAGATCCACGTGCAAAAATTTTACCATCCTTAATGGTGGGATCAAAAGGACTACTATGCCATAGCTCTAATGGTTCTGCTGGTTGAACATCATAATGACCATACACCAATACAGTAGGCAATGCGGGATCTACATTTATCTCGGCATAAACAATAGGGTGTCCTTCAGTTTCGTAAATTTTAGTAATAGGAGCACCTGCTTCTTGTAAAGATTTCTCTACTGCTTTAGCACAAGCCAACATATCACCATTGTGTTCACTTTTAGCACTTACGCTTGGTATACGCAAGAGTGCTAATAGTTCTTCTAAAAAACGAGTTTTATTTTCTTCTTGATATTGTTTCCAGGGTGTCATAGCAATATTATTTTAGTTGATGTTTTAAATCGGATAATACATTTTCGATGGTCCACTTTATTTTTTCTTGAAAGGGGCTTTTTCTTTTTTCGCAATCTTTTATAGTACAAATAGGGCAGCTAAATGGCATACAACCATCTGTATGAACAAAAAATTCAACACTATCGCCAAATTTATTTTTTATTAATTTGGTAAAGTCTTCCACTGCAGTATGTGCTTCGTTTACATTAAAATACCAAGGCACAGTTAGGTGACAATCAATATGCATTAAAGCGCCATATTTTATAACTCTTAAATTATGCATATCAATCCAATGAACATGTCGATCTTTATTTATTTCATTCACCACTTCTTCTAGTAAAGCTAAATCTGCTTCATCCATAATACCCGCTAGTGATTCTCTAATTATTTTATAGCCATTATAAATAATCCACAATCCCATCATAATAGCAATAATTGCATCAATACTTTTAAAGCCTGTATAGATAACCAAGCCTATGCCAATTGCAACGGCAAAAGTAGTGTAGCTATCAATTAGTAGATGTTGACCACTGGAGCTAAGTGCTAAAGATTTATTTTTCTTGCCAATGGCTTTTGCGGTAAGGCCTGCCGCTAAATTTAATACAGCAGTTGATAATAATACCCAAATACCATTGTCTAAATTATGTAAAGTGGTAGGTTCGAAAAACGTAATGATAGATTCATATAAAATAATAAAGCCCGCTGTAATAATTAAACTTCCTTCAAAAGCAGCGGAAACGAATTCGGCTTTTCCATGTCCATAAGGATGATCTTTGTCTTTTGGTTTAGAGGCAACATATAAACTATACAATCCAATTAAGCCAGCTAATACATTGACAATACTTTCTAACGCGTCTGATAAAACAGACAAAGAATGCGTCATGAAGTAAGCAACAAATTTAAGTACAAACAAAATGATACTTAAAGTGGTTACAAAAAATTGAATCTTTAAATTTTGTTTTGACTTTTGCAATTGGAAAAACTTGAAATTATTTTACAATAAGGCCCGAAAGCAACCTTTAATTTATGCATGCGTTGCTTCAGCGAATTTTTTCTGTACTAATTCCCAATTCACTAAATTCCACCAATTATTAATATAATCGGGACGCTTATTTTGGTACTTTAAATAATAGGCGTGCTCCCATACATCCAAGCATAAAAGGGGTGTTCCTTTTACTTCTGCTATATTCATTAATGGATTGTCTTGGTTGGCTGTAGAGCATACTGCAAGCGTATTATCTGCTTTTACAATTAACCAAGCCCATCCGCTGCCGAATCTTGTTTTAGCCGCTTCGCTAAACGCTGTTTTAAAGGCATCCAAAGAGCCAAAAGTTTTTGTAATTGCATCTGCTAATTCACCTGTTGGCAAAGTGGCTGGGGCAGGCTTCATGATTTGCCAAAACATTTCATGGTTAAAGTGGCCACCAGCATTATTTCTCATTTTAACGGAGTAAGAGGAAATAGAATTCAACAATTGTTTGATACTTGTTTGAGCTATATCTACTTTTTCTGCAACACAGGCATCTGATAAATTTTTTGCATAGGAAGCTGCATGTTTTGTATAATGAATTTCCATAGTTGCTGCATCTATATAAGGTTCTAAAGCATTGTAACTATATCCCAAAGGTTGTTGTGCATATTCATTAGCACTCACTGCAAAAGCCTGAGGAGCTATAGTAGAAAAAAGGGGCATGGCGGCAAGGGCCATTCCTGCTTTGCCAGTTTTAGTAATAAACTGACGTCTGTTTTGAATAAAATTTGACATGGTATTATTTTTTAAAGTACTTCTGTAAAGTTACTTTAATTGGCTGTAAAAGTCGGTAGTAAAATTCCTGGTTAAATAGCTGTGAATCTCGCATAGCTTTATAGGTGAGAAACAATCCAATAGGTATTAAAATGGCAGATGACATCCACATGCCAGAGAACACATCCCATTGACCAGATTTAGCCAACTTTTCACCAAAATTATTGAGCAAGAAAAATAGTACAAAGAAAATAATGGCCAAAACCAATGGAGTACCTAATCCCCCTTTTCTAATAATCGAACCCAAGGGGGCTCCAATTAAAAAAAGCACGAAACAGGCAAAAGACAAGGTGAATTTTCGATGCCATTCGATACCATGCAAGGATGATGCTTTTTTATTATCTCTATAAATATCAGAGATAGTGGTTAGGTTATTTAAAATGGAAGAAAACTGATAGCCCGAAGTAAGTGCAATACTTCCAAGTAATGAATCGGGAATAAGGGCGTTGAAATTTTTTAAGGGAGCTACCTTTTTCTTTGCAGCAAAAAGTTGATTGCTATCTTTAAATAACATAAACTTTAAGTAAGAGCCAATTTCCGAACTTGTTTTTTTAATAAAAAAGGAATCTTTGTTTTGTAAAGAATCCATGGCTGTACTAAGTTGTCTTACACTTAACATTTTAGGGTCGTACAAAACATCGCTGCTTTTGTTCATCTGAAAACTTTTCAGGTCAAAAACTTTTTTATATTCTTTAAAGTAGAGCCTAGTGAATTCGGTGTTGGTGCTGCTGCGAGCCCCTCTTTCTTGATAACGCCAACCATTGTACATGACAAATTCTAAGAATTTTTTATTGGGTGAAACACGCATCACCCCCGATTCTGCCATGATTAAATTGTCTTGTAGCCCAAACTTTTTTTCAAAAATGGCAATATTGTGCATGATACTATCATTGGACTCTTTCTTTCCTAATTTAATAACATAGCCATCAATCTTATCATAAAAAATTCCTTCTTTTAAATCAATGGCAGGCTTTGCTACAATAATTTCATACTTTAAATTGGTAAGCTTCATTTGTGTTACCGGTATGATATTATTGGAAAATAAAAAGGCGACGCCTGCTAAGAAAATAGTAAAAATAAAAAGCGGACGCATAAAACGTATCAGTGGAATACCCGCAGCTTTAATGGCAATAAGCTCAAAACTTTCTCCTAAATTTCCAAAAGTCATGATGGAAGAAAAAAGCAAGGCCAAGGGGAGTGCCGTTGTGAAAGTACTTACAGAGACCAATCCTACTAATTCCAAAATGGTAAATATGTCTAACCCTTTTCCTACCAAGTCATCAATATATAACCAAAAGAATTGCATGGTCAGCACAAAAGTTGAAATAGTGAGTGCCGCCAAAAAAGGGCCAATAAAGGCTTTAAGAATTAGTATGTCTAATTTCTTGAACAAATTTGTAGTGCTAACTACCTATGCGATGAAAGAGTTCTTTAATCTGATATTCCCAAAGTCGGCTTTGATCTTTGACTTCGTTTTTCTCAGCAAAATCTTTCACGATTAAAATAGTTTGATTTGAAATTTCAGTTTTTTCAATTTTGAATTCGAAGTACTCGTTTTTTTCTCCATGTAACCATCTAAATCTTATAAATTTATCGGGTTCCTGATCGACTAATTCTGCTTTATCTGGAACACCACCATTCCAAGAAAAACTAAAAACGTTCTCCCACTCATCTACTTTATCTGCAAACCACTCTTGTAGTCCAGACGCGGTGGATAAAAATTCAAATAATATATTGGGTGAGCATCTCACCGGAAATTCAAGCGTAAATAATTGTTTCTTACTCATATATAACTAGCTCCTCTTTAAAAATTGATTCGTTAGGTGCAATAATATTAAATAAAGGTTAGGTTCCAAGTATTTTTTATTCTTTATTAGTTAACAAACTGTCAAGAAGCAAGCAAGTTGTTTTCTCAATTCTATTAAATACTTGATAATCAGTTATTTAGATTCATTATCAAGCCCGGCACCCTTTACTATTTTAACGTATTTATACCTTAGGAATTGATTGTGCTTGACTCATAATGATCACTTATCTTTGCTCCCCTTAATGTTGGAAGTATGTTTAATAGTCTTAGTGAAAAATTAGAATCTGCGTTTAAGCACCTAAAAGGTCAGGCAAGAATTAATGACTTGAATGTTGCCAATACCTTAAAAGATATCAGAAAAGCATTGTTGGATGCGGATGTCAATTTTAAAATTGCCAAAGAATTTACAGATAGTATTAAAGAAAAAGCTATCGGCGCTAAAGTTATTAATGCCATTAGTCCAGGGCAGTTAATGGTGAAAATTGTGCAGGATGAATTAACTGCATTAATGGGAACAGAGGCATCATTGATGGATCTTTCTAAAAGTCCTACTATTATTTTAGTGGCTGGGTTACAAGGAAGTGGTAAAACTACTTTTTCTGGTAAACTAGCACATTATTTAAAGGCACAAAAAAAATCACCACTATTGGTTGCTGCAGATATTTATAGACCTGCTGCAATGGATCAATTGACAATTTTAGCAGAACAAATTGGAGTAGATGTTTTTGTGGAAAGAGAAAATAAAGATGCAGTATCCATAGCACAAAATGCATTGGTCTATGCAAAAGCCAATAATAAAAATGTTATTATTATTGATACCGCGGGTCGTTTAGCAGTGGATGAAATAATGATGAATGAAGTAGCTGCTATTAAAAAAGAAATACAGCCACAAGAAATATTATTTGTCGTAGATGCAATGACAGGGCAGGATGCAGTAAATACTGCCAAAGTTTTTAATGAGCGATTAGATTTTACGGGCGTTGTTTTAACAAAATTAGATGGTGATACAAGAGGAGGTGCGGCCCTTTCTATAAAGTATACTGTTAATAAACCTATCAAGTTTATGAGCAGTGGTGAGAAAATGGACACCCTCACTATTTTTCATCCTGAAAGAATGGCGCAAAGAATTTTGGGGATGGGCGATATAACTTCCTTAGTAGAAAAAGCGCAATCTCAATTTGATGAAGCAGAAGCCAAAAAATTAGAAAAAAGAATTAGAAAAAATCAATTTGATTTCGAAGATTTTTTAACCCAAATACAGCAGATAAAAAAAATGGGGAATTTGAAAGATTTAATGGGCATGATTCCTGGTATGGGAAAAAGTTTAAAAGACGTTGATATTAAAGATGATGCCTTTAAAGGCGTAGAAGCTATTATACAATCTATGACAGTTTTAGAAAGAAGAAATCCGGATTTACTTTCACCCAGTCGTAAACAAAGAATTGCCAAAGGGGCAGGAAAGGATATTGGAGAAATCAATGCTTTTATTAAGCAGTTTGATCAGATGAAACAGATGATGAAACAGATGGCGGGAGGGGCTATGCCGGGCAAAATGCCAGGTTTAAGAAGATAATTTTAACCTAAGTCATTGATAATCATTATTTAGTACGTTTTTGATCCCTTTTCCCTTTGTTTATTCAGTGCTTTCTACTATCTTCGCAGCCGATTAACCCTATTTCTTAACGCCTATAAATTTCTATTTAACATGGCAGTAAAAATGAGACTACAACGTCACGGTAGTAAAAAAAGGCCTTTCTACTTTATAGTAGTGGCTGACGGACGTGCACCAAGAGATGGTAAATTCATCCAAAAAATTGGTACTTACAATCCATTAACAGTTCCTGCAACAATCCAATTGGATCGTCAAAAGGCATTAGAGTGGTTAAACAAAGGTGCTCAACCTACTGACACCGTTCACCGTATTTTATCCTTCAAAGGAGTACTTTATTTAAAGCACTTATTACGTGGAGTTAAATTAGGTTTGTTTGATGATGCTACTGCGATGGAGAAATTTCAAACTTGGTATGCAGCACATGAAACAAAGATTGCAAGCACAAGTGATACACACAAAAAAGCAGAAGCTGCTAAAAAAGTGTATGTACCTGTTGTTAAAAAAGTAGCTGAGCCAGAAGCGGCACCTGTAGAGGTAGTAGCTGAAGAAGCTGCTCCAGAAGCAACTGCTGAAGAAACACCAGCTGCAGAATAATTTTAAAATTAATCTAGCTTTATAAATGCCCCTGGTTCCTTTAAACGGAATTGGGGGTTTTTTATGAAAGACATCGAGTCAATAAATGAATTAAATTAGCAGATGAGCGAATACATACATATTGGAAAAATAGTCGCACCTCATGGAATTGCTGGGCATATTATTATTGAACATGCTTTAGGTAAGCTCATTACTTTTAAAGGAGTTGATGCATTATTCGTTGAAAAAAATGAAGCTAGTTTTATTCCTTATTTTATTCAATCTGCTGCTGCCAAAACAGAAACCATAACACATGTTCAAATAGAAGGTATAACAAGTAGAGAAGCCACGTCTATGCTCTTGGGAAAAAAAGTATGGTTACCTCAAGATGCTTTTCAGCAATTAGTAGATAAAAAATCACCGCTGGCCTTATTGGGTTATATGGTAGAAGAAGCTGGCAAACCATTGGGTATTATTCAAGAAGTGATTGAGCAGCCGCATCAATTAATGGTTACAATTTTATACCAAGGCCAGGAAGCCTATATTCCTTTACACGATGAAAGTTTAAAAGGGGTGAACCATAAAGCCAAAACGATTCAGGTAGCATTGCCAGATGGTTTATTGGATTTATATACAGAATCACCTGCACCATAATTTTCCTTTATCTTTTCTCTCATTTAGCGAATAAAAAATATTTTTAAAATAGATTATTAAAAGTCTACTAAATTAGTAGGAAATATGTATCTTTACATTCCTTACTACTTGAAACAGTAAATGGAGTTATAAATGAGTAATCCAAAAAATATAAATATATGAGCTTAAGACTAGGGGATATTGCACCCAATTTTAAAGCAAAAACAAGTATCGGTGAAATTAACTTTCACGAATATCTCGGAGACAGTTGGGGAATATTATTTTCACATCCTGCAGATTTTACCCCTGTGTGTACTACCGAATTGGGTCGAACTGCTGCTTTACAAGAAGCGTTTGCAAAACGCAATGTAAAAGTGTTGGCATTAAGTGTGGATGGCGTGGAGAGTCATCATCAATGGATTGCAGATATCAATGAAACGCAACATGTAACAGTGGGATTTCCCATAATTGCGGATGAAGATAAAGCAGTGGCCAATGCATATGACATGATACATCCTAATGCATCAGAAACTTTCACTGTTCGTTCTTTATTTATTATTGGTCCTGATAAAAAAATAAAATTAACATTAACTTATCCAGCATCCACCGGCAGAAATTTTGTAGAAGTGTTGAGAGTGATTGATTCTTTACAACTAACTGCAAATTATAGTGTGGCCACACCCGCCAATTGGATAGAGGGAGAAGATGTAATTGTGGTGCCTGCTATTACAACAGCAGATGCATTGGTAAAATTTCCAAAAGGTGTTAAAGTAATTAAACCCTATTTACGCTATACGCCACAGCCCAATAAATAATTATAACCAAATAAGGCAGTGGACGAATCTGTAAACAGTGTGTCACTGAGATTCGAGTCATTGCCGAACAAATTAAACCTCCGCTTTAAAAGGCTGAGGTTTTTTTGTATATTTAATCTCTAAACAATTTATGTATGAAGCACTTTTTATTTAGTTTGTCTTTTGCGTTTTTAGTATTAGCTGGACAAGCACAAAAAACTTATTTACAATGTGGTCAATTAATTGATGTGAGGCAATTGCAAGTATTAAAAGAAAAAACAATTGTTATTGAAGGAAATAAAATTGTAGATATTCTTGATGGATATAGTAGTGGTAGTACTACAGATAAAGTAGTTAATTTAAAAACAAGCACGGTCATGCCTGGTTTAATGGACATGCACGTGCATATAGAAAATGAAACCAACCCCAATAGATATTTAGAAGGATTTACACAAAGCCAAGCAGATATAGCTTACGGCTCTTTGCGTTTTGCAGAAAGAGATTTAATGGCAGGCTTTACTTCTGTTCGTGACTTAGGAGGTTCGGGTGCTAACATTGCAATGCGTAAAGCAATTCAAAAAGGATATGTGGTAGGCCCAAGAATTTATACTGCAGGGAAATCAATTGCTACTACAGGTGGTCATGCAGATCCTACTAATAATTATAGACCCGATTTAATGGGCGACCCAGGTCCCAAAGAAGGTGTCATCAATGGAGTTGAAGATGCTTACAAAGCGGTAAGACAAAGGTATAAAGATGGATCTGATTTAATTAAAATAACAGCGTCTGGTGGCGTATTGAGTATGGCTACCAATGGAGAGAATCCACAATTCACAGAAGAAGAAATAAAAGCTATTGTAGCAGCAGCGAATGACTATGGATTTAAAGTAGCCGCACATTGCCATGGAGTGGAAGCCATGAAAAGAGCTATTCGTGGTGGAGTAAATTCTATTGAACATGGTACCTTAATGGATGAATCGGTATTCCCTTTAATGAAACAATATGGTACTTATTTAGTGCCAACTATTATTGCTGGAAAATCAGCAGCAGATTCTGCCAAAATTCCTGGTTATTTTCCGTCGATGGTTGCCAAAAAAGCATTGGAGATAGGGCCAAGAATTCAAAATACTTTTTCTAAAGCGTATAAGGCAGGTGTTAAAATTGCCTTCGGAACAGACGCGGGTGTGTATGCGCATGGAAGTAATTGGAAAGAATTTGTATATATGACAGAAGGAGGCATGCCATTTCTTGAAACTATTCAATCTGCAACTTGGAATGCGGCCGATTTAATGGGTACGCAAGCCATTTTAGGAAGTATCGAAAAAAATAAATTAGCAGATATTATTGCAGTGGAAGGTGATCCTACCAAAAATGTATCGCTTATGGAAAAAGTAAACTTTGTAATGAAAGATGGTGTTGTATACAAAAACAAATTAAAATAAACCAACTACTATTCTTTATTCCATTTATCCAACTGTTGTAAAGTAGCGGTTAAATCTTTAGGTAAAGGAGCTTCTAATCGGAGCTCTTTTTCTTTATAAGTAAACACAAGCGTGTGTGCGTGTAATGCTTGTCTGCCTAACAAGGGTCTTTCTTCTTCCTCAGCTTTGCTTAACTTAAAATTTTTCTTTTTTATGGAAGATAATAATAATTTTTCTCCATCACCATAGGTATCATCGGCTACAATAGGGTGCCCAATTTGTTTGGCGTGTACTCTAATTTGATGGGTACGTCCGGTGTGAATTTGAAAACTTACCCATGCAAAACGCTTGTAGTATTGTATAACTTGATAGGTGGTCAAAGCGATTTTTCCTTTTGCATGAATAACCATTGTTCCTTTTTTCACCGGATGCTCCATAATAGGATTGTCAATAGTACCTTCTGCTGCAGGCCTTCCTAATACTAAACCTAGATACTTTTTTTCAATGCTTCTACCTTCAAACAATTCACTTAACATTTTATGCGATTCGACATTTTTTGCAAATAAAATTAAGCCGCTTGTGAATTGATCTAAACGATGCACTGTAAAAATTTCGCCGTATTTTTCTTGTAATAAAGATTTTAGGGAAACTTCTTTTCCAAATCTGTCGGGAATGCTAAATAAGCCAGCAGGTTTATTTAAGACAATCATATCCTCATCTTCAAATAATATAGATAACATGTAATGCTTAGTTGGAAGATTTTCTAGTAAATGATTTGTTTAAAAACTTAAGTAGCCTAACTTCTTTTTCGGCTAGAAATCGCCATTTGCCTCGGTCCACATTTTTCTTGGTAAGGTTTGCAAACATCACTCTATCTAAATGTCTTACATCGTAGCCTAAATGCTCAAAGATGCGACGTACAATGCGATTGCGACCACTGTGAATTTCAATACCTATTACATTTTTAGAAGTATTAGATAAATAACTTACTGCATCTGCTGCAATAAATCCATCTTCTAATTCAACACCAGCAGCGATCGCTTCCAAGTCGGCCTTGGTAACTGGTTTGTCTAATGTTACTTCGTATATTTTTTTTATCTCGTAAGAAGGGTGTGTTAATTTTTGTGCTAAGTCGCCATCGTTGGTCAATATTAAAACACCTGTTGTGTTTCTGTCTAAACGACCCACTGGAAACATTCTTTGTGTAGTAGCATTTTTAATTATATCTAAAACTGTTTTTCTTCCTTCTGGATCTGAAGCGGTACAGATATAATCTTTAGGCTTGTTTAATAAAATATACACAGGCGTTACTTGCAATTGTAATACTTTGCCTTTTAACCTTACCACATCTTTATATTGTACTTTATAGCCAGGTTCTAATACAATGTCACCATTCACGGCAACATGGCCTGCTTTTACTAATTCTGCAGCTTCACGACGACCCGAAATGCCTGCATGCGCAATATATTTATTCAATGGCATTTGTTCGAAAGGTGCTTCAGTGGAAGCAGTTACTTTTCCAATTGAGGCGGTTCTCTTTTCATCTGCTCTGTCCATAGAGGCAGGTGTTCTTTTATTGGCCCTACTTGATTTAGGTGTAAAGCTGGGGGCTAGCTCACCATATTTGGGAGCTTCTCCTTTTTTAACATAAGGAGCACTTGCTCTTTTTGAAGCCGGTGTAATTCTTTTATTGTTCCCTAATGGTTCTACAGGAATGCCTCTTTCTTTATCTTTTTTTCTTTGACGCATTGCTTCGCCTGCAGCCCTCATTTCAACTTTAGCTTTCTTTTTTTCTTGTCTATATTCTTCTTTAACAGCGCTTCCCTTTTTCTTTTTAGAAAACTTGTCAAAGTTATCAGATCGTTTATTGTTCATGGATCCTTGTATTAAAAATTATCTTTATTGGCTAATTGCCCACAAGCAGCATCAATGTCCTTTCCTCTGCTATGTCTTACGCGAACATTCACTCTATTTTTTTGTAAAATTTCTACAAATCTTTCAAAACCTGCTTCATCAGGTTTATCAAATGGAAATTTGTCAATAGGGTTGTATTCAATTACGTTAATTAAATCTGCAGGAACCTGTCTATAAATTTTAGTAAGTTCTTCTGCATCTTTTTCGGAGTCATTGAAATCTTTAAATAAGATATATTCAAAAGTAACTTCGCTCCCTGTCTTTTTATAAAAGTAGTTCAGTGCTTCAATGATTGATTTAATATTATTACTTTCGTTAATAGGCATAATTTCATTACGCTTTTTATCGTTGGCTGCATGTAAAGAAACAGCTAATTTAAATTTCACATTGTCATCTCCTAATTGTCTAATTTGTTTTACAACGCCTGCGGTAGATACGGTAATTCTTTTAGCACTCATACCTAATCCGTCTGGTGAAGTAATCTTTTCAATAGCCTTTAAAACATTATGATAATTCATCAAGGGTTCACCCATGCCCATAAATACAATATTACTTAAATGCTTTTCATAAGTGGCCTCGCTTTGTTGAAGTATATAAACTACTTGGTCGTAGATTTCATCAAAGGTTAAATTTCTTTTACGTTCCATTGTTCCAGTGGCACAGAATTTGCAACTTAAGCTACAGCCAATTTGTGAAGAAACGCAAGCAGTCTTTCTCAATGTAGTGGGAATTAAAACTCCCTCGATCATATGACCGTCAAATGTTTTAAAACGAGTTTTTAAAGTTCCATCTTCACTTAGTTGTGTGGTATTAATTTGCAAAGCAGGCAATTGAAAATCGTTTTCCAATAACCCGCGCAACTCTTTACTTAAGTTGGTCATTTCGTCGAAGCTATGGGCATGTTTTTGCCACAACCATTCTACAATTTGTTTTACACGAAATGGCTTTTCGCCTATTTTTGATATAAAGCGCTCAATTTCAGCGACTTCTACATGTCTTATATTCGGTCTTGTCTTCTCCATAATGCAAAGATACTTGATCGGATTTGTATACTTTTAAATCTTTTTTTAGCCCTTTATTAAGTCCTAATTATTTATTCTTAAATTATTATTAATTAGTAATCATTTTACTTAATTTCGAAAGACAATTTGAAACAAATAAATAATAA
>Ga0209596_1000049_pt1 | contig 101404 bp, 72 predicted proteins | sample M_130807_MF_Meta_FD_187314 | JGI IMG/M metagenome (GOLD analysis project Ga0209596, IMG submission 187314) | Freshwater microbial communities from Lake Montjoie, Canada to study carbon cycling - M_130807_MF_MetaG (SPAdes) (version 2) | ecosystem: Environmental > Aquatic > Freshwater > Lake...
CATCACTTGCAACAAACAACTTGGAATTGAATGAAACATCCCCCCCAACAATGAGTTTGGAATTCATGGAAACATCACTTGCAACAAACAACTTGGAATTGAATGAAACATCACCGCCAACAATGAGTTTGGAATTCATGGAAACATCACTTGCAACAAACAACTTGGAATTGAATGAAACATCACCGCCAACAATAAGCTTGGAATTCATGGAAACATCACTTGCAACAAACAACTTGGAATTGAATGAAACATCACCGCCAACAATAAGCTTGGAATTCATGGAAACATCACGTGAAACAAACAATTTAGAATTGAATGAAACATCCCCGCCAACAAAAAGCTTGGAATTCATGGAAACATCACTTGCAACAAACAACTTGGAATTGAATGAAACATCCCCCCCAACAATGAGTTTGGAATTCATGGAAACATCACTTGCAACAAACAACTTGGAATTGAATGAAACATCACCGCCAACAATAAGCTTGGAATTCATGGAAACATCACTGCTAACAAACAACTTGGAATTGAATGAAACATCACCACCAACAATAAGTTTTGAATTCATGGAAACATCACTGCTAACAAACAATTTAGAATTGAATGAAACATCACCGCCAACAATAAGCTTGGAATTCATGGAAACATCACTTGCAACAAACAACTTGGAATTGAATGAAACATCACCACCAACAATGAGTTTGGAATTCATGGAAACATCACTTGCAACAAACAACTTGGAATTGAATGAAACATCACCACCAACAATAAGCTTAGAATTCATGGAAACATCACTGCTAACAAACAACTTGGAATTGAATGAAACATCACCACCAACAATGAGTTTTGAATTCATGGAAACATCACTGCTAACAAACAACTTGGAATTGAATGAAACATCACCACCAACAATGAGTTTTGAATTCATAGAAACATCACTTGCAACAAACAACTTGGAATTGAATGAAACATCACCACCAACAATGAGTTTTGAATTCATAGAAACATCACTTGCAACAAACAACTTGGAATTGAATGAAACATCACCGCCAACAATAAGCTTGGAATTCATGGAAACATCACTGCTAACAAACAACTTGGAATTGAATGAAACATCACCGCCAACAATAAGCTTGGAATTCATGGAAACATCACTGCTAACAAACAACTTGGAATTGAATGAAACATCACCACCAACAATAAGTTTTGAATTCATGGAAACATCACTGCTAACAAACAATTTAGAATTGAATGAAACATCACCGCCAACAATAAGCTTGGAATTCATGGAAACATCACTTGCAACAAACAACTTGGAATTGAATGAAACATCACCACCAACAATGAGTTTGGAATTCATGGAAACATCACTTGCAACAAACAACTTGGAATTGAATGAAACATCACCACCAACAATAAGCTTAGAATTCATGGAAACATCACTGCTAACAAACAACTTGGAATTGAATGAAACATCACCACCAACAATGAGTTTTGAATTCATGGAAACATCACTGCTAACAAACAACTTGGAATTGAATGAAACATCACCACCAACAATGAGTTTTGAATTCATAGAAACATCACTTGCAACAAACAACTTGGAATTGAATGAAACATCACCGCCAACAATGAGTTTGGAATTCATGGAAACATCACTGCTAACAAACAACTTGGAATTGAATGAAACATCCCCACCAACAAAAAGCTTAGAATTCATGGAAACATCACTTGCAACAAACAACTTGGAATTGAATGAAACATCATTGGTAACAGTAAGCCTGGAATTCAATGAAACATCATTGCTAACAAAAAGCTTGGAATTCAATGAAACATCATTGGTAACAGTAAGCTTAGAATTGAATGAAACATCATTGATAACTGTAAATCTGGAATTGAATGAAACATCACCGCCAACAAACAGTTTGGAATTCAAAGATGCATCATTGGTAACAGTAAGCCTAGAATTCAATGAAACATCACCGCCAACAAACAGTTTGGAATTCAAAGATGCATCATTGGTAACAGTAAGCCTGGAATTCAACGAAACATCACCACCAACATACAGATTGGAATTCATAGAAACATCCCCAAGAAAAAAAGCTTGTTTACCAATATACAAATTGCCATTCAAAGACAAATCGTTAGCAATCGACAGGTTGCCGTTAAATGATGAATCCCCTGCAACAAAAAAATCATTGTTAAAAGAAACATCGCCATCCACAACAAGACCATAATGACTTTTTATAAGTCCATACACTTGCAACTGACAATTTTCATCATCATTGCCAATCTCTGTATAAAAAACTTCATTCGGTGGTGCACCACTTGTACCACTAGTTATATATTTTATTTTGTTAGTGATGTTAGCAGTACTTTGTTCAAAACTTATGCCAAGTATACCCAATGCTGCCAAAGCAGAATAACTGACATCAACTGCACTCGCGGTATTTACGGTAAAATATTCAGGTTTGAATTCAATAACTGGGTGGTCGCTGTCATGTGACATAATCTGTAAACTTGAAGACCTTTCAACAATCAAAGTTCCCCCACTAATATCCAAAAACCCTTTTATATAAGTTTGTTTAATTCGATTTGCATTTGGATCTGCTGTTCCCCATTCTGACATTTTATATTATAAAATAGATAATTATTAAAATAGGGAAGCGAAGCCTTTTATCATATCTTCTTAAAGATTGATATGATAATATTTGATTACCACTGGATGATTCTACCATAGTTATTAATATTGCTTTGCACAGTGAGCGAATCACTTACATCCAGATTATTGACAATTCTTGCATTATTATTAACTTCAAGTGTATAGTTCGCATTCACACTGCTTGTTCCTAAACCAAGCCTAGATATAAATGCATTCCCTGCAATATCCATCTGCGAATTTGCAATAAATGTATCGACTGGTTTGCCAACATACAATCCACCTGTCAACAATTTGGTGCTGACCGTTTGGGTATTGACCGTTGTATTTCCAACATCTCTCTCGACACGTCTGTTCAAACTGTTATCAAGCAGTTGGATGTCAGAAATATCTACAAGCCCCGTTGTAATGGTATAGTCAGCAGATATGTCAATTGCCGATGTTGCTCTTAAAACAACAAAACCCTGCGTCAAACCACTGGATAAATACAATCCTCCAACGTCCAAATTGACACGGTTTGTGCTTTGACTACTTTTGAACAAATAACCGTCGGACAGACCATTGGTTAAAAAGTATCCCTTGTTGTCTACATTGTCGTCTCTGATTTGTATTCCAGAAAAGTTTGCAACATTAAAACCACTTGCTTCGTCATTGAGTAAAATGGTTTTGTTTTTAATTTCGAGGTTATTCACATTGGTAGATGTAACACTTCCGGGCAAAGTTAAATTACCTAAAATCACAGTATTTGAACCGGCATCACCGAGTGTTAATGTATTGGTAGTCCCCGTAGAAGTTTTAATGGTTATATTTCCGGCATTTGTTCCGCCAATCGTGAGAGAAGACCCGGGTCTTGAATCAAATGTGTTGGCACGCACAATTCCAGTAAAATCCGCATGTTGTGCACTCAAATCGAATATAATTGTTCTTCCGCCCACGTATAGTTTGGAATTCAATGACGCATCGCCGCCTACAAACAACCGACTATTCAATGACGCATCGCCTACTAAATACAGCTTGGAATTCAATGAAACATCTCCTCCTACAAACAACCGACTATTCAATGATGCATCGCCTACTAAATACAACTTGGAATTCAACGATACATCTTCTCCTACAAACAATCGACTATTCAATGATGCATCGCCAACTAAATACAACCGACTGTTCAATGAAACATCACCGCCTACATACAAATTGGCATTCAGTGATGCATCCCTTACCACATACAACCGACTGTTCAATGAAACATCACCACCTACATACAAATTGGCATTCAGTGATGCATCGCTTACTAAATACAGCTTGGAATTCAATGAAACGTCCCCTCCTACATACAAATTGGCATTCAGTGATGCATCACCTACTAAATACAACTTGGAATTTAATGAAACGTCACCGCCCACAAACAAACGTGAGTTCAATGAAGCATCACCTACTAAATACAACTTGGAATTCAATGAAACGTCACCGCCCACAAACAAACGTGAGTTCAATGACGCATCGCCGACTAAATACAGCTTGGAATTAAATGAAACATCACCGCCTACAAACAACCGTGAGTTCAGCGATGCATCGCTTACTAAATACAACTTGGAATTTAATGAAACATCACCGCCGACAAACAACCGACTATTAAATGACGCATCGCCTACTAAATACAACTTGGAATTTAATGAAACATCCCCTCCTACAAACAAACGACTATTCAATGATGCATCACCTACTACATACAGCTTGGAATTCAATGAAACATCCCCTCCTACAAACAAACGACTATTCAATGATGCATCACCTACTACATACAGCTTGGAATTCAATGATACATCGCCTCCTACAAACAACCGACTATTCAATGATGCATCACCCACTAAATACAGCTTGGAATTCAATGAAACATCCCCGCCTACAAACAACCTCGAATTCAGTGATGCATCTCTTACTACATATAGCTTGGAATTTAGCGATACATCTCCTCCTACATACAAATTGGCATTCAATGACGCATCCCTTACTACATACAACCGAGAATTCAACGATACATCCCCTCCTACAAAAAGTTTCGAATTGAGAGAAGCATCCCCATACAAAAGCATATTTTGATTACCAGTTATGTTCAGTGTGACATCCAAATTAGCCTTCACCGCAGTGTTTCCACCCACCGCAGTATTCCCAATGTTTATTTCCTTCGCAACCGTGGGCAAAATATTGAAAGTTGTATTGTTTGTCAAAAGCTGACCCGCATCATTGATTTGCAGGTCACCCGACATCACCATGTTTCCAGACGCCTCCAAAACATGATTGTTGGGTCGGTTCAAAAAATAGGGCGCATACAAGTTAAATACCTTAGTTCGAGCCGATGTTGTATAATTCTGGATTACGCCGGAAACCACATAATCATTGGCATTCAAAATTGCAATTGTTGACAAATTGACACCAGTGACCAAAGAACCATTATCCAATGCCCCTGGATTTACCCAAGTTGCAAACCCATCAATGGAATACATTATCAGACCCCCATCGCCCACCGCAATTGCACGCATTGAATCAAGTATCTGCACAGACCGGAGTGTGCCTGAGACTGCTACTTGTGACCAGGTCACAGTGTATGCGGAACCAGTCCAAAACAAATTGTGTGCATACCAAATTGTGCCAGAACCAACAGCAATTACTGCACCATCATTAAAGACTTTGACATCATAGAATGTAGAAGTGGTTGCAACACGTGTTCCAAATCCACCCAAATATGTCCGATACGGGACAATTCCGCCCGCACCTACAATGACCGTATCTAAACCGTAACCATGAACCGCATTTGCTGCAGATAAACCAGATGGAATATAAGAGGTAGCAATCCCACTAACGTCCCATACACCAGTTGCACTATTCATAATTGTGCCATTGTCAGTTGCTATAATCATGCGCTCAAATGCCAATCCTTGGTTTGATAAAAATATGGAGGTGGTATTGATAATGTCGTTAGATTCAAAATTGCCACTTTTAAAAGCAATTTTGGTCCAGAATTGTCCGCCATTTGTAGAACGATAAAAATATCGATTGTCGCCGGCAATCAATATATCCGATGCACTAATTGTATAGACCGCACTGAAAAAGTGGGCAGTCAGTTCCAAGTTATTGGGATTTGAGTTTCCTCCAGAATCCACAATGCGGCTTTGTGTCCAAGTATACCCACCATCCACTGTTTTTAAAAAGAATTGTGTGTATGGATTGGCAGACACGGGACTTCCAAATGCATACCCAGTATTTCCAAAAAAAACAGTTTTGTAAACTTGGAACGAAATGTCGGCAGCGACAATCAATTCTTGATGCGCCAGCTTCACAGGCCCGTTGATATCCATTGCAAACCGGTTTCCTCCATTCAATGTAGAGACGTTGTATTTATTCACAGCAATCGAAGTTTTCAGATTGCTTATTAAATTGCCGGAAATGACATTCATTGCCGGATATTTTGTATTGGACGCATCAATGAGTGCAACCACGCCCATGATTTTATCATTGGGAAAATAGCCGCCGCCCAAAGTCATTCCAGTTCCCTTCTCTGTGGCAAGACGGAAAAAGGCATTGGACGAATTATCACCGGCAACCAAATAGGCGGCCGTCCCGGTCTTAAATGTGTTGTCTCCATATATGGTTGGAATATAGGGCACATCGGCCAAAGGGTTTCCGTAAATAACAACACGCTCGTCTGCCACAAGATTTTTGGTCAAATCTTGAGAGAAAATAACGCGGGGTTTGAATTTGACAATATTGGAAACATCAATGGTGAAATTTCCACCTTGTTCATAAAGTAATCGGCCATTGAAATTCTCTGTTGCCAGATTCATGGAATTGTCCACGTAAAAGTCAATGTAAGAACGCGTTGGCTCTATATTCACCGTCATTCCTTGATTAAAAACATTCCGAGCAATCACATTTTTATTGGTTGCAGTTGTTGTGTGCATATCAATGGTTCGAACCAAGTCGCTGGAAATATCAATTGTGGCTTGAGGCGTTGAAGTATTGAAACCAAACTTGCGGTTTTTGCCATGGAGCATTGTCCCGCCCGAAAAATCCATAAATATGTTTTCGCGAATAAATGCATTCTCTGCAATAAAAACGTTACCAATAATGTTTGTATTTAATACATTCATTGCACCGTCAATTGTGATATCGCCATTTCCATAAATATCGCCAGCAACATACAAATCTTTCATTAAAAATGCATCATCTTTTGTCCGGAGCCCACCACAAATATCCCAGTCACCTACGTAGAAATTCTTTAATGTAAATTTGTCGGTAACAATTGTGTTTACACTGATATTATTGAGTTTATCTAATTTATTGGTTCCGCCATATTTTTTCCACGACATTTATTTATATGTATATGTTATATTCATATAAATATAAGGGAACTCGTCGTTCCCTTATAAACCCATACTAAGGGAACTTGTTATAAACCGTCAGGTTTCACCTTTTACACCTTATAAACCCATACTTATAATATTTTTTATAAGTGAAGCTAGGTTTCCTTTACTAAATATATCATCTAGAACCACGACGTTTTCTTTTGTGTTTTTTGAGAGCGTCTTCGTCTTCTAGTAGAACATTTTTTGGAAAGGAACTTACGAATATTTGGCTCTTCTTTCAAAATAAGGTCCACCACGTTTCTGTAAAAATTACGAAACTCGTTTCTGCGTTTTTTCATTTCTCTCAATGAGAACCATTTAATCTCTATTTTCTCAAACAACTTGGTGTTTGTCAAAAACTTCTTGTTCATGCGTTGCCACAAGAATTGGTGGTTATCATTATAATGTTTCACCAAGTCGGTATTATATGGAAGATTAAAAAGATGGATATGATAAGTTTCATATTGCATCTTGTAAACACCGCCCGACTTCTTAATTAGTGAACCAATTTGTTTTCCGTCGCCCAAAAAACCGGTAAGCTCCTCGCCGCCTTCTCTCAATGCTGTTCCATAAATGGTTTCGCCCTTGTCGACGCCCCCGCCAAAATCAGACCATCCGGGAGTGTCGGCCAAACTATTTTCTTTTCCGAACAAGAAATAAAGTTCGCCCTTGTAAAAACATGCAGGTAATATACTTGCGCCGACCATTGGTATATATATCTAAGGGATTTGTTCCAATGAAACTCGTTGCCTCATGGCTAGAAGGTTCAAAAAAAAGGAAAGGTTCAAAAAAAAGGAAAGGTTCAAAAGGAAAAGTTCAAAAGGAAAGGGAGGGGTCGTACAGCCGTCAGGCTGCGCCTTTGGGGAACCGTAGGTTCCCTACTCGTGTACCAACCGTAAACACACAGAGAAATCCGCGCCATTCAAATTGATTACCTGACCTGCATCATCTAAGAGCTGCAAATTCATTCTCTGTATATTGACCTTTTCTAAATATTTTCGAACCTCGGAGACCAATAACCCATTGGCCTTGTTAACACACAAAGTATCGCCAAATTTGGCAGTAGAAGGAATCGAAATTTTGGCAATGATGTTTTTACTTTGGTTCGTTTTCTCTAAGGGTGACACAAATGAATTGGAGTTACCCTGAGAGAACTCATTCAGCGCTAGAAACAGATGGCGCGGTGTCTTCAAGTTCAAATTGCATTCGGAAGTAAGACCAGAAGTTGTCAAATTGTAAGAAGTGTCTCTAAATCCCAAAGTCCAACCAAGGTTGTTTTGGTTATTTAGTTCATACACATTTCCGCACATATCCACATTGGTCGCGAGAGAATATGTGCTTACCTTGGATTTGAAAAAAGACTTATTGTTCACCACACTGTAAGAGATGTCGGTAGCCAAACTCAAATTTTGCAACTGGGTATTTATCTCTGCAGCAAAAGAAACATCCGTGTAATAATAGTTAGGTGTCAGTGTTAAAATTTTGGATGCACCACCATTCTTGATTCGCAGATAGTTGTTGCCATTTGTTAAACAATCGTTGTTTCCGTAAATGTTGTAGAAAGTCATGGGAACATCAATGGAGAGAACCTCCATGGAACGGACTTCAGACAGTTTCTCTCCAAAGACCATGTTGGAAGAAGCATACGAAGTATAATCGTAATTGGACCGATACTTTGTATCAATATTGACAATCTTCTCTTTCAAAGTTTTGCTAACACCTTTCATAATCATATGGCTGCCCTGCTGTTGCACACTGGGTTCCAAAACATCATAATAATAACTACTCATTTATATTATTAAGATACAAAAATTATTGTCGTTTTACCGTGCCGGGAGTTTTGTTTACTTCTGGGGCAGAACCGGTGTCTATCTCAGGCGTCATTCCCTCATACAATCCAACACTCTTCAAAGTGAAAATTCCACCGAGAATAACTAAAGCTGCAATAAAAATATGTGTATTCTTTTTTTCAGCAAAGAATTTTGAAAAGTTCTCAAACATTATATACATTATTGATACTATTTTGCACCTTGACATTTTCCACATTTGGAAGAATTTGCCAATCGGTCAATCATATTGTATGACAAACCAGATGTATTCGTTTGATTAATTGTTGTTGTTGTAACAACCTTGTGCACAGTTCCTTCCTTTGATTTGCTAAACACGAGCGAATTCATAATCTTTATATATAATAGGGAAACCTACGGTTTCCCTATGACCCTTCCCTTTTTTATTATAATGTTTTTGTTATTAAGGGAAGGAGTGCAGGACGTAAGAGAAACTGCGCTTCTCTGAATACCTTCTGCAAAGCTTACGCCTATGACCCTTCCCTTTTTTATTATAATGTTTTTATTATTAAGGGAAGGGGTCGCAGGGGAAACCGTAGGTTTCCCTGCTTAAAATTGAAATAAAAACCCCAAGGATATTAAAAAATATTAAACAATCCTAATATAATGTACACTTGCGAGTTTTGCGAAACCGGGTTCAAATTTAAAAAACAACATGACGAACATGTTGTGTGTTGCGAGTTTATCGATAAACGAAAGGATGAACTCAAAGAAAACATTGATTTGACAGATGACCCTATTCCCAGTCCCCGCATAATGTATGAACTGGTCAAACACCTTATGGTTAGAAACCAGCATTTGGAAAAAGAAGTGGAGGAACTTCGCAAATTTGTCAGGAGAGAGAAGAGCAAAATCAATGTCATTGATTACTTGAACAATCACCATTTTCCCTCAATGGATTACACGGAAATGATGAAGATGATGGTCGTCCAGTCAAGACATTTAGAAGCGGTTTTCGAAGGAAACATTGTCGATGGTGTATTTGCACTATTTGATAATCTGGATTTGCCAATTACTGCGTTCTCGCACAAGAACTCGTTCTACGTGTATAAAGAAGCATCTTGGCATGAATTCCCCCAAGTTTCGATGAATGCAATGTTCGACATTTTATCCAATCGATTTATGAAGGCATATAGGGGATGGGAACGGTCTAGACCTGAGTTCAATGTAGAGACGGAAGAAGTGCAGAAACAAAAAATGATACTTCTACGAAAAGTTCTGGGAACGTCCATGAGCGACGAAAATAAATATACTAAATTTGGAAGACTTATGTTTGATAAACTCAAGAAAAATGTGAAGAATATTGTGGAGTATGAGTTCGATTAAGGGAACCGAAGGTTCCCTTATGAACCCTCCTTCTTTTTTTATATCCATCCAGGTGAAGATTTCGTAAACTTGTTGAATGGGACATTTTATTTCCACAAGGGTTTAAACCGTCGAAGAATTGAAATGGGACAAAGTCCCATCAATTCTTCTAGGTTCGGTACCGATTTCTGATTTCAGAAATCGGTATAAAGGGAACTCTACGTTCCCTTTATGGAATTATTAATCCCCCAGCATATCTCAAAAATTGGTCTGTATACTGGTCAGACACTCTTAATATCTTTTGTAGTAAGTATTTATTATAATTATTCAATAATATCTTCATTTGCACTTTTGACAACATATATTACCACGATGCTATATTGGCGCAAAATATATAAACAAGGCATCATAAAAACACTGGATATGCTCTCTGTTCTTAATTTAATTGTGTCATTTTATTACACTGGATTACCCAATTTTACCCCCATGTGTCAGCATGCATGGATATCATCAATTGCAATAAGTAGTATTGCGTATGGAATAAATTCTTACATTTTTTATCATCAAACTACCAATAATAAATGGATTATGAAACCAGGGTTTTATTCTTATTTTTCACTTGCATATACATTACCAAACACGAGAGAACGTGAACTTTGTTATTATTATAGCACATTGGTTCATTGTATGTTTTTACATGTACTTTGCAATAGCATTAGCATTTATTGTGCTTAAAATAAAAATCGTGTAGTATATTTTTATCTATTGATATTTTATAAATGGAGTTAAAGCCTAAGGAAGACACCTCAAGTCCAAGAATTCAATATGAAGAAGAATATTTTATGAATAGAGAATTAATCGATGTATGTAGCACAAAACCATCTAAAAAATATTCAAGTGAAATTATACTTTTAACAGCAAAAGACCTTTTAAATAAGGGTGCTAATCCTAATTATAAGGATGAAGACGGTAATAGTCCTATAATATTAGCAATTAAAAATAAAAATATTAAATTAGTTGAACTACTTTTGTATCGTGGAGCTACTATTCCAGAAGAAGAAGATGTTGTAATCCCTGAAAAAATAAAATTAATTATTCATAATTGGCCTACTACTATGGGATTATTGGCAACCAAAAAATTAGGGTTAGATCTAGATTATCAAATGAATTTGAGTGAATATTTAGGCACACGCGTAGCAAAAGGCAAAAAAAGAAAGTCCAATAAAAATGAAAAAAGGTCTAGAAAAAGAAGAAAATAAAAATAATAAATATTTTATATAAAAAAGGTTAAAGAAAAATCTAATATTATATTGTGTAATAGAAGATATTACCAAACTTGCTCCTTTAGCTCAGTGGTAGAGCATTGCACTTGTAATGCAAAGGTCTTGGGTTCAATCCCCAAAGGGAGCTAAGACCCCCCCCTCCCTTATTTGGGAGTGTGTTAAATAATATAATTTTTTATATTATTTGTCAAATAAAAAGGGAGGGATTATAAGGGAACCGTAGGTTCCCTTAAAATTGATTTTTTAAATCATATTACAGAGAAGCATACAAATACAAATATAAATCAAACAAATGTCTCTCGATTATCTTGCGAACAAAAACGCCCATCCCCGCGACGCTTTCATCCAATTTGATGAACCAACCCACGTCTACACTGTCCACGGCGACAAAACATTCATGTCAGTTACAACATGGAACCACCACCATTTCCCCAAATTTGACGCCGACAAGATTATCAAGCAGATTATCAGCAGTAAAAAACACAAGACAGACCCCGAATACAAGTATTATCAGATGACCGCCGGACAAATCATGGATATGTGGAATGCCAACCGCGACGGAGCGTCTTCTGCAGGAACCAATATGCACTATGACATCGAGTGTTTCTATAACCAAATAGATGTCTCCAATGACAGTGTCGAATACCGTTATTTCCAGAACTTTCTTAGAGAAAACCCTCATCTACATGCATATAGGACCGAATGGACAATTTACCACGAGGAACTGAAGATAGCAGGTTCAGTAGATATGGTTTACGAGAACCCGAATGGAACACTTCTCATATATGACTGGAAAAGATGCAAGGAAATAGTCAAGGAAAATTTGTATGGAAGCACAGCAACAACAGAATGCATCCGGCATTTACCAGACACCAACTTTTGGCACTACGCGTTGCAACTCAATACATATAAAGCCATCATTGAAGAGAAATATGGGAAAAAAGTCGTTGGATTGTGTCTGGTTTGTTTGCACCCCAACAATTCGGATTATCAATTGATTGAAGTCCCCTTTATGGAGAAGGAACTGGTGGATTTGTTTGAATATAGGAAAGAGATGCTTAAAGCGCAAGCAACCGTTAAAGCGCAAGCAACCGTTAAAGCGCAAGCAACCGTTAAAGCGCAAGCGACTGTTAAAGCGCAATTACAAAAAACAAAGCCTTTACCAAAGGCATCTGCAGAGAAGGCATCTGCAGATAAACCCTTAACAAATTATTTCAAACCTGTAGAGAAAAAGGGCAGTGGTTTATTGATAAATCTAAATAATATATAAATAAATAATTAATTAAATCATAATAATGCTAACCTATTTACTGGATAAATTTGCCAAAATTAAAAAAGACAGGGCTCTTTATTGTTCAAAAATTGAAGAAGAGACCCAAAAAAAAGAAGAGTCAAAAACTCCCATAATCTACGATTTCATTTGCAAAAACACAAGAAAGAAATAGAGAAAAAAATATAAACATTATTTATTTATATATTTTAAATGCAGTTCCCAAAAAGCCCCTTTTATATTATTGGAAAGTTAATTTTAAACTATTTTTTTTTTATAATCCAGTATATCAAGTCATTTAATAACAAACCACCAGCAAAACCAATAGAGACCCCCACGCACGTAGAGACCCAATACGAGAAAACATGCAAAAAATACGCAGAGTTCTACGGAAAAGAAACCTACGATGAGAACTCCAACATAGACCCCGTTCTCTACGATTTTTTAAAAAGAAAAGATATTTTTGCAAGTGTAGACAATGAATTAGAGAAACAATGGAAGTCGCGAATCCTTATTGAGAATACCCCGCGAGGAAACGTGATGATATATTTCAATCCTTATTTGCTGTCGTATCAGTATTATAGCGACGAACAAATTATTCCATACAAGATTCTGGAGCAAGTGGCGACCCGATATGTTATAATGTTTCGATGCAAGGATTTCTTTATAGACCCGGAAAAAAGACCCGGCAATAAAATTTTGGAAGTTTTGCAGAAAGAAGAGGATTCTCTCAAGTCCAAGAAAATGAAAGTCAATGATATCACAAAGTGTGTGAATATCCAGTCGGAATCAAAAGATGTGTTTGCTGCATTGAAAGATTATAGGTCTGAGGCAAAGCCGACCGAAGTCAAGACGACTGAAGCGAAGACGACTGAATTAACAAAGGCAGATACAAAGGCAAAAAAGAAGGTAGAAGAACCCAAGTTTTCCAATAAATTCGTGAGGATTGGAAAAATGTGCGAGTTCAACATTACACAAAAACCTGCGGATAAAAAAATTGATGCGGTCAATGAACTCATGTTTGGTTCAAAACCGGTCAATAAAGTGGTCGATTTCTTTGACGACTTGGAAATCGTGGAAATGCCCGAAGATGAACCAAAATCGGCTTACAAGATGTTCAAGAACCAGCAATTGTCAAAGTTGAAGACTGCATAAGCTCCTGTCGTTCCTTTTCCTGTCGTTCCTTTTCCTGTCGTTCCTTAACCCATTCTAGAAACGCATTGCATTTATCTAGTGAAAACATCGTGCCCAAATGGCTTTTTGCAATATGATAAGCCATTCTCTCTTTGTCATTGAGAGAATCCAGAAATTCTTTTTCTAGAATTTCTTTTTCTTTATCGTTATCCATTGTATTAGTTAATTATTTGTTATTATGTATTTTTACCAAAGAATTTTCAATTTTTTAAAGTAATTGTATACTTGATTCTATTGTATCTTTTATTTTTTTAATTTTTTCTGAGTTAGTATTGCTAGATTCAAGTATTTCTTTAATTGTTTTGTTGGAAATGTTAAGGCTTAACAATGCATTAACCTTTTCTAAATTTGATGTTGTAACGGAATTATCATTGACAATTGCAGAAACAATATTAAATCTTCCTTGAGACATATTTTCAAAAATAAGTTCATTTGTAAATATACTATTTATAATAATAATTGAAAGAAAAAGTATAATAAGAGCCGTAATTTTGTTCATATAATGTATAATTATATTTTTTAACATCATACTCTTAGGTCCTTCCCTTAAAAGGAGGGGTCATACAGCCGTCAGGCCTTAAGCAAAGCGGCGCCTTTAGGGGAACCGCAGGTTCCCCTAAAATTGAACTCTTTTTATGTTTCTCTGCAGAGAGACATAAAATAAATAATCAAACATCAATTAACAAAATGAACATCTTAATTATCGTGCTTGGTTGCCACATTGCCTATTTGCTCAATGACCGGATAAAGACCGCGGTCCAACTAACGACCGTTTTGCCCAATGAAAACATTGTCTGGGGTTTCAGCGGCGGAATCAAGAACAAAATGGTAGACAAAGTATCAGAAGCAGAGAAAATGAAAAAAATAGTTACAAACAAAGAACCGTTTGTCTACGGTTCAAAATCCGAATGGGATTATATTTTGGACGAGGAATCCACCAACACTGCAGAGAACTTCACCATGTTCCGCCGAATTTTGGAAAAAGAACCGGACAAGTATTCAGACATATACGTGGTGACATCGGACTTCCACTTTGATAGAGCAAAAATGATTGCAGACGGAATCATAGAAAACAATGGCTTTCATTGGGTTCTATCGGATTTGGAATACGGAAACTTCAGAGAAATGGAGAAAGTCCATCTGCAAAATGTAGAGAAAGATGTGCGCATGGCGTTAAGGGAACTCGTCGTAAGGGAACTTGTCGTTCCCTTATAATCCCATACTAGAAAAAAACAAAAAAAACAAAAGATTCATGAATCTTTTTTTTTATTAAAAAAAAGAACCGCAGGCTCCCTTAAAAGGGAGGGGTCATAGGGGAACTACGTTCCCCTAAAAGGCGTTCTTTTAACCGCCGACACAAATTTATAATCATCCAGTTGCGCACATTTTTCCTGCAATGCTTCTAAATATGAAGTCTGCGAAACAGCAGTGTAAGTACTTTCCGGTTTTGCAATCTTGCACACAACATTCACAGGAGTGAACAAAGGCGCACCTGTAAGTGTCTTCGTTACTGTAGAGCATTTTTTAGCTGTATATCCAGTGGTCTTAGCAATATCGGGAGGACAATTAGATGCAATGTCGGAAAGAGTCTTCTTCTTGAGTCGCGTAATGTAATCGGTCTGGGCATTCACGTTTTTACCAGAATCCGGCTTCACCACAGCATATGGAAAAGGCCGATTAATCCACCGCTCCCTTTTCGCCAACATTCCCTTAAACGACAACACAGATGGTTTGACTACAGTGTTATCTTCTAAACTAATTGTTTCGGATGCTTTGATGTTTGGATTTGCATAACGACCATTGAAGTCCTTTGGTCCATTACCCTTGCTCGGAGTGTGGATAAGAGAACGAGACAAAGAAGTCTGGCCAACGTAGCCCTGGTTCCGAGTGGTGCCGTTGATAGAGAATTGTTTTTGATTTACGCTTAAATTGTTATAGCGTGCTTCTGTTTTTCGTTTTAAAGCCACAATCGACATATTTATAATATGGACGGAAAATATTTATACTAAGCAATTCATCTCTGCAATATAATTCATCCCTGCATCCTTTCTAATGTAAAGGGAAGGGGTAAGCGAAGCGACTGTGTAGGTTAATAAGTTTACGCCCTACCTACCGTTTGGCCAAAATCATGAGTCCATTATTATTAAAAAATCGGTCTTTAATATACCACTCGGGATGGTTCGCCAGAAATTCCTGGATACCAAACCACATCCCCTTCAAAATTTCTTCTCTCGGGATTCCAGATTGGGCTGCTAGTTCAGTTGCTTTACCATAAGCCTGCTGATAATTATATCCATATTCGCGCACAGTTTCTCCGTCCACCTCATCAATTGTGGTGTCGTGCATAATGATGTATTTATTGCAAACTGCAGAGAACTTCTCCAATTCTCTACGGATTTGCCCATAAACATGCCATGTGTCGATGAAAACCAAATCGAATGTCTCGTCTGGCGCAAACTGCAATTCCAAATCATTTTTCCACTCGTATTTGACATCAAGATTCAACCCCTCAACGGCATCCACGAATTCGCCAATCTGACACTCACGCGAATCATTCATGAACATACGTTTGCGAATACCATTCTTGTTCTCCAGAAGACCTGCAGAGATGGCCCACGAAGAAATGCACCCACGAACACCCAATTCGATAGCACTGTTGCACTGTTTGGCGTATCTGAACAATGTTGGTAGATGCTCATTGATGTCGGACGCAGTGTTGCACAGTCCGCGAAATTTTTTTATAATAATGTCCATTCTTATAAAAATATATGGGTTTCTCTGTTTAAATGGCTTTTTACACAGAATAAAATTCTCTTATATCGGTGAATTTTTCATTGTTTAAAACCGTCATCATTGCATTAAACTGGGTAGGCAGTTCCCCATTCAAAATGCACTGCAAAATGTCTGGCGAAAATCCAGACACCACCGTAATTCCAAATATCTCCTCAAATTTTAACACATTCTGTTTTACATTCCAGTAAACAATCTGGGGCATCTTTATTTCGGCATCGGAAAACATTTTCTCCATTGTCTCTCGGGTTGCCTTGTTGTATAAACTGTCGGCTTGGTTCAAAGGCATGTCACTGACAATAACTAGTCTCTTTCCACCAAAATTATCTGTCATCATAATCTTCAATGCCTCGCAAATATTAATTGAAGAACTGCTCGGCATAATTCGCATCTTCTGCACTTTCTCATAAAGCGTCTCCGCCTCTACATCTACAAACTGCGGATTTGGTTCAAATGTGAGAACCCGTTCTCCCAACAATCCTAGGGTAATAGAAATCAACAAAGTAATACCATTTGTAGAGAAGGAGACATCACTTAAAACCACGGTCTTGTCCATTTTGTTCACGGTTTTCCAACTGGATTCAAGCTCATCATTTAAGGGACGACCCACCAAATATGGAGCAACAATCTCATGTGGTGCTACGCAAGGTCTTACAACTGTGTGTGCTTCATATTTCTCTCGGTCATTTCTCTCAAATGCCTTCTTATGTCGTCGAAACGCCTGGAATGGAACTTTTTTGTAATCCACGCTTTCCCAATCTTTGGCGCACATTTTTTGCTCAAGAATTCCAATATAGGTGCGCAAAGGCGTCAGATACTTCTTGCGTAGTTCAGAGATGGGAATCTTCATTGAACGGGCTAAGCGGAAAGTGAGTGCAGTTTTTTTATTTACGGCGCTGGTTTCAGAAGGAACCCATTTGGCAGCGAGAGAAACCGGTTTTCCAAGCTCCATATTGACATGGTCGGCAACCAATTGCTCACCCAGATGCTTCAAGTAGGCATACATGGCTTTGGAGTTTCGGGGCAAATAAATAAAATCGTCGTAGCGTCCATACTTTTTCAAAAACAGCGGCATATTTTCAATCAACTGTTTTTCGTCGTATTTCTGCAACCATCCGAGTAAACGACGCCCCAAATTGCGTTCGCCGCGCCCACTGCGAATGTAGGCAATGGTTTTCATAGTATACAGTAAACTCTCTTTGGCAGAAGCATCGGCCAAAGAATATAACTCATCATCACTTGTATCACGCTGTGCCCCATAAAAGAAATTGAGAACAAATGGTGGGGTAACCATTTGCTCCGTTGCTAACACGGGCTCTTGCACCACAGGCTCTTTTTTTTTTGAACCAAACATATAGTTGAATACATTGTAGATTAGTGACATTATAAATATATAAGACAATTGTTTTATATATTTTTATTTTGTAGATGTATTCAAAATCTCGCAAATGAGACAAATAGAGAAGTTTGCGCCGTTCAAATCCACGGTTTGCCCCTTGTCGTTCATCAATTTAATGGCAATTTTTTGAATACGAACTGGTCCATAGTATTTGCGGTCCTGATTCTGCATGGTGCCTCCAAATTCCATATAAGTTTGGCCAAATTGCATACCAGTCAATTTCATTGGAATCAACGCAAAAACGTCTTTCATATAAGGTCCAGAAGCATAACTTTTGGACTTTGTTCGTTTGTTCTCTATGATTTGGTTCATCGCATACAATTGTTTTGATGTGAGTTCTGTAGTTAATTTATTGGTTGCAGAGACCGCGGTTTTAAGACCTGTTACGGGGTCGCACTGATAAGAAACGCGCGAAGCATAAGAAGGTAATGCAATGTCATTTTCCAAAGATGTAATTGTAATCAAACCCGCATTCACATGGTTCTGGATAAAATCGTCCAACACAACCAAAAAATAATTATACAGATTGGTATTCAAAACGACGTCACCAATTACAGCAATTTTTTTACTCGTTGAATTGTATGAATACGTATATTTATAGGTTTTACTATCAAAAATATTGTTTTTATAATTTTCGGTTGCAAGATATTCGCTGGTTATTTGTGTAAAATCGACCAATTTATATTCTGTAAAAGAATGAAATCCAAGAAGCCAGCCAAGCGTAGAATCCCAGGTTGCATTTTGGGTAACACCCACGTTGCAATAAACAAAACTGTCCGAATCGTAGAAAACAAGCTTGAAATCACTCGAGTAATACGTTTTGTTTACATTCATCCGAATATTTGCATACTGCAAATTGCCGTCATTTACAAGCGTGATTTTACTACCATTTGTCAAAGAATTGGCATCAAACAATGTTTGGATTGTATTAATCAAACCTTCTCTCGTGTAAACTGTGGGTAACGTATTGTTATCAAGTGGCACTGAAAACACAATGTCATTTGCACCACCAGGATCCGCCACACCATTAAAATATGGTTTAAATATAAATTGATTGTTCAGCGTATTCAGTGTAATTATATTATTGAAAACAGGGCTTCTGCCAAATACTTCTGCATGTGTTAAAGCCGTGCTCATATTGTTTGCCAAATTGTAGGAAAAATCCATAAATAAATAATTGTTCCACGAATTGCGTGAGCTATTATCAATAAATGAAACTTTATAATTAGTCTCGGTCAAAATCTTGTTTATTTTGAATTGCAATGTTAATGTTGAATTTCCAAATAAAATACTGCTTCCATTCATAATCGGATAATTGTCAGAATCCACAAAACGGATAAAATCATTATTTATGCCTCTTATTAAATCATCCAACACACCATAGTTGGCTTCCGTGAAAAACAATTCAACAATTGGACTATTTTGATTGCCATATCCATTTCCATTGGGTCCGCCCGTTTTTTTGGGAATCAATACAATTTTGTTATTTGAAGCGTTAATTGTAATTGACGGCGCAGAACTAAATGCTTTTACCAGTGTAAAATTAGAATTAGTCAAATTATTATAACTTGTGTCATAAAAAAATGGCGCCTGGCTCAAAAAACATGATGACAAGTCGACAATGTATGTTTCTTGGGTAAATTCTCTCGCAATATCAAATTGGAATCTGGCTTTGTCCTGGAAAATTGTTAGTCCTGTATTGTAGGTAGAAGAACCAACATTTATGTTAAATTCACCATTTGGTTTAAATATTGGGTCAATGGTTGTATCATTCATTGCAATCAATGCATTTATAACAGCGTCAAAATAATTTGTGAACAAATAACCGTTTGGAAATCCATTTGTCGAAGATGCAGGAACTGTCGCAATACGCGTATTTTCAATAACATTATAATCTGGTTTTATACACTCTATTTGTATGAGTGCTGAGCTCAAATCAATTATATAATTGGTTAAGAGCGTCTCTGTTTCAGACAGAACTTCGTTTAGTTCAATTGTGTTGACATTTTTAAAAACAAAACACGAATCCGCTCCTGTCCATATGTGTTTTCCATTAATAGTGGTTTCATCTGGAAAAACAATTGCTAGTTTTGAATTATCCGTTTGGAAAATTTCTGCACGATTCAATTTAATAGCAATTTCATAATGGGAATTGGACAAATCTCTCGATGTATTATTTACGCGGTTAAAATAAGACCATGTTTGGTCCAAATACTTGTTTGCAGCCATTTGCAATTTAACGTTTGTCTCAATTGCATTCCTACTATACGTATTATTTGCAAGTGTAAGTATAATTGGTATCCGGTTTATAATTGTAGATGTGCCAATATCAAACTGGTCTGTTCCCAAATACTGATATATTGTAAAGTAATTGTTGGAAAAATCATTCTGACTTATATTTACTGTATACAATGACTGGTTTGCAGATAAAGTATCTCCAATAAGTGGTAAAATATTTCTCTGCGAATATGCAACATATGGGTAATAATTTGTGTAGTTAAAACCTAAAAAACTGGGGATTGTCAGACTTTTATCAGTTCCAATTACGTTGGGAGTTGACCATGTGGGAAAATACAGTTGGTAATCTGTCTCGTTGTATTTTTTCTTCAAATCAAATTCAAAAACAATTTTGGAATTTTTTGCCCCCAATTCATAGGACATCTTTGTTTCGCCAAAACTTAAATCAACCACGCTGCTATAAATTGAATTATACTTAATTTCAGAATCATTTCTTACTCCTTTTAAGAAAGAAATTTGATTATTGACTGCATTAACAATACCATTTCCATCATACGTTCCGGAACCAATTTCAACCTTTATATTGTGGTCGCCATTATTGATGCCGGGACTGTTGCCCTTAATATAAAAAAAATTGCTTCCAAATGTTTCATTAATGGTGTACCACGTATAAGGGATTTGTACCGAATACAGTTTCATCGAAATCACATTGTCAATGCTTTCCGACAAATTCATTGTGAAATTGGTGGCGCTTGTATTTCCTGGGTCTTCACGAAATTGACTATCAATTGAAATCATTTTGAAAATGGTTTTTCTCTCCACGGGGTTTAATTTTCTAGGGTCCGCAATATAATCTATATTATGGGTTGCTACAGTGCTGATAGTGGTGGTTGATTCGCCAATTTTTTGGGTAGCTTGTTCTTTTGCTTTTGGGTCACCAGCAGCTACTGTTTTTTCGTCAAATTTTTTATTTGCTTTATGGGGTATTAATGCATTTTGTGTGTCGCGATTGATTGTTAATTGTTTTACAAGAGCATCTAGCTTTGGGTCTTTTGCTTGTTCATTCAATTTGGAGTTGTCATTTGCCTGAACAATTTTCATATCGTATTCAAACCCTTCGACCATATCCTTGCTTCCATCCTCACTTTCATCCTCACTTTCATTCTCACTTCCATTCTCACTTTCATCCAAAAAAAAACGGTCATACATTGTTTCAAAAAACTGGTAGAGACGTTTCGACTTCTCTTCATATTTGTCCATAAATTGCAGAATTTTCATTTCCAGTTCTCTATCGGTCGGATTATCCAACTCTAACATGGTAAAACATTCTTGGTCTGTATAATTATTTATATTGTATTCCATTATTGTATACTATAGATTATAACAATTTATATATTTTTTTTTCACAATCTGTTTTTGAACATGTTGATAATGTATTCTGTGAGGTCTGTTTTTTTTTCTATAATATCTAGTGGGAAAATGGTGATTCCGTGGCTTCTCTTCTGGTGTCGCTTACCCTTGAAACAATATGTGTCAAATTCTGCCATCACTTTCTCTTCTTCTTCTGTCATGTCGGTTCTGTCGATACGCGCCTTACCTAAATATGAATACCGGTTATAATTGCCGTCTTCATACACGCCATACCTACTGGGGAAGGGCATGTTCTTCACCATTCCCACGCCTTCAATGCGATTTCTCTCATTGTTCATTTCTAGAACAAACATGATTGCATCTTTGCAAACAAATCCAGAAATTACTTTTGGAACTCCATAAATGCATTTCAGGCCTTTGATGTTATCACAATAAGACAACATCTCTGCGTGGCTTTTATTATTGAACCGCGTAGTCATTATATAATGTTTTTTGGGAATTCGCTTTAATTGTTCCAATGAACGAATTCGGGCATTTCGCAAAAGTTTTGCACGGACCTCGTTTTCAATTTCATTATCAGATTCGTCGGAATCCATTTTTAATATATATTTTTTTTGTTTCTCTGCAGAGAAAGAGAACTTTTTTTCAATTTTAAAGGGAACAAAGGGAACCAAGGTATTCAGAGAAGCTTCGCTCCAAGGGCACGCCTCGGGCGTACCCGAGCCGTTGTGTCTCTTACGCCTTTTAATCTCTCCTTTTACACTTTTAATTATTTATGTGCATCACGTCTTGAACCAAATTGATAATATCCAAATAGTAGTCCATCGACGCAGTGATGAAATCCCCCTGGTAATAATCCGCTCGTTTCAATATGTTATTGGTGTCATATGCAACGTAGAGTCCAAAGATGCCAATTCCTGCACCGGACAGCCATTTATTATACACTCCAGAAAACATTGAAACTATGCGAGCAATCAGGAGAGAAAGAAGGGCAAAAAACAACCCTACACCTACCCGGTATCCAAGAACCGGAACCAATGCACCAACAACAAACATAATGGCAAAGATACCCATGGCGCCTAAAATGCCATTACGAATTGCATCTTCGCTATATTTCTTTTTATATACAGCAGAAAGCCTGCCCAATACATACGAAAACAGAACAAACACAAAAAATTTAGCCCAATAAGGCAAATTTGTCCATGCAATAACCAGCAATAAACCAATGGAACCAAAGAAATAAAGCCAATAGTTTTCCGGAACCGGATAATTTTCCATAACATAATAGGTTATGGCAAGCTGAACGAGCAAATTCGTAAAAATCTTTGCTAAGAATCCGCTATTTTTTATGAGCAAAGTAGTAATGTCTCCGCCAACAACAACATTGTTTGAAAACGTGAAAGAAAGAACCATTATATATAATGGTGTAAAAAAATGTACCCACATATATTATCCAAATGTCGTCCATATCGTCTTGCGACAGCTTTCATATTTCCGTGGACGATGATGATGACCCATACACCAGACGAATGGATGAGCTCGAAGAACAATATTCGGGGTCAGATAGTGGTTCCAATGATGCCGCATCCAATGTAGAGAACAACATGAAAAGGGAACTGGAAATCATTTCTCTCTATTTGAAATGCAAAAGAGGCATTTACACTATGGCTTCTAACAAATACAAAACATATTCAGATGCATTATTAATAATTTCATTATTGTTTTCCGGATCTTTAGTTGTTTTTCCATTGTTCTCTGCAGAGAAAACGGCAATGAGTTCTCTCGGGTTGTTAACAATGTTTTGCATTTTTTTAAAAAATTATTATAAACACGACATTACGAGCCACAACTACAATATGGTTTCTCTCAACTACCATAAATTACAATTAAATGCAGAAAACTTCTTATCTAGATTGGTTTATTTTTCAAACAGGATAGAGAAACAAACTGTGTTCTATGAAAAAATGAGAGAAATCGAAACCAAGTTGCAGGATTTTAAAGAGGAATCCATTCAAATCCCTGGTTCAATTGTTTCTCTCATGCCCGTCACCAATAACATGAATATATTCTCAAGCATTCATGAGGTTGAACTAACCCAAAAGGAATTGGCAACGCGTTACAAAACAATTAACACTGAACTCAAAACCAAAAATGGAGAGAAAGACCGCGTGCGGTTTCTCAAAGAGAACAAAAAAAAAATAAGGGATAAACTGAACAACCCAGATTATTCGGGTATTCGAGAACCTTTGGAGAAAGAATATATGCTGCATTTATGCGGATGAATTGCCCATTTGGTAAGCAACCCAATACCATGGGTCATTGTAAACAATCTTGATATCCTTTTTCTCTTCAAACCTGCAGAGAATCCGTTTGGAAAGGTCGTTCTCGACCCAGGTTTTGAACTTGATAATGACACGTTTGTTAGTTTCGTCGTTCTTATTTGGGATTTCAATAATTTTTTCAATAAAGCCAACGCGAAGAGCACGAATCTTTTCAAAAATCTCCTGCTTGGCAATGGTGGAATCAACTCTTGGAATACATATTGTGATGTCGGTTTTGTTATGCTGCATATAGGTTTAATATAACGGTGTTTTTAATATAATTTAAGTTCAATTTTTGGGAAACCAAAGGGCGCCTTTCCCATACCAATGAAGATGTAAACCGTTATGTTTTAAATCTTCAATATTATAATTAAGCAAAACTTTGGTTTGTTTATTTTATAATATCAATTCTATAAGTGGTTTCTATCCTAAGGGAAGGGGTCGTAGGGCGTAAGTCCCAAGGGCTGAATAACCGTAGGTTTCCCTACTCTGTCTCTAGTAAAAACTATAAATTTATGGTGGATGTCGTGCATCTATTTTTTTTTAAAATATTGAAGACCAATGAGTCATTTGCTAATCTTGCTGTTTAGAGACATATTTAATTTGCTAAAATCTTTAAGTCCGTTTTTTCTCTATTGTTCTTATATATGTCCGCCGGCGATTATATTGCATTAAAAAAAACAAAACTTCTCCAAAACTATCGGGTGAATACCGTAAGCAGTGTAAATTTCCCCCAGGTATCTTATGAAAACTACGTGCACAACTTAAATCTGAAAGCCGTCAAATGTTCCACCGCCACTTATGGAAATGGCGTGGCAAAGCCGTTAACCATAAATAGCATACTGGTTGGTCGGACAAATACCTGCCCCGCAAACACATATGAGGGTCCCATCATCCGCCCAGTAATCAATGCGGATGTGCCTTTGCAGAGTGTACCGACGGTTCCCACCAAGTTCCAGATGCCCTCGTCGGAAGCGGCGTCTCTCTCCATTCCAGCCAAATACAAAGTTGCGTGTTACAAGGGACAACATGGATGCGAACCATTTATGCAACCAGCGCGGTCCTATTGGGTTTCTGAGCCAAACACGAGACCCTATCACCGCCAGTGGAATTTGAAGAAGGCGAGCATGATGAGAGTGACGGACTCGACCACATTCAGTATGTAAAGGGAACCTTGGTTCCCTTTTAATCCCTCCTTAAAGGGAACTACGTTCCCTTTTAATCCCTCCTTAAAGGGAACTACGTTCCCTTTTAATCCCTCCTTAAAGGGAGGGGGTATGGGGGAACCGTAGGTTCTCCCTCCTTTATGATAGCTTTTTAATCCAAAGGGAGGGGGTATGGGGGAACCGTAGGTTCTCCCTACGTTAAAATAGTATTTATAACTTGTTGCCAAATTATAAATGGATGAAGATGAATTGTGGATACAAGAACAACAAAAAATATTGAATATAAAAATGAACTACAAGAGAGAACCATTGGAATACATAAATCTACATTTTTGTTATGTGGATGCAGAGAACGCCATCGTCAATTTGAAAACGGAAAAATACACTTTTAGTGAAATGCAAACAATTACCGAAGCACAATTATTCAGCATCATTGAAGAGAAAAAACACGATGCAAACATAAATTACATTTTTTCGGAGCTTTCTCTCTTTATTGTGGATGTGGAACCCGAAAACATTCAGTCCATTGAACCTACTAGAACACCTTTTTTCAAGTCTTTCCCGTTTATTCAGGACATTGCAATTCCCCCCTCCATTTTCATATTTCATCCACTCAACAGTCTGTTTTTCTTGTTCAAACGACGAAAATCCAATTTAAAAACTGGGTCAAGTAGAAACACCAAGAAAGTGACGTTTCTATTGCCAAAAAAACATACTCGGAGAAACATATAAAGTTTTTACGTCTACTATAATATACAAAATAATGCTGTCAGTTTATGATTCCAATGCATCCATTGATGACCGCATCCATTACCTGAAATTCTACGAGACCTATGACGGTATACCAATTAACCAAAAATTGCACCAAATCCTCACTGAATACAAGGGAAAATATTTGGAAAAAATCATTGACGCCATTTTGTATACGCGCAACATCCATTCTGGACGCGGTGAACGCGATTTGACATATTCGTATTTGTTTACGCTTCAGCAATTTGTTCCAATGAAAACAGTTTTCGTTCTCTACATGTTGGTAAATGAAAACATTGGTTCATGGAGAGATATTCGCACATATTGCGAATTTTTGGCCAAAGAAAAAGGCCAAGACAATCCTTTTATACGACCAATTATCTGTCTCTATAATCACCAGCTCTTAAAAGACCATGAAGCATTTAATGCTGGAAAACCCATTTCGTATGCCGCCAAATGGGCCCCGAGAGAAACGAAAGGACGAGCATGGTTGTTCGACATTTTGGTTTCTCTCTATGACGACCCCGAATACAAGGCCATCCGCTCCGACCCCAACGACGCCGCCATGCGCAAGTGCAAAATGATGTATCGCAAGATGGTAAGCAAGCTGAACAAACATTTGGACACGCTCGAAATCAAACAGTGCGCAAACGAATGGGCAACCATTAATCCCGCGTCTCTCTCTACAAGCCAATTATACAATGGCGCAAAAGCCTTTACACGAACCGGAACGGAAGACCGGATAAAATGCGCATCTACATTCGACGCAGAATACAAAAGAAGGTTGGAGCAGATTGCGCAGAAAAAATACAGCTACAATGTGCCGATATGGAAATTGGTCAAACACATTATCCGGCTAACTAGAGAGAATAAGACGGAAGAACTTGATGCAATGAATCTACATTGGAATTCGTATGTAGAGAATCGTTTTGCAAAAAACCCGGATTACTACATTGCAATTCTAGATGTATCCGAGTCAATGTCGGAAAAAGAATTATATACGGCGATTGGAATGTGCTGTGCCGTTGCATCCAAATCGCATTTTGGCAAAAATGTGCTGGTTGTTGGGGAAACTCTGGAATGGGTGGAATTGACGGGTTGTAAATTTAGTGAAATGGTCCAGCAAATCACGTCGCCCTTTTGGAACAAGTATGCGGTTATTAAAGACGCATTCCAAATGGTTTTAGATGCAGTTGTTTCGGCCAATATGACACCGGAAGATGTAGAGAACTTGAAAATCCAATTGTATACAAAACAGGAGGTGGATTACGAAAGTATTTTTCAGATGTGGAGAGAAGCGGGAACTCAGATATGTGGTAAACCATTTGAATTAAGTGATCTGAATTTTGAGAAAATGTAGGGCGTAGCACCCTTCCAGTTATGTTATAAATCCTTATAAAAATTATATTTGAATTATATGTGTGATAACCCAATTATTGAATGCCCGCACTGCAAAATTACTATTGTTGTAGAAGCGCTAAATTGTCGCATTTTTCGTTGTGGTATTAAAAAATTCAATGGAACACAAATAGATCCGCATTTGAATAAATCCAGTTGTGAACTTCTTTACAACAATGGTTTAATATATGGATGTGGAAAACCGTTCCGTGTAGATATGAGCGGAAATCCGATTTCATGTGATTACATATAATTTAGTAAAAACAAATATAAAGAAATATATCATTGTATATTGTGAAACCAGTTTGGAGCGCAGTTAATATATCTGAATATTAGCGCAATTTCAAAATGTCTTTGTTCTCAAGTTCATTATAAATTATCATTCCCCATAATTTAGATTCAAACAGCATTGCATTAAAAAAATCGAATCAAGCATAGAGAACATTAAGAAGGTTTCAAGCAGCATTTATAACGCGAGTAGTTTAGTGGTAAAATGATTGCCTTCCAAGCAATAGCCTCGGGTTCAATTCCCGACTTGCGTAAAGGGACGTTCCCTTAACCCTCGCTTAACTCAGTGGTAGAGTACCTGACTGTAGATGTCAAATAGTAATCAGGTTGTCGCTGTTTCGATTACAGCAGCGAGGAACATTTTTTTGCTTCATTAGCTTAGTCAGAAAATGACTCGTCTGAAGCGTTTTAAAAATAAGAAAACCCTTTCTTATTTTTACTTATATAGAGGATTCTGTAGAAGAGGGGTCTAAGGGGAACTTTGTTCCCCTTCCCACGTTCATGTAATTGAACACATTTGCCTTGGTAATCGGCGCCTTTGCTTGTTTCTCTGCATCATCCAGCATTTTGGCAATGACATCCATATCTTTCTTCCGCCGATTCACTATATTGGTCGCAATGGTTTGCACGTGGGTATTCTCTGTTTTCTTCAAAACCCTTTGCGACAAAATCATTTCTCTTGAGTGTGACTCCAACATCTGTTTTAAATAATCAGCATCGTTAATCCACCACGAATTCTTGAAAAAATAAATGAACAAGTAGAGAGAAAACCCCAAAACCATATAGTAAAAGAGAGAAACCACGCTCTTATAGGTGTCGTGAATCATTACTTCTAAAATTCCCATAATGCATGCAGAGACCATTGACAAATAAAATTTGCCCATAGTGGGCTGCGGCTTATCCGATGTTATTGCACTTAGCACCCAAAACTGGATAATGAAGGCCACTATAACTGTCAACAACGTGTATTCCAATAATCGCATTTATATAACGTGTAGAGAAAAATATAAAGATTTTCTCTACAAGTAATTAATTAAAATATGCCCATTCGCATGTTCCATATTGGATTTCAATACGGAAACCCCGGGTTTCCAAAAACAGACATAATTTCCCAGCATTTTTCAGACCCAGAAGATAAAATTGTGTTTGATATTCGCGAATCCAATGTTTTGTTAATTGGCAATTTTGTTCAACCGAACGACATCCCAAATATCGTGAATTTTAATAAAGGCCCCAAAATACTCTATGTGGGCGAACCCATCGGCAAATTTGAATTTTCGCACATTTTTGACCAGATTTTTGCAAAAAATATGTATGATTATGCAATTGGATGCATTTCAAACAACCCATCTATGAATTGGATTAAATGCCCTTTTTACTACAATATGGCAACTAATTTTAAAGAGGTCAATGCCTACGTCTCTACAACACAACTGGAAAAAAAGAATGTATGCACCATGATAAATAGGCATGACCCGGGGAATACGCGGATGCCAATCTTGAGAGAACTATCCAAGTATATGCATGTGGTTTGTCCGGGTCGATTGGCAAACAATTGTTCAAGCGAAGAAGTGGACCGGCTTGGAACATCCGAGTATATCAAGAAATTCATTTTCAACATTTGTTCCGAGAATTTTGCGGACTCTCATCCGGGATACATCACAGAGAAATTGATGAACTGCTGTCTTGGAGGGGCAATTCCCATCTATTTTGGCAATTTAGACGAAATAGACCAACGAATTTTTAATAAGGAGCGCATCCTATTTTTGAACGCAAACAATACAGAAGAAGTTGCGAAACGCGTTATGCAATTGTGTTTGAACCGAGAATTGATGGAACAATTTTATAGACAACCCGTCTTCAAAGATACCGCGGAAGAAGCGGTCAAAGAAATTGGAGATGGGGTGAAAACGTTTTTTAAAGGGAACCAAGGTTCCCTTTTGAACCCTCCTTTTTAAACCTTTGCACATTTAAAACGCCGATTATATAACCTGAAATCGCCTCTGGCGATTTCTTGGATATAAAAGGTAATTTATCAGTTGCAAAGTGACAGTTACCTAAGCACGTTCAAAGATGCCGACCAGAGGTCGGCATTTAGAATGTGCAAAGGTGTAAAGGGAAGGGGTCGTAGGGGAAACCTACGGTTTCCCTACTTTAAAAAACCTGTCGATTCCCTTCCAAAAACTCTTCATCGCTCAACTTTGCAACCTTCTGGTATTTCCCCTGCAACAGAGAAATCACAATAAAATCCAGTTCCTCCATATCCGCATTTAATTCTTGAATCTCATTGGTTCGGATATTAAATATCTTAAATTTCTTCTCCGGATACCCTAGCAACTTGTAGAGCCATGCATAAATCACCACTTGCAATTGGTGGTCCATCGTGATTTCTCTCACGCACTTGATTTCCCAAACTGCATCGGACGTAATCAAATCGGTTCGCGCCGTAAAGCGGAAATGTATTCCTTCTTCAAAATACTCCTGCAAATAATTATCAATTGCCTCATGTTCCATTTCTTGCGACTGGTGGATAATTGTTTTCTCTATGAGTGGTTTACTCTCTTTGCATTCGGGTCCAATCGTTTTCTCTAGACGCTGTCGGGCGCGTTCCATCATCGCATCAGTAATCCAGTTATATTCGTGCTCGCCAATCTGTTTCAGCTTGAAATACAGTTTCTCTTGGAACGCCGTGTAAACATTGGCCAAAAAAAGATAGTCCGCGGGTTTTGCAAAATTGGCCGGCAACTTGGTCGCAATCTCTTTCAAAAATTTGTGTTCGTAGTCCTTGAACTCGTCCAAAATAACCAAAATGTTCTGGTATAATACATTGGTCGCGCCCTCTTCCCAAATGCTGTTCAAGAAGTCATAATACATCGCGGGGATAGCCAACCCATTCAAATCGCTCACTTCCTCGAAATAACCCTGCTCCGTCTCCAAAACCGTTGGAATGTCTATCTCTACACTTTTTACACGAATTATACTAAACATCTGGTTCAAAAATGGAGTAATTTCCTCCAAGACCACTTCCGGAATAAATTTTATTAAATCCGTGGGCGTAATGAAATGCTTGACTGCGTCTTCCGACACCTTTTCTGGAACCTCATACACAGGAAAATACGGCGTTCCCTTAAACTCCACACCCTTCATCCGCTTAATTTCAGACTGCGTCTTTTTCAGGAACTCCAACGGTTTGTCCGTATCAAACTCGTTGCGCTCCAATAAAAAAAGCCCGTGCGTGGCTCGTGTGCAAGCCACGTAAAGAGTGCTGGGACACAAGTCTTGGTCCAAATCCTTCCCGTAAAACCGCATATAACCCTGGTCAAACCCCATCACAAAAACGTATTTTCTCTGTCGCCCCTTCACACTATGGAATGTGCAGAAAACCAATTTCTTCTGGATGATTTTTTCATCTACGTTGTCCGATTCAAACATCGGGACGTGGCACGGAATCCCCTGACTCACCAGAATATTCTCCATCTTGCGAATCTGACTGTTCGGACCTTTGACGGAGGCACCCAAAATAAAAATGTCACTGGGCAAAGCCCCTGCAGCCAATAACTGCTTGATATGGAACACCACCGTGTTCTCCAGGTTCCGTCGATTATTGCGTAAATAAAAAACCGGCACCTGGCCTTCTCTACATGTGCGAAGCCGGTCCTCACCCAACAACGCTTCATTAATGAAGGAAGACATTTGGTCAGTAATGCGGTAAGATGTGTTCAATGCGCACACGTTGAAAACTGTGGATTTTACGCGAGGATGATGGCACCAAAATTGGTCAGCAAGCGTAAGAAAACGCGTGTCAGCCCCCTTGAATTCGTAGAGCCCCTGCATAAAATCGCCGAGAATGATGAGCTGGAAGGGGTGATTCATATCCATGGTAAATTTGACAACGAGCTGGAAGTAGAGAAACGTCATATCCTGGGCCTCGTCAATGACAACAACATCCTTCTTGGGAATGCGGATGCGCGGAGCCACCTTTTTCAACAAAATATCTCGGATACCAGTGTCGGTATAAGCACTCGAATTGTAATATTTCACGGCCATACTGTGGTAAGTATGCACGTCCAGATTGGCGATTCCCAATGATTCTGTTTTCTCTTTGATTTCGAACCGCAACATGGAATTATAAGTGAACTGAATAATCTTGGAGGATTTTAAAGAGGAAGCAATGGAGAGAACGGTGGTGGATTTGCCAGAACCGGCAACGGCATTAACAACTGCATTCTCTCCAGCTTTTATGTGTTTCAGAACAATTGATTGTTCTTCACTGATGGGATTCATTATATGATTTTACTTAAATTTTTATATATTTGTTAAAAGACAAATATATAATTAAGGGAATCCTTTTCTGTCACACCAATCTATCTTTTTCTCAAAACAAAGTTGGGATTGTGGTCAATCGCATTCAACAAACGAATTTGGGCTTTGGCCTTCTTCAAACTTGTGCATTTGGACAATGTGCGCTTCTTCTTCCCTTTTACGGAATAACAGTTTTTTCTGGAAACTTTACGAATTACGTAGGGCATTATATATTATTACTCTACAAAAGAAAACACAGCTCTTACTGGAGCATGGTCGCTCAAAATTCGTTTTCCAGGTTCAATCACACCTGGGATTATTTTTGCTTTTTTACAAGTTAATTTCATAGGATTGTAATAAATCATATCCACAGTTCCACCAAAAATGGTTGTCTCGGGCGGGTCACCAGTAAATACCGAATTATATAAAGAATGTTCGAAAACATAATCTAAACCATACATCCAGATATGCCATTTGTCAACAAGTGATATTTCCATCAATTTACGACCACCTATTATATGGTTGAATATTGACTCGTAAATCTTACTCATATCTGTAGTTGTTGTCATTGGATTCGTTGTTAAATAGTCGCGAACCAAGCCGGATTGATACGGCAAACCTAAAAAATAATCGTCTGTTTCTGGAGGGACTAACTTTGTATTCAAATCGCCACAAATAATATCCGGTTTTTCTTCCAATAATTTATATATTTGCCGGATTTTGATTATATAATTATTGCCAGTTAAACTTGCAATGTCATCAAACCTGCCACCGCTCAAATGAATTGATGCAACTTTTACCGATTTAGTTGGGGATACATGTATTTCATTAATACTCCAGCACCTTGGATGTAATTTGCCATCCGTGTCAATAGTAACATCATTTTTTAATTGCGGTGCAATTGATAAAAAAGGCCTGCTAACATTATATCTTGAATATATTGTATTTGATAATTTACTTCCAGAATAGTATAAACCTTGTGTGTCGTCCCAACGATAAGGATGCGATTTACAGGAAGATATTAAATTTAACATTTTGCCCTTAGTCGGTTTAATTTGACTAATAAAATTTTCTTGAGAACTGTTATCAATTTCATAAGTCTCTGGATTATTGTTGCGCCCTTCTCCCATAAGTGCATCTTCTTGAATACATAAGATATCCACACCATTAAAAATTTTTTTTAAATTTTTCCATTTTTCGCGTTGTGTTGTAGGAAGGGGTGCCGAGCTTTCAGGCGAACTTCTTGACGAACTTCTTGACGAACTTCTTGACGAACTTCTTGACGAGCTTCTTGGCGAGCTTCTTGGCGAGCTTCTTGGCGATAATAAATATGCTTTAAATTCTTCTCGTATTTCGCGTGTTTCATCTTCTAAATAATCCACTTTTCCATCTTCTAAAATTGGATGATTACCTTTATTTAATTTTGTATTGCTTGGATTATACAAAGGTTTAATCAAATTTAACCAAGACTCTACATTGAATGACATTACAGTAAATTCTAATTGTTTTTTCTTTTTTTTAGTTTGGTTTACTTTAGGTCCACCTCCTCGTCGGGTTCTCATTATATATTATATAACCAGCTAAAAACGTTTGTGCTTTGACGTCTTGACATTTTGCGTCGTTATTCTTGGGGTCGAATTTATCACCGGCGTTGTGACTTTCCCTACAAACGTATTGGGTGGGCAATCGTTCATATTGTCTAGAATTGGGATTTTGAACAAAGATTGGGGTACTTCGTCGCCATATTCGTCTACTTCCGTGGTATCCAAAATGGCGCATAATTTTTTATGTTGTGCATAATTTGCCGAATTAAAAAATGGATATGTGTTTTTGGTCTCTTTCAACTTACGCAACTGGATGTAATCGCTAAATGACATTTATATATAGTAGGGAGAACTACGTATTCAGCGCCAAAGGCGCTTACGCCCCAAACCCCCTCCTTATTATAAAATAGATAATCTCGTCCCTTAATAAGGGAGGGTCGTATAAGCGCTTTTTGCACTGAATACAACGAGTTCTCTTTGTAAAATTAATTTTATAGTATGGGATTTAAAGGGAACGACGAGTTCCCTTTGTAAAATTGAAAAAAATACATTATTTTGATTGTATTGTATAAAATCAAAATATTCAAATCAAAAATGCTCACACTAATTCTTACCTTACTCTTATGTGTCGTCCAGGTCTCGTCATTCTGCTACATGAACGAGGTCAGTGGAATCAAAAAATATATGTTGTTGCACAGCAAACCCACAACGCTTATTTTGATGAATCATTTTATCGATAAATACGCAAAAAAGTCAGGTGTCTCTGCAGAGAAAATTCGACTGTGTATTCAAAATAAAACAAAAACAAATTTACGCGGTTAAAACCCAGGCAATTAACAGCGGTGTCCACCGAAATTCAATAAAAATGAATGGAATAAATAGTGAACCAATTCTTAACATCGGATAAGAAGCACCAGATAAAGTCAATGTATTATTGACACCCGTTTCGTGCATATCGTGAATCTCAATACACCATTTATGTGTGGCTAATTTGTGCGCCATCAAATGCAATAACACTTCAAAAAACATTATATTTATTAAAGCTTTTTTTTTATACCTATTTGGGAGAACTTAAGGGAACTCGTCGTATTCAGCGTCAAAGGCGCTTACGCCTTATAATCCCATACTAATAGGTTTCCTTTAAAGGGAAGAGTCAAAGAGAAACCGTAGGTTTCTTTTACCTAGGTTCCCTTTAGGGTGAAATTAAACGTCGCACCTCTTCTCTCCATGTTTTCATCATAGAATTTGGGCGCCACGAGAGAAAGTTTCTCTCCAGGTGTCAAATAAATGGAATTTGGTGGAGATACAAATCCCAACCCAGAATTTGAAACCAATGATATAATCTTTCCACCACTAAATGTTGTATCCGCATTTGCAGTAGGAAACCACGTCGTCATATTACTGGGGTGTGCATACATAATCAAATTGGTTCCAGACCCCCCCACAAAAAAATGCGTTCCATTGAAACACGACGAGTATTTTTTATCCATAGTTGGTAGACTCACCGGTGTAAAAACATTGTTGGAAAAATCGGTTGCATAAAACACATTTGTGTTGGACAAGTCTGTTATCAGATTGTATTGTCCATCATATGAAAAAGAGGTCTGCAGAGAAATTTGCGACAAAGTGTTTAAGAACCGGCTATTCAAATAGGCACTGGGTATTCCATCGTATTGCATGAGAGAAGAGTAACCAGTGTTGACAACAGATGACATCCAATTCTTAGTATTATTTATGCGATAATATTTGGAAAGTTCTCTACTAGAGTCTACCAAAAATAAATCAATGTCTCTCACTTGAACACTCGTGTAACTTGAAACAACCTTTTGGAACACGAATCTGTAATAACGGTAAGCAGTCGTATTTGCAGTGGATAAAAAGAGCGTATTTGTTGAAGTCGTTGTAAAGTTCATCGTTTGTGTGTCCAAGGTTGTCCAGTTCGACCCATTGGAAGACCCCGCAAACGACCATTGCAAACCATTAGTTGTCATCATTGAATAATGTTTGACTGCATATGCAGTAGTCAAATCAATTTGGAGCCACTCGCCTCCGGCTAAATCAGACCCTGAGTATAAACCCGTGCCCGAATCATATAGATTGTTATCCGAAGTCCATGTAGTAGATGCCGACAAATCAAATGCATATTCTGGGTTTGCACCCGTCGATGAAGTGACTGTTATACTTGGTGTTAATGCGCTGCTTACGTCTCCTACAACTGTGGATAATAAAGCCCAAGTAGTTCCGTCCGTCGATGTAGCAACGGCGGTGGGCGAACCGTAAGCGGTCCATTTTGACCCGTTCCAGGCAATATCGGTGGCCCTCGACGAAAAAAAGGTCTTTGAACCTGAAATTCCTGTCCATAAGACCCCGTCCGTAGATTTGGCCAATGAATATGTTGCACCCTCTCCAGCAACAATCCAGTAAGTGCCATTCCACGCAACGGCATATGCTTCGTCAAATGTGGCGTCAGACTGTTGTTGCCAATTGATTCCATCGCGACTGATTGCAAACCATGTACCGACTGATTTGCCTACGGTAACCCAAATAGTTCCATTCCACGCGGCGTGATTCGCTCTTGTCTGGAGAACCGTATTGCCCGTCCCATACCACTGGATTCCGTCGTAAGTGTATCCCAAAGTATTATAACTGCTGTCGGAACACGCCAAAGTCATTGGTTTCACCGTTGCTGACCCATGTGACGAATTGTTGATGGTCAGATACGTCGATGCACTTGGTAAAGAAGAAGTGGTCCAAGTTGTCAAATCTAGTGTCTTAATAAGCGTGGTTCCTGAAGAGAAAATATAGTGAGTGCCGGTGTAAGTGAATCCGGTAATGGCTCCGACGCTTTCCAAATGGGAAGACCATGTACCAAAGTTTTGAGAATAAAAAATGGTGCCAACAGACAAAACAAAGATGGTATTGTTGGCATACGCCACTTTTACAATTGTATAGGCCTGGAGAGAAGTGTTTAAATTCCAGGTAATTGCATCGATACTGGTATATAAATTATTGGAACCGTCGCACCCGGCGAGCCATTGAGTACCCGTCCAGGCCAATGAATTCACATTGGTGGGTCCGGATGCGGTGGTCCATGTTTTGCCGGTTGTGCTGTATTTCAGCGTTGAACCGCCCGCCACCCATGTTGTTCCATTATTTAAAATTGCACTAAACATATAGTAGATATATATATATTTATTAATTATTTTTTACGGTTTGCGTTAGAAACATATATCATTATTATTTATAGATGAATTCTGTTGATGTGTCAGACAAATCCAATAATGGTATTCAAACATCTTTAAATAAGATATTTAAAGAAATTGGAATACCAGTTGGTTATACAAGTGAACAACTTACTGAGTTAGTTAAAAATCCCTCCATTATGCAAGTCAATCAGTCACTTTTGAATTTGTTGGTAGCTATGAACAAATTACAAAAAGATGACACACAAAAACGTAATTTAGATTTAGCAATTGAACGAATAAAAAATGGAATAATTGATGAACCATTAATCAATCAATTAAGTTCTGAATTGATAAATTATTTGCAGACTGAACAATTACAACAAGGTTCTGTTGTTAATTTAGAAGGATTTAAAAATTTTTTAACAAATTCTGGCATTCCAGATAGTGTAATTATAAATGTTGAACAAATCATTAGTCATCATTTTGCTCTTCCTTCTGCTTCTTCTTCTGCTTCTTCTCCTTCTGCTTCTTCTTCTTCTGCTTCTTCTTCTCCTTCTGAATATCTTCTTAGATATGCGAAACCCACTGCATCATCCATTAAACGTGGAGGAGTAGAACCTTTTACCATTGTCATTGGAGTAATTATATTAATTCTTGTAATTGGTGCCATTAAAGACAAATTTTCAAACACGGTTTCAAATATAATAAAAAATTGTTTTAGTTCTAAATCTTCAAGTGGTGGTAAAAAATCAAAAAGAATGCAAAATAAATCCAAGAGACATCGCAAATCCAGAAGACAACGCAAATCTAAAAGAAGACAATAAATATTTATACTGAAATATATTTTTAATGAAAAAATATATTTTTATTAATGCCTACGTAATAGAGAAGAAACTATTAGTTTCCAATCCAATAAAATCCATCGTTTGAATATGCAATGGTATTTGTTCCTTGACCAACTGCAACCCAGAGAGAATTTGACCAATACACATCTAAACCTGCCGTTGTGAATATATCTGCGCCACCGCCGACCCAGTGCATTCCATCTGGACTTGTTGCAATGGTATTCGCCCCTTGGCCGACTGCTACCCACAACTTGCCATTATTATGCGTCTTATTCACCGTAGTCATTAATGACCCAATGTTGGAGCTGGCGTCCGACCACGTGAATCCTCCATCATGACTATGACTTTTATTGGACAACATGAGAGAACGTGGGAACACAATCGTGTTTCGATACTCTGCATTGCACTCCAAATCGTAGATGGTTGTATTGTACTGATTGTGTCCCAAATGCCAGTCCGCATATCCGCCGTTCTGTTTGACCAAAATGCTATTGGTCGGATCTTCACCTGCAATCACAAAGTTGGACCCCGTCCATTTCGCAATATTGGCACTTTGGATAATCGGACCCTGCACGTGCGTCCATATCAAACCGTCATAACTTGTGATGTAGTTGTGGTTGCCGGAAGATACGGTTGTATTCAATGTTATTACGAATGCAATGCCGTCCCATTCAATAGAGAAGGGTTTGTTTGAATTGTATAAGGCAGTTCCATTGTTTTTAATAATCTGATTTGACAATTGAAGCGTCGTCCAGGTCTTCCCCGTATAACTGTAAGCAATCACATGACGATTCGTAATTGGTGCACCCACCGCGATCCAAATGGACCCGTTCCACGCCACATCAAATGAACCAAACGTGGAGTCAAAAATATTGGCACCACCGCTGTACCATAAATTGCCGTCTTCACTATACAGGAGCGAATTCGGCCCGCCATTTCCGGCAACCACCCAAAGCGCACCGCTCCACACCACCTTTCCATTGTGGTAATTGGATGCATTCTGGATTAACGCCGTTCCCGAAGAATTTGTGGTCCAATGCACACCATCGCGACTATTATAAAGACCCGAGTTTCCAATTGCTATATACTGGTTTGTCACTGGATTATAACCAATGGATGCATACTCGTTCGGCACCGCATAATGTTTATACGATACTTGGTCATATGTGGTACTAATTGTGTGAGAGTCCAAATACGTGATTATCCATTTGACCCCATCCCAAATAACCCGAGAGAACTGACTGGAAGATGCATCCACGATCGGCGACCATGTAGATAAGGACCGAGACACTGATTTTCCGTATGTAGTGGAATTGCCGGTGAGCGCCATATAGACAGGCAACTTGTTCTTACCAAACGTGTAAATGATGTCCGTGTTGAGTCGCACATTGTCGCCCTGAATTGATGAGTAAATTGTTGTGTCCGGAACTGTATATGAATTTAAAGTAATGGATTTAGAATACAACTGGCGACTATGTTTCATGGTGTCCTGGAATGCATACTGTTTGGGCGGGATTGGCGTCAAATCAATGGTGGAACCCATCGGACCGATGGGGCCGAGAGAACCGCGGAAACCGGTGGGGCCTACGAGAGCCATAGTTCCGGTGGCGCCAGTTGCACCTGTGGGTCCTGTTACGCCGTATGATCCTACGGGTCCAGTTGGACCCGTGGTTCCTTGCAATCCGGTGCTGCCGGTTTGACCGGTTTGGCCCGTTCGGCCGAAAAAGCCCAAAGGACCGAAGGGACCAGTGTCACCCGTTGAACCAGTGGTTCCTGTTCTCCCTGTATTACCGGTTCGCCCTTGTGGGCCTTGTGCCCTTTGTTCGGGACCAGTGGGACCTGTTTGACCCGTGGTGCCGGTTCGTCCTTCTGGGCCTTGAATTCCACCTCCAATAGGACCTGTGTCGCCGGTAGAACCGGTTGGGCCCGTAACTCCAGTAGGACCGGTTTGACCCGTTTCGCCGATTATACCCTGAACACCCTGGGGCATCAAGCCCTGAGGTCCCACGGGACCAGCGGAACCGGTGTCGCCAGTGCAAGCAATTGGTGTGAAATAAGTAACAGAAATATCCGTGGTTGAACCAACGCCCTGACTGGTTTCCACTGTAAAAACATAGTCGGTATTAAATGCATTGAGCACCTCGGCATCAGTGAGCGCCTTATTGTAAATTCTGGTGTCGTCAATGTAGCCGTGCATTGGGTTTGCAGAAGCATCGACTGATACACCCATTGCATTGTTTGTATAAACATTTCCAAAATCAACGGCAGGCAAAGCCTGAGAGAACGACGAATCCGTAGTGAAAACGGTTTTCAAACCATTTAAATAGAAGGTCCAAGAATTTGAAACGTCATTCGTCATCTTAATTGCAACGTGGTTCCACGTGTTCAAATTGGGTCCAGGAACGTTGATGAACCTGTTTGTTCCACTATTGTTATAAGTGAATGTATAATTCTGGTATGTTGCAGTTAAATAAATGTATCGATTGGATTGGCCAAGAGAAAACACAGTTCTTGGTACCAAATCAAGAGAAGAGAAGTTTGCCCAGGCGGAAATGGTTGCATTGCTAATATCCGCTCGCAAATCTACGGGACCCAGACTAACACGGCCAGTATAGTTGAGAGAAGGAAAATACAAACAACCAGTACCAAGACGTTTTCCAACCGTTGTCAATAAACTAATGTTGGTAATAGAGGCGTCATAGACCACGGAATCGGATGCAAAGTTGGCCAAGGCGTAGCCTGTGGTAGTATTTCCATTAAGTGATGTTGGGTCAAATGTGTAGTGATTGACTAATGCATTTGCATCCGTTTTACCGTCAAATAGTTGAGAGATTTGACCAGTGGATAAAGTGGAATTAAAGATGCGGACGTCGTCGATGAACCCGTCCATCTTCAAATCGTTGGATGATGCGTCCATTCCGATGGCGGCCTTTGTAAACGTTGATAGCGGTTGTGCAGAATAAATAGATGAATATGAATAACTTGTTTTGTTGATATTTACATTAAATGCGTCAGTGTTTATGTAGCTATAAGTGACCGAATTTGATAGTGCTGTATTGTTATATACATTTGCAATATCGGCATCTGTTAATACATTTTGATAAATGCGGAAATCATCCATATAACCTGTAATTCGACCTGCATAATTGTTACTTGACGGAAATGATGGATACGGAAGATTTGAAACGGTGGAACGCAAAACACCATCCGCATAAACTTTATGGGTGGAAGTATTGTTTGTGGAATATGTTAGTGTAACCGCAAAATGGTTCCATACATTAATAGATGGATATGTATAAAATAAATTAACTCCCCAATTAGCAAATGAAAAATACATATTATAACTTGTACCATTTCCAAAACTGTTTATTTGAAAACTACTCTGTGTACTAGCGCCATTATTAAAAAACGCAAAAGTTTCGGTACCCGCTGCAGTTCTGTAAAACCAAAAAGCAATTGTTAATCCAGGTGCGTTATTTAAAGATACGGTAGGAATACTAATGTACGAACTGATGTTTGATAGAAGTGATTGTGTTCCTCTTTTAAAAACAGATGAATTGTAAGATGCAGTTCCAACCAGTGTTCCATTTAATAAAGGGTCACTACCTAAATTTGTAACATTACCTTCCATTTGGTAAGATATAAGTATTGGTAAAATGGTTGCAGAACTTAAATTCGCCACTACGTGTGTCCATGTATTTGTTGCTGGTGTTACTGGAACAGTGAATGTATTTATACCTCGAATAAACAGATAATTGGTCGAAGTCGCAGCCAATCTGATAGAATCCGTTGCATTCGTCAGAGAAAGAATCGTTCTTGGCACCGTATCCAACGACGCAAATTTGACCCATGCGGACAATGTTATCAAATTTCCATAAGAAAACGTAATTGGGTTAAGAGCCACCGTTCCCGTATGGGTTGTGCCGGGGAACTGTAGAGACCTGGTTCCAAATTTGTAATCTACATCACTTGATGTAACTGGATTTATGCCCAAATAAATGGGCGTTCCCGAGAACAGCGTGGAAACTTCCGCCGCCGTCAAGACACGATTGAACATCATGAACTCGTCAATGTAAGCATCCGTGAATGCACCTGTGCCCAAAGTATTTGTATTTCTGGACCTGAGAGAAGGATAGAGTCGTCCCGTCAAATTGTCTGTTAATGTTCCGTTGATATAAGTTCTCCAATTACCATTTGGATTCAACGTCCAGACAAAATGCACCCACACATTATTGTTAATATTTGCAGAACCCGTTGCAGTCGAACTGCTTGTTGAACTATTGAACACATTGAGAGAATAGCTATTGCTTAAAATATTAACGTAGATTGATTGTTCCAATAAATTACTATTGTTTCGTAGTGCAAAGACATACGAATTGTTTGCATTCGCATTGGATTTTAACCAGAAAGAGAACGATGTGCCAAGTGGATACACCGAAACCGTTGGCAAAGTCAGATTTGATGTCGCCGAAACCCGGAGAGAACCTGTTCCAAACTGATACTCTGTTGTAGAGATGGAACCGCCTGCAGACAAAGACGCGTCAACCACGTAGGCACCCGTTGCATAATTCGCTACTACGTTGGAACTCGAGTCAAAGTTGTAATAGAGAGACATATCCTGGATTATATTTGCATCATAGTTTGGCTGCCCCGAAAACGTCTTGTCCGGATACTGTTGTAACGAGGCATAATTACCTAATTCAGACCCCGTATTGATAACCGGATAATAAGAGATTGGATACGACTCTACAATTCTCCCGGCATATCCCGAATTATTAGACTGGGGAATGTAGATGGGTGAGAACGAGGATAACAAAGTTTTATAAGGCGATTTGACATAGTATGGATGATTGTTTGGCAAAGTGATTCCCCATTTTGCGGCCAAATAGCCCTCCATTGTTTGGCGTTGTGTCCCAGTCGGCAACTGAGCGAAAGCAAATATCTCTCCGTAATCGGTTGCGTGAGTTGTGCCCGAATTGTCAAAAGTGTTCATACCAATACCGACCTTCTGGATATTGAATGCACCCGAACTGTCATACGCCGTATATTGACCATTGACGCCAAAATTCACAAATGACCCGTCAAAGTAGCCGGAAAACAAATAAGGCGTTCCGAGAACCACATTGGAAATATCATATTTGGTATTGTTTCGCCACAGAGAAACTGTGTAACTGGTTGCACCGGTCTGTGTTCCAGAGACAATGAACGCGGTATTCAGCGATGCATCATTCGTGGTTGAACCCGGTCCAAACGAGAGAAGTCGCGGAGCACCGTACAACATATTGATTTTCATTACGGAAAAGAAGGAAAATGTGTTTCCGGAGTAGCCTGGGTAATAAGGATTGGTGAAACCGGCTCTAACTAATTGTAGAGCGGGGTATCCATTAATTACATTCTCGGTTAGCTGCCGAGTTGTTGGGAAATTGAGTTTTAGGTCATCGTTGTAAAATGTAGAATTGTTGCTTTGAACTGATTTGTCATACACTTTGACGACACTTGGATAATTTCCGCCGAGTCTGGTTGCAATATCGGAAAATTGTATAAATGCTGATTTTCCGGTCCATAATATGCCATCATACGAATACGCCAAATATGGAGTTGCACTTGCAAGCATTATCCATTTTGAACCATCCCAAATAACACTACTTGGCACATTTCCAATGGCGGATGTGCTACGACCAGTCCAGGTAATACCATCACTTGATGTAATGATACGAAAACCGGAAGCACTGTTACAACCGGCAACAAATATAGAACCGTTCCAACCAATGCATGTTACTCGTTCCGCAATACCGGCGGCGCGACCCGTCCAAGTAATACCATCACTACTGGTTGCAATGCCATTTCCACCGGTGGCAATAAATCCACCGGCAACCCATAAACTATTACCCCAAGTGATGCAGTTGCACAAAGATAATACAGAAGTTGAACCTCTTCCTACCCACGTAAGTCCATTGTCAGTACTAGTTGCAAAAGTATTGCCGGTTTGACCACCAAGAACCCAATAAGAACCGTTCCAGCCTGCAACGTTAGTTGTAGTTATTGGTACGGTTATGGTTGTCCATGACAATCCGCTGGTAGACCTGTAGATATTGGCACCACCTGAAGTAACAATCCAGACATTATTGCCCCATGCAGTCTTATATCCAGTAACTGTTCCGCCACGTTGGGTCCAGTCAATTCCATCATAGGATGATGCAATGTTGTTTTGAGAAGAAGCAACCCACAAATCATTTCCACTACCATCTTTTCCAAAAGCAATTCCAGTTGGAAAGTAAGGTCCATTGACAATTCTATAAATCCAGTTAATACTGTCGTAAGAAGTTGTTACAAAGTATCCATTTGAACTATTCACTGAAATATAATTGACCTTGTTCACATAAGCGTATCCACCAACACCTACAACTTCGGTTGTATTTGTGCCTTTGCCTTGACCGGTCCAGATTAACCCGTCCCCTGAACCAAGGTAGTAATTGGTAGCATCAGAACCTGTTGCTATCCAACTGGTATTAAACCATTGAATATCTGAGCCGTAAGTTGCAAAAGTGGTTCCTATAACGGACGACCACACAGTCCCATTCACAGATGTTGCAACCGTATTTCCGCCCTGGCCAACCGCCACGAACAAAGACCCATTCCACGCCACATTGTTTCCGGCCGTTGTAAAAGTGGTTTTGCCAATGCCGGTCCATGTAATTCCATTGTTTGATGAATATGCAATTGTATTCGTAGTGCCTTCGCCTACTGCGACCCAGGTGTTTGCACCATAGGCTATACCACGTGCTTTCGTAAAAACAACGGCAGCATCTCTTATTGACCAAGTGGTTCCATCAATTGATGAAGCGATTGTATTTGTTCCTTCACCAACTGCTATCCATTGGTTATTTGCCCACAAAACATTGTATCCGGCTGTAGAGAACGTCGATGTTCCTTGACCAAGCCACGTGAGTCCATTTGTGCTTGTTGCAATGGTATTTCCGCCCTGGCCTGTTGCGACCCACATATATTGGTTGTATCCAATGCCGAAACCTGCTGTAGTGAAAATGGTTGCACCTGCTCCAGTCCATGAAACGCCTTCAAATGAATAAGCAATGGTATTTCCGCCCGAACCGACCGCCACATACATAGAACCATTGTGTATAATCTTGTTGCCCTTAGTAGTAAAAACAGTTGTACCCTTTCCTGTCCAAACCTTTCCATCCAGCGAAAATGAAATTGTGTTTCCACCCGCACCGACAGAGACGTAGAAGACGAGTTTATTGTCGCTGATTTTTTGAACAATGGTGCCTTGACCCAACGTGGTTGAACCAACAGGACCGGTTTGCGCAATGCCGTAACCAGCGGTAGAGAAAGTAGTTGCACCGCGACCGGTCCATGTAATTCCATCGGTTGATGTTGCGACGGTATTTCCGCCCTGTCCAGTTGCTATCCACTGGTTCAAATTGGCATTCCAAACAACCTTGTTGCCACGGGTTGTAAAAATGGTCGCTCCGCGACCAGTCCAAGTAATTCGGTCGGTACTAGTAGCAATGGTGTTTCCACCCTCACCGACGGCTACCCAAATAGAGCCGTTCCAGAAAACACCGTTTCCTTGGGTGGTAAAAACCGTGGTGCCGACACCGGTCCAGTTAATTCCATCGTTAGAACGGGCAATTGAGTTTCCACCAGAACCAACGGCGACATATGAACCGGAGATTCCATAAACATAGTTGGCCTGAGTAAAAACACTGGTTCCGTAACCGCCTGGAGTTTGGCCAATAGGAGTCCAAGTGGTTGCGTCGGTGGAAACCGCGAGAGAAGCGCTTGGTAAATTATTACTTGCAACACCGTATCCAGAAGAAGTAAAAACAGTAGCACCACGACCTGTCCAATTAATACCATTGGTTGATGTTGCAATGCTGTTTCCACCCTCACCGACGGCTATCCAAATAAAGCCGTTCCAGAAAACACCGTATCCAGAAGAAGTAAAAACAGTAGCACCACGACCAGTCCATGTAAGTCCATCAGTACTTGTTGCAATGGTGTTTCCACCATTACCAACAGCAACCCATAAATTGTTTGCATATGCGAAACCGAATCCAAAAGAAGTAAAAACAGTAGCACCACGTCCAGTCCATGTAAGTCCATCAGTACTTGTTGCAATGGTGTTTACACCACTACCGCCAGCTACCCATAAATTGTTTGCATATGCAACAGACCATCCAGAAGAAGTAAAAACCGTAGCACCACGACCAGTCCATGTGAGTCCATCATTACTTGTTGCAATGGTGTTTCCACCTTCACCAACAGCAACCCATAAATTATTTGCATATTCAACATCGTATCCAGAAGAAGTAAAAGCAGTAGTACCGCGACCAGTCCATGTAAGTCCATCAGTACTTGTTGCAATGGTGTTTCCACCATTACCAACAGCAACCCATAAATTATTGGCATATGCGACACCCCGTCCTTGAGAAGTAAAAACAGTAGCACCACGACCAGTCCATGTGAGTCCATCATTACTTGTTGCAATGGTGTTTCCACCGGAACCAACAGCAACCCATAAATTATTGGCATATGCGAGTTCTAATCCAACAGAAGTAAAAACAGTAGCACCACGTCCAGTCCATGTAATTCCATCAGAACTGGTTGCAATTGTGTTTCCACCTTGTCCAACTGCAACATACACAGGTTTTGCAACACCCGCCATCACATACGACGGCGTCGCCACCGTTGTAGTGGTTGGAACCAAACTTGCGTCATACACAGTTGTAGAAGTTGTTGGATTCGCAGGTAAAGCATAATTGATGGAATTTGCCGAAAGGAAATAACTGATTGTTTGTCCAGACCATGTTGCTCCACTGTCCAAACTGGTCGCCAATGTGTTTCCGCCCGAACCCACCGCGAGCCATCTTGTGCCGTCATAAATCACATCATTTCCGGCAGTCGTAAAAGTAGTGGCTCCGCGCCCCGTCCATACACCTCCATCATTACTTGTGGCAATCGTATTCCCGCCTTGACCCACCGCCACCCATTTTCCAGAGACTGGGTCATAGTTAATACCATTGCCTTGTGTCGTAAATATGTTCAATCGATTCAGGCCAGTAAATGTGGTTCCATCCGTCGTGATTCCAAACGAGTTTGTCCCCGCACCAACCACCAAATATTCGGACACTGTTGTTGTAGCCGTGACATCGGTTGTTGATTTGTAGCCGGCGACACCATTAACCAAGGTCGTAAAAGTGGTTGAACCACGCCCCGTCCATGTAATTCCGTCCGTTGATGTGGCCAAAGTATTTCCACCTTGTCCTCCCGCCAACCAAAGAGAACCCGTCCATGAAATAGACAACCCTTGAGTAGTAAATACAGTTGTCCCAGTTCGACCGGTCCAGACAATTCCGTCGTAAGAAGTCGCAATGCTATTTCCACCGGAGCCGACTGCAACCCACAAAGACCCGTTCCATGCAACATTGGACCCAATCGACGAAAATGGCGACGATGTAACTGCAGTCCAACTAGTTCCATTGAATGAATATGCAATGGTATTGGTTCCTTGACCAACTGTAACCCACATGGAACCGTTCCAAGCAACACCATAACCAGCAGTTGTGAAAACGGTCGCACCCAAACCAGTCCAGTTAATTCCGTTTGTCGAAGTTGCAATGGTATTTGTGCTTTGACCCACGGCTACCCAGAGAGAACCATTATAAGCAACTCCGTTTCCAACATTATTGAATAATGTTGTATTACGCGAAACCCAATTTATTCCGTCAAATGAACTTGCAACACAAGATGTACCTGCTCCAACGGCCACCCACATTCCGTTATTTGACCCGTCTTTGCCGTAAGCTACTGCACCTGCACGATTTGTAATGCCGGATACAGAACTTGCAACATTTGTCCAGTTAATTCCATCAAATGAATACGCAATTGAGCCGTTTGTGGCTGTACTACCTCCAGCCACCCATATAGAACCATTGTATGCTACACAGTTTCCAAAATTAAAAAAAACCCCTGTTCCTAATCCGGTCCACGCAATTCCATCGTAAGAATACGCAAGTGTGTTTAATCCCTGACCTACAGCAACATGTGTCACAGTCTTTGTTACATTGTCCGACCAATTCTGTTTGCCCAAATCGTATTCAAATTCGGTTGATGATTGTGCATCTACCCAGAGAGACATTGTGTCCATGGTTTTTGTGATATCCAGAACTTGTCCTTTGGCTTTCTCATTCACCGTGTAACTGTCATACTGCCAACTTAAACCAGTTTCACCTCCTCTGCCAGTGGTACCTTGATATCCGGTTGCACCTGTGTCTCCTGTATCACCTCTAGAACCCGTTGCACCCGTTCTGCCTGTAAAACCGGTTGTACCAGTTGTTCCAGTGTCGCCCGTATTTCCTTTAGAACCTGTGGGGCCGGTTTTACCGGTGAAACCAGTGGAACCTGTTGTCCCGGTGTCGCCAGTTGTCCCTGTTGTCCCAGTTTGGCCAGTTTGGCCTGTTCGACCAGTAAAACCAGTGGAACCAGTGTTGCCAGTGTCGCCAGTTGTGCCAGTGGGTCCAGTTGTCCCCGTCCGGCCCGTAGGGCCGGTTGAACCCGTGTTGCCCGTGTCGCTAGGTCCAGTAGGTCCTGTTGTTCCAGTGGAACCTGTTGCACCATATTCGTTATACAAGATGCGGAACTCGCCCAAATTGACACTGTCCAAAGTATTTGGATATCCATTTTGTGCAACCTTTGTCACCAACAATCGATAATACTTGTAGCTGGATGACGGAACGGTGATATTCCAAACATCGTTGGGCTGGCTCACATAGGACGCGTCCAGCGTTGTTGCATTGATAGTTGCCCACGAAATATTGTCTCTACTTCCGAGGAAATACCACTGGCTCGGCATTTTTACGTTGGATGCATCAATGTTGGGTGCAATGAGTGCATAGGCATTGATGTTTTGTTTGAATGCATCGCTTTCCAATTGAATCCATTCGCCGCTGGTATATTCCGTGAGCAAATTGTCAAATTTATACACGCCTTGACCCAGGACATTGAATAAGGTGGCGTCATTATTTATTGTGGTGATATTGTTGAAGAGAGACGATGTGATGCCGTAATCGGAGATGACACCGTTGGTCCAGTTCAAACCCGCATTTCGACTATAGTAGAGAGAACCACTATACGTTAATACAATCATGTTGGATAAGTCGGTCACGTAGAAGGCACGGATTTCCTTTGACTTCGAAAATAATTCAACGTCGGGGTTTGTGAAAATGGTTTCAAAGGATTTATTCATATAATCAAATTTGTAAAAATTATAGATTGGTGTGTAAGTCTGATAAAAGACACCGCTGATGTCTGTGCTAGTTAATACTTTGTTAAAAACGCGGAAATCGTCAATGGCTCCATTGAAGTAGGGGTCGTTAATAGATTCCCAGTGGCTCTTGCCGATATAATTGAGAGTTCTTGTGACGGCGTCGGGGTAAAGTGCCGACGACTCCGTATAAATGAGAGAATTATTCAAATAAAACTTCCAGTCCCCGTTGGGGTCCAGAGTCCATGCAAAGTGGCGCCACACGTTGTCATTGACTGCTACATCTGTGTAGAAATTCACCAAATCCTGATTGGCCCCCACCCCATTATGCACACCGCACGCAATGTATCCGCCATTGATGGCAAACAAGATGTTTTTGACATCCTCTCCATTTCCAAAATCAAAGATGCGACCCCAACTACCCGTATTGTCGGAGCGGAACCAGAAAGCGAATGTCATACCGTTGTTTTCAGAAGTGAATGTTGTATTACTTTGCACATATTGGTCTTGTGAACCATCTAGTAAAAGAGAACCCGACCCCACCCGCCTATCACTGGATGAAATGGTTGCGCCATTCACGAGAGAAGCATCGTAGACATAATTTTGAGTGGCTTTGTTTGCCAGATTGAGACCATTGTTGGAATCCGTATCAAAATTGTAATACATGACCAACGAAGAATCGTAATTAAGTGCGAATCCATCCACGCCGGCGATGAAAGCATATTGGTTATTGAAAATCTTGATGGGTGCAGTGAGAGAAATCGTAGAACTGAACGAATAACTGGGTGAAGTCGTTGTAGTAATATTGGTAGAACTGAAATCGCGAATCACTACACAATCGTTCTCTGCGGATGGACTCCAAACAAGGAAGACATTTGATACATCCTGATTATAGAAAATGCGTCGGTCTAACCCATTTGCAGAGGTGGTTGTGTAAGTTCTCCCCACGAATGTAGAGCCACCATTCTCAGTATAATAAAACTTGGGACTTTGACCAGCCACGTAGTAAGAAGTTGCAGAACCTTGTGCACGCATGTTTCCATAGGTTGTGTCTGTGGTTACCACACCAGAAAATGTGAATGTGTTCAGGTAGCCAGATGCATCGGCGACCGACAAACCATTCTGTGAAATACTGAAATTATAAGCATTGACATTGCAAATCTGATTCACGGAGGCATCCTCTGATTTACCGACCCAATAATTTGTATATGTAGACAAATTGGGCGTAATAGTACTCCATGAAATGTCATTCGACACCTTCACCTGATTTTCATTGGCTACATAACTGTAGAAATTGAATGAAGTATCATTTGCAACCACTTGGACAGTAGCAGTATAAACGGCATTGTCAGATAGGCTGGATGCCAAAGTTTGATAAGTCAGTAGAGAACTGGCAGAACGATGCACGAGCGCAAATGTATTTCTCTCGTGAATGGAACGACAGATGGCGAGCGAATTACCCAGAGTTCCATCGTTCAATGAGAGAAGACGCGATTGGTCGTAGAAAATACCATTGATGCTCCATTGGCCAATATAGCACCTAGACAAATCGGTAGAACCAGTGTAACAAACCTGGCTGATAATGAGACGATGGTATAAATAAGGAGTTTGCGACCCAGTATAGTATGTTTTGCCCTCACTTTGTTCCCTAGTTTGTTGCGCATGTTCCAAATACCATGCACTTCCGTCATTGGAACCAGCCACATACCATCTGCCTGGCAAATACTTCTCGTAATTCAGGATCTGGTTGAGTCTAGGTCTGAACATGTATGAATAAATGGGGTAAGAATACGGCATCTTGAGTTGCAACCATTCGCCACTCACGGTGCCGACGCCCTGAATCAAGGTGTTTTTTGAACCGACGTAGTCACCCGTATTAAAATTGTAATTGGCATCCGAATACCAGCCAACCGGGTCATATGCAGTGTTGAAAGGATACGCCAAAGGATTTTCGTAGACGACGGCTTTGCTCTTGTAAGGATGAGACGCATCCAAATAACTGGTTAAGCCCCATTTTACAGCAAGCAAGGCTTCAATGCGACGGCAACTTATATCCGGCAATGTAGAATTGAATTGGTAAAACTCAGCCATTTGAGGTCCGGTAGAAAAATTATTTGTATCATTTCCAATATTGAAACCAGTGAGCATTTGTATAACCGAACCTGTACTTGCTTGTAGTACAGCATATTGGGTTCCATTGATAGTGTATTTCACATACATAACTGTTCCAACACAATATATGTTTATCATTGCAATTACAGGAATTCCAGTTGAAATTCCATATGAAACTAATGCAAAGTTGTTATTGCTAGTGTATAGTTTTACTGTGCTGTTTGTTACTACGAGAGAACCCTGACGATATTGACCCTTTGTTGAAAGCAATGCTGACCCACTTGTCATATACAACACAAAAAAGAATGTTAGATTAGACACCAATGTCTCTACATCATTTGTAGTCAAAATAGAATAACCACCGCCGGGTGTAAAATTTATTGCAGGATTAGTTCCAAAAACATTGGTTGCATATTTGGGTGCAACCCAAGAATAAGAACTATTCAAATTTTGAATTTGGTTTGATGACATATCTGTGTTGAAAATGACAACTTCATATAATTCACCATTCATATATTCATTGCTTGGTGTAATAGTGGCCATAGATTTGCCAATGGTATTAAAAGTGGTTGATGTGTTTCGATTCACGGGTGCAGTAAATGTATTAACGGAATTTAATTGATTACCATTAATTCCATAAACATATGCAGTTCTTGTTCGACTTGTTGAATTGTATGTTTCGATTATTCCATTTCCAGAACCATATGAACCAAACGAAATATCACTTCCAAACCAGTAGTTGCGAAATTTAGTTCCACTACGGCCAAATGATAACACTTGTGTTGGATCAACTGCAAAGTTGCCCGCACCCAATACACTTCCTACCGTATTATTATAAAATCTAGAATAATGGTAAATTGTGTAAGATGAATTTCCGGAAGGTATTGTATTATCCGGCATATCCATATATGCAATTGGGTTTGTGCTGAAATCTACAAATAATGATGAATGGTTTATAAGTGGTTGGAATGCAGTATTGGTCTGAGTTGCGTGTTTTCCATTTCCGGTTTGGTCATACCAGGTTGTTACATATCCGGTTGTACTGGTTAGCCATGTTCCAATTGTAGTTCCCGTGCCGTTTATATTTGTATTTAAATTTGTATTGGAATTGTTAATGGCAAAAAAATCAACGGTAGAACTGTCCGAAATACGTCGAATCTTTATTACAGGACCCGTATAAGTATTTGACAAACGGCGAATTGAGTATGCTGCAGATGCCGCTGTGCGAGTATCAGGATACATACAGTCCAACATATACACGGATGCAGTAATATTGGTGGATGGGTCTCTCACAGATACGACATCGGTTCCTCCTCTCAATGTCAGATTGGACGACACATCAAAACGCAAATTGGCCGAAAAATCGGTCAAATATATGTTAGTCAGTGTAATTGGGGTGGAAGAAGACGCGTCGTAGATTCCATTCAAGTAGGCATTTTCATTGGTATTTCCGGTAATATTAATTTGAGAATAAGACGTATCAACTGCCGTAGGGAAATCAACCGAGGTGGGAACCACCGATTTAATAATGGTTCTTCCTTCGCCGTTAAGACTGAATTTCAGGTCCATTTCCACCGATTTTCCATTGATGGCATCCGAGAGACGCGCATTTTGCGAAACAACTCCAGTATTCGTGTCTGAGATGGAGAGAAAGGTTGTGTTTGAACCAGTTCCATTAATGGTGGTATAATCTGTTGTTGAAACAACGTCGGACCCACTTGCATCAAATGTGTAATAAGACGTGTTGGGAGTAATGAGGTTCAAATTGTATAATTTGCCCTTGAACATAATGTTTTGACTCGCGTCTTGCGGTATTCCAACAAATGCATCGGTGAATCCACACGCGTTGCTTGGGTCAATCCAGCTCACCTGATTTCCAACTGAATTATTACTATTGTCGTAGGCATATGCCTTGAACACCGTTTTTTTAGTCGCGCCATATTTGCCAACATTGATGAAGGCGTTGTAAATGGCGTTTGCGGAGTAATCCATTAATTTGGTGTCTACATATGTCTTTTCATTGTAGGAATAATTAATTTTCAAAGAATTGAGAGAACCGTCTTTATAAATATTCAACCAGGAGTTGTCAGCATAAGTAAGATTTTCAATGGTGACATAATCAAGAGCCGTTACATAAGTAGTGGTTGCACCAGTTCCATTGAAAGAAACCTGGTAAGTTCCTGCGGTAAAAATGGTGAAATCCGCATAATACATATTCCAGTTATATCTTTGTGTAAAAATGGGAGAAACAAGAGTATTTGTGGCAAAAATGGTTGAGCCACCTACTGTTAAATTCAGCTGGTTTGTCAATGCGCTATTGTTTGTTCCTTGTGACAAATAGAAAATAATTCGGTAAGACCCAACAGTGAAATAAATATTCTGGAAAATGGAGCAAGTTCCGCGGATTAAAACACATTGATTTCCAAAAGGGTAAGGTATTTTTACTGGATAAATAAGTGTTGAATATTCGGTAGAGTTGTTCAATAAAAGGATGTTATTTGGAACACTTGCAAGCCAGTTATTTACTGTTTGTGTATTTACCGGGAATGTACTGTTTGAACTTATTGCGGGTGTTTCAAATGAATTATTTCTGACTGCAATTGCATCTTGGTCGTTCAAAATAAAGACCGAATTCAAATTGCTTGTGTATCGAAGACTTCCTGACCCAATGCCGGTTCCCACAAATGACAATGTATGGTTTCCAGGGGTTGTAATTGTGAAATTAACCGTGTAAATGTTCCAGTTGTATTGATTAATTTGTGTTGGTGAAAGACTTAAAACTGTGACGCCATCAATTTTGGTATCAATTCCGCCAGTAATATTAGTTCCAGAAGAGGATGTCCCAGATGCATAAAAATATAATATATAGCTTCCGGGAAAACAATTGAATGTCTGGAGTATTGAAGTGGGATTTGTAAATGATGAGGCAATTGATATGGTTTGGCCAAGAGGGAATGGCGTTAATCCAACACTTCCTTGACCAAAATCAATTGTGCTTACATTATTTGATACTATTACTGCACCAGCTGAACCAATTGTTAAAATCCAATTCGGTATAATTGTTGAAGTTGTGTATGAAATATACGTTGTAGTTGCCGGCTGACCAAACATACTGTTTCGCAAAATGGAGGGCGACCTCAAACTGAGCAGACGCACATTTTGTGAAGCGTCAGAATCCACGCTGAATTTGGCGTGAACCGTGTATCCATATTGGAGGTCTAATTGGTAAAAATCGTTCGCTTTCAAATAGGTAGTATTTGTATTGCCTTGACTTAATGTGTAAAACCCCGCATTATAACTGAAATCGGTTCCGCCCACGGCAGTGAGTGCCAGCTTCTTTGTTCTCTGCAAATAACTGATGTTATTTACTTTTGTTATTTTCTTCTCTCCATCAACTTGATTATTGGTGAATCCAACAAGCCCATTGAAGTTGTATGATGCATCCACGTATCCAAATGTGTCGCCCAATTGCCAGCTGGAATAATTGCGCCAATTGCGAATATCCACGTTACGCCACGATTTGTTTCCAGTAGTCACACTCACCGATGTAGATGCATTTGTTGTATAATTGTAGAGAGAACTGACTTCTTCGTCCGTTAAAACGCGGTTATAAAGACGGAACTCGTCCATGAAACCATTGACAAATGCAGTATCGCCATAACCCAAAAAGTTGGCATTGTATGTTGGTCTCTGATTAAACTGATAATTCATACTTGTATCCAGGATTCGGGAAGCATTGATGTAAAGACGGAGAGAAGAACCGCTTACAACCATTGATATATGGGTCCAGCTATCACCAGTTTTCAACACACTTGGTGAAAATGTCTGGGCGGAGGCGTCTTGGACCGCGACTGTGATACCAAAATAATTATATGTTGCATCCGAATTGTTGATTGACAATTTAACTGAATTACCAACTTGGTCGTTCAATGTAAAAAGACCCTGGTATCCTGCCTGATTGTCGCCGATGTTCTGTTTAATCCAGAAAGAAGTGGTGAATGCAGGTATTAAAAAGTTGATAGACGGCAAATTGACGTACTTTGAATTGGTGGCCCCGCCAAACCGGATGCATCCGTATCCAATTAATTGATTGCTGGTGTCAATGGTGGGATAATTAACCAATGACGAATTTGACACAGTGGATTCTTGTGCCTTGTTCAAAACAACTTTGTCCGAGACATTGTAGGCGTCGAATGTGTGGTAAATCATCATTTTATAATCATCTGCAATATTCTTAGTACTTTGAATAAAAGTGGGTGTGTAATACTGGGATTTACCGGCGTAGAAAGACGTTTCATCGTAAAAAGGCGTGGTATTGACATTGGAAATCTGGTCAATGGGAAAAGTTCCAGTGATATTCATATTGGTGGAACCAATGTATTCACCAGAAGAAACGTCATATGTTCCGAGAGCAGAGTTCCAATAAGTTTCATTGGTTTTATCAAAAGCCTTGTATGCGTAATTGGTGGAATCGGTTGTGGACGCACTTACATTGAAGTAGTATCCATCTTGATAGCCGGAGAAATCGTTTAACAAAGGATAGTACATATTGGAGCGACTAGGGCCGTAAAAATTAGGCGCAAATCCGCGCTGGCCTTCACCAGTGGGTCCAGTTCCATTTGGATTATCTTCGCCCTTTGGTCCCATAAAACCACCCAGACCGGTGTCTCCGACTGAACCAGTGGGTCCGGTATATCCTGTGCTGCCTGTGTCACCCGTTGTTCCGGTTTGCCCTGTTTGGCCGGTGCGACCGGTGAACCCAGTGCGACCTGTGTCACCGGTGTCACCTGTGGTGCCAGTTTGGCCAGTTTGGCCTGTTCGACCAGTTTGGCCTGTTGCACCAGTAAAACTTGGAATACCTACAGGACCTCGTGGACCTTTGGTTCCTGTTCTGCCAGTTGTGCCGGTGTTTCCAGTGTCACCAGTGTCGCCTGTCGTGCCGGTTTGACCAGTTTGACCAGTGGGACCTGTTCTAGATGCACCTGTGTCGCCCGTGTCGCCCGTGTCGCCCGTTGCACCTCTTGTTCCAGTGGCACCGGTTCGGCCGGTTGCACCCGTGGTGCCTGTGTCACCTTGAGCACCAGTAGAACCAATTGTCCCAGTTCGGCCAGTTGTTCCTGTTCGGCCAGTATCACCTGTATTACCCGTGTCGCCGCGAATACCTTGTGCGCCGCGGGGTCCTACTGTACCGGTTGTTCCAGTGTCGCCAGTATCACCGGTGGTGCCGGTTTGGCCGGTGGTTCCTGTTCGTCCTGGTGCGGCAGGACCTTGTGCACCCGTTGCACCTGTGTCTCCAGTTGCACCAGTTTGGCCAGTTTGGCCGGTTGTGCCAGTCATTCCCAAAATACCTTGAGGACCTGCATCGCCCTGCGCTCCCGTCTGTCCGGTTTGGCCTGTGCGACCCGTTTGGCCGGTAGAACCAATGTCACCAGTGTCACCCTGAGAACCTGTTTGGCCAGTTTGGCCGGTTCTTCCGTATATACCGGTTGCACCTAGAGACCCAGTTGCACCTCTTGAACCTGTCTGGCCTGTTTGACCGGTTCTGCCAGTTCTGCCTGTTTGACCGGTGTCGCCAATATCGCCTTGAGAACCTGTGTCTCCTCTTGAACCGGTTCTGCCGGTTTGGCCAGTTGCACCGGTGTCTCCAGTATCACCCGTGGTGCCACCATAACCTTGAGGACCTCTTGCACCAGTTGCGCCTGTTGTTCCGGTATCTCCTTGAGAACCTGTGTCACCTTGAGAACCTCTTGGTCCGGCAGAACCTGTTTGACCAGTGGTGCCAGTGTCACCACTTTCGCCTTGAAATCCCTGGTAACCCAAGTAACCTTGCGGTCCAGTTGAACCAGTGTTACCAGTATCACCTTGCGAACCTGTGTCGCCGGTTTCACCTGTACTACCTTGAGAACCTGTTTTACCCGTGGTGCCGGTGTCACCCTGAGAACCCGTATCTCCTCTTGAACCAGTGGTGCCCTTGGTGCCGGTGGAACCGGTGTTACCAGTATCGCCTTGAGAACCTGTGTCTCCTCTTGAACCAGTGGTGCCCTTGGAACCAGTTTGGCCTGTTGCACCAGTGTCACCAGTGTTGCCGGTGTCTCCTCTTGCACCGGTGGAGCCGCGAGTTCCAGTAGACCCTGTTGAGCCTTGGGAACCAGTGTCGCCGGTGTCGCCGCGAGAACCGGTTGAACCCATGGTTCCAGTTGTTCCTGTTGAACCTGTGTCGCCGGTGTCGCCAGTGTCGCCCTTGGAACCAGTGGTTCCGGTTGTTCCTTGATTACCAGTGGTCCCGGTGTCTCCAGTGTCGCCCTTGGAACCAGTCGAACCACGTGCACCTGAGGGTCCGGTTTGACCAGTTGAACCAGTATCTCCAGTGTCGCCGCGATTACCAGTGTCGCCCTTGGAACCCGTAGAACCAGTAGAACCCTGCAAACCCGTGTCTCCTTGAGACCCAGTGTCGCCTTGAGAACCAGTAGAACCAGTTGCACCGGTTGAGCCAGTGGAACCTTGGGAGCCAGTTGAGCCAGTGGAACCAGTGTCACCTTGACTACCCGTAGAACCAGTGGTGCCTTCGGAACCGGTGTTGCCTGTGTCTCCGCGAAATCCAGTGTCTCCTTGAGAACCTTGGTCACCTTGGGGGCCCATTGTACCGGTTGTTCCAGTATCACCAGTGTTACCGCGAGAACCAATGCTGCCTGTATTGCCTTGAGAACCAGTTGAGCCTGTGCTGCCTTGAGACCCAGTGTCGCCTTTTTCACCAGTAGAACCAGTAGAACCCGTATTTGCATCCGAACCGGTGTCACCTTGGGAACCAATACAACCTTGAGGACCCGTTGAACCCTGATAACCTTGAGCACCAGTTGACCCGGTGTCACCCTGAGAACCTTGAGGACCCTGTGCACCTTGAGAACCAATTGAACCTTGGGAGCCAGTTGCGCCAGTGTCGCCTTGAAAACCGGTTGACCCGGTTGAACCTGTTTGGCCTTGAGAACCAGTTGCTCCAGTTGTGCCTGTGTCTCCTTGAGAACCGGTTGGGCCAGCGTTTCCTTTAGAACCAGTTTGGCCTTCTGAACCAGTTGCGCCAGTATCACCTTGAGAACCGGTGCTGCCGGTTGAACCTTGAGAACCGGTGCTGCCGGTTGAACCTTGAGAACCAGTGTCACCTTGACTGCCAATAGAACCCGTTGGGCCGATAGAACCCGTTGAGCCAATATTACCATCAGTACCTGTGTCACCGGCGGAGCCGGTATTACCAGTTTCTCCTTGCAATGCTTGGGGACCGATTGACCCAGTTGAACCAGTGTCGCCCTGTGTTCCTTGAGGACCCTGTGCGCCTTGACTGCCTCGAGGGCCCTGGTTTCCAGTGATTCCGGTATCACCTTGAGAACCAGTGTCGCCAGTGTCACCTTGAGAACCGAGGAAACCTTGTGCACCAGTGGAACCAGTATCGCCCTGCGAACCAATTGACCCGGTTGGACCTTGGGAACCTTGCGGACCCGTATTTGCATCAGACCCGGTGTCGCCTTGCGAACCAATAGACCCGGTTGGACCTTGGGAACCTTGCGGACCTGTTGATCCAGTATTGCCAGTATCGCCACTATCACCTTGAGAACCAGTGTCACCAGTTGACCCAATTTGACCTTGAGAACCTGTGGACCCAGTTGACCCTTGAGTTCCTGTGTTACCGGTGTCGGCCATGTATCCATAAGGACCGAGTGGGCCTTGTGCTCCTGTATCACCTTGAGCACCTTGACAGCCAGTTGGGCCATGTGAGCCTTGTGAACCCGTTGAACCAGTATGGCCTGTGCTGCCGGTGTCTCCTTGAGAACCAGTTTGGCCTGTGTTGCCTATATCTCCTTTGGATCCTGTGGAGCCGGTTGACCCGGTTGAACCGGTGCTACCAGTAGACCCCTTGTTGCCGGTTGAACCTTGACTACCGGTTGAGCCAGTTTCGCCCTGAGAACCAAGAGAGCCTTGTGAACCAGTTGTGCCTGTGGCGCCCGTGGAACCGGTTGAACCGATTGAGCCGGTTGAACCAGTATCACCAGTTTCTCCTGGACTGCCTTTTGAACCAGTTGCACCAGTGGTGCCGGTGGAACCAGTGTCGCCAGTATATCCATATGAACCAGTTGAGCCAGTTGCACCAGTTGAGCCAATTTCGCCTTGGGAGCCAGTTGAACCAGTTGAACCGGTTGAACCGGTTGAACCGGTTTGACCTGTTGAACCCTTTTCGCCAATTGCACCCGTATTGCCGGTATTACCAGTATCACCTGTGGGGCCAGTATCACCAGTGTCGCCTTGCAATGCACGGGCACCGGTTGAGCCTTTTTTTCCCGTGTTGCCGGTATTTCCTCTAGAACCCGTTTTTCCGGTATAACCGGTTGAGCCAGTGGTGCCGGTTGCACCAGTATCACCTTGACTACCAGTTACACCAGTTGCACCGGTTTTGCCGGTTTCACCAATAAATCCATCCGTGCCGGTTGTTCCCAAAATTCCGTCTTTGCCTTCGGGGCCAGTTGTACCAGTTATACCGGTTGACCCAGTGTTGCCTTCATACCCTTGTGTTCCAGTATATCCAGTGTAACCAGTTGTGCCCAAAATTCCGTCCATTCCGTCGGGACCCATAATACCAGTGATTCCGGTGTCGCCTGTATAACCGGTATATCCTGTTTCACCAGTGGTGCCTGTTGTGCCGGTTGTGCCCAAAATTCCGTCTTTACCATCCGAACCAAGAGAGCCAGTGGTGCCGGTTGAGCCTTGGCTACCGTCTGAACCTTTGGTGCCAGTTGAACCAGTAGTGCCGGTTTTGCCAGTTTCACCAGTTGAACCTTGACTTCCATCTGGACCTTGAGAACCGGTTGAACCTGTGCTGCCGGTTTCACCAGTTTGGCCCGTTTGGCCGGTTGACCCGACATCACCTTGTGAACCGGTTGAACCCGTGGCACCTGTTTTACCCATTGGGCCTGTTTCACCAGTTGAGCCGGTTTCACCTTGAGACCCAGTTGAACCAGTTGTGCCGGTTTCACCAGTTGTGCCGGTTTCACCAGTAGACCCTGTTGAACCGGTTGACCCGGTATAACCAGTTTGGCCGGTTGTTCCGGTTGAACCTGTGCTGCCAGTATCACCTTGGGAACCTGTTGCACCTGTGCTGCCAGTGTCACCTTGAGAACCCGTTGTGCCGGTGCTGCCAGTGTCACCTTGGGAACCAGTTGAGCCTGTGCTACCAGTGGTGCCGGTTGTGCCAGTTGTGCCGGTTTCACCTGTTTGGCCAGTAGAACCTTGAGAACCTTGGGAACCGGTTTCACCAGTTTGGCCAGTAGACCCAGTGTCTCCGAGAGCACCAGTTGAGCCAGTTTGGCCGGTTGTTCCTGTTTGACCGGTTTGACCGGTTGTTCCTGTTGTGCCTGTATCTCCTGTTGCGCCGGTTTGACCGGTTTGACCTGTTTGGCCTGTTGCACCTGTGTTACCTGTTTGGCCGGTGGAGCCTGTTTGGCCTTTGGAACCTTGGGAACCTGTGTCACCGGTGGTGCCAGTAGAACCAGTATCTCCTGTTATACCTTGCGAACCAATAGAACCTTGAGGACCCGTTGCACCCGTTGAACCGGTTTCACCTGTTTCACCAGTAGACCCTTGATAACCTTGAGAACCTGTTTGGCCGGTGTTACCAGTAGAACCTGTATCACCGGTGGAGCCGGTTTGACCGGTGTTACCTGTTTGGCCTGTGTAACCAGTTGCACCCGTAGAACCTGTTTGGCCGGTTGTGCCTGTTTGCCCTTGGTAACCTTGAGACCCAGTAGAACCCGTTGCACCGGTTGTACCAGTATTTCCAGTATCGCCAGTTTGGCCTTGAGAACCAGTTGCACCCGTGGCGCCTGTATTACCTGTCTGGCCGGTTTGACCGGTTGTGCCTGTTTGGCCTTGGTAACCTGTGTTGCCAGTTGTGCCAGTATTACCGGTTTGACCTGTTTGGCCAGTTTCACCGGTTTGACCTGTTTGGCCTTGTGAACCAATTGAACCAGTTGAACCAGTTGCACCAGTGGAACCAGTAGAACCCGTATCACCTTGAGAACCAGTTTGGCCCGCATCACCTTGGGAACCAGTGGAACCTGTTGAACCAGTATCTCCAGTATTGCCTTGGTAACCAGTTGCACCTGTATTGCCGGTTTGGCCAGTTGAGCCTGTATTACCAGTTTGGCCTGTTTGACCCGTTTCACCTGTTGAACCTGTTGCACCTGTGGTGCCTGTTGCACCTGTGGTTCCTGTTGCACCTGTTGACCCGGTTGCACCTGTATCGCCAGTTTGGCCAGTATTGCCGGTTTGACCGGTTGCACCAGTGTTTCCAGTAGACCCAGTAGAACCCGTGTTTCCTGTTTGGCCGGTAGAACCCGTGTTTCCAGTTTGGCCAGTTTGACCGGTGGTGCCGGTTGCACCTGTGTCACCAGTATCACCAGTGGTGCCAGTTTGACCGGTGGCACCAGTTATACCGGTTGTTCCAGTTTGGCCTGTTTGCCCCATGTCACCAGCTGCGCCTCGAGAACCAGTGGAACCTGTGAAACCAGTTTGGCCAGTAGTGCCGGTGTCACCTGTATCACCTGCGTCGCCAGTGGAACCAGTGTAACCAGTTTGACCCGTGGTACCGGTGTCTCCGGTGTCTCCGGTGTCACCTCGAGAACCTCGTGGACCGGTTGGACCGGTTTGACCAGTGGAACCAGTTGAGCCAGTGTCTCCGGTATCGCCTCGCGGACCAGTAGAACCGGTTGTGCCAGTTTGGCCAGTAGTGCCGGTTATACCAGTTATGCCAGTGTTTCCGGTATTTCCAATTACACCTTCTCTGCCGATGTATCCAATGTGGCCATCTTTTCCGGTCACACCTACATCACCAATTCCAAAAAGTTGTCTGACTTCTGATGTCATCTTGGACAATGTAATAATATTGTTGCTGAAATCTTGTGCAACATTGAATGTATCAAGTGCCAGGTCGTCATGTGTTATAGTAGCCGTTTGAAAATATGAATTATTGAAAAGCACATTTCCGTTCAAGTAAATGGTTGTAATGGAATTAGTAATTTTTGAACCAGTGATAGTGCCGGCTATAAAATCTTCCCCGAGTAACAAATTATTAATCAATTTGCTTCCAGACACGGAATTCAGAGAGAAATCCGCAAAAGTGACGCCGGCATAATCTATATATCTGCTGGTAATTGTATTGTTAGAAATCATTTCATTGGTAACTGCACCGTCTGCAATCTTATCGGTTGTAACCGAATTGGTTACGAAATAGCTGGTTGAGACCGAATCCACGGGATACGACATTTCGTAGTGAGACCATTTGATATTGAATGTATTGGTTTCTCCTACTACTCGGTAAACCGTCATAATCATCATATCACCCGGTAAAACATCAATGTTCAAAATACCTGGGGCCAAATTCTGTATTTCCTGGTTAAACGTATATATGTTCGAATCTCTTGCTACAATAACGGTGGATGGTGTGTCAATTCGCCCACTAGCGTCCATAATCAAATAGTAACCGGTTGTCGCCAACTCCAAATTATCCATGGTTTGCAGATTTGTATAGATTTCGGTCGTCATTGTATCAATCACATTATAAACAGGTTCGACTGATTTGTAAAATGTGAGACCCGTGTATGGAAAAAGATTCACGTCCAGCGTATTATCAATATTTTCGATACTGTATAGCTTAAAACTGTTTCCATCTTCTGTAACAACATCATAAATAATCTTGTAATTTTCCAAATCAAAAGACATTATGATTTTGTTCCCACTTTGGTCGCAAATCACCAAACTGGCGTTTTCGATAACAACTTTTTTTGCAAAAAGGTTATGAAACTTTCTGGTTTCCGTGCCCAAATCAATGAATTCCAAAGGAAAAACGCCATTTGTGCTCAAATCGAGTGGTCCAAATGTTCCAGAATTAATACCAACAGATGCAAACGGGGTTGTATTGCTTCCAAATGAAAATGTATTGTTTGGAACTTGTGCCAATAAATTTTCATAAAATGGCCGACCATCAAATGTTCCCATTGGACCTTGGGCACCTGTTATGCCTGTTATGCCGGTTGGACCTGTAAAAACGTCCTGCGGTCGAAAGGGTGTTCCGCTGGGACCAGTGGGGCCTTTTGTTCCTCTAATTAAAATGGGTGGTGGTGTATCCGGTAATGGTGTTTTTCTAAAACGTTTGTAATCCAAAACCCCATTTAACATTGTATATAATTTACACACAGAATCTTTATGTTTTGTTTGCACGAAATAAAGGGAACCAAGGTTCCCTTTTAATCCCTCCTTTAATTAAGAGAAGCTTCGCTTCTCTTACGCCTTTTAATCCCTCCAAAGGGAACCAAGGTTCCTTTTTAATCCCTCCTTTAATTAAGAGAAGCTTCGCTTCTCTTACGCCTTTTAATCCCTCCAAAGGGAACCAAGGTTCCCTTTTAATCCCTCCTTTAATTAAGAGAAGCTTCGCTTCTCTTACGCCTTTTAATCCCTCCAAAGGGAACCAAGGTTCCCTTTTAATCCCTCCTTTAATTAAGAGAAGCTTCGCTTCTCTTACGCCTTTTAATCCCTCCAAAGGGAACCAAGGTTCCCTTTTAATCCCTCCTTTAATTAAGAGAAGCTTCGCTTCTCTTACGCCTTTTAATCCCTCCAAAGGGAACCAAGGTTCCCTTTTAATCCCTCCTTTAATTAAGAGAAGCTTCGCTTCTCTTACGCCTTTTAATCCCTCCTTTGAAAGGGAAGATTCAAGTTGCATATTAACTATTGGAAATAAATAAAAATAGAATTGTTTTTATTTACTGTTTGAAAAATCTCCTACAAAAAGGAGGATTCATAAAGGCGTAAGAGAAGCTTTGCTTCTCTGAATACCTTGGTTCCTTTAAACAGTCACCAGCTTGATAAGGAGAGGAGCAGTGACAGTGCGGCTAATCAACTCAGTATTGGCCTCAGTTGTTTGTGTGAAGTTGTCTCCAGTGCTGAAAGCAGTCGACTGAGTTAAGGAAGTAGTAGAACCAAATCCAGCACCCACATTGTTAAGAGGATTAAGGGCCTCAGGGTCAATCGCGAGTTTCAATGTAATTGTGGTTCCAGCGGGAACCCAGATAAGATCACCGTCAACAAAGCCATTCTCAACACCCCAGTTTGTAGTTTCGGGGTCTCTGTTTCCAAAGACGTTACCATCAACAGAGTACTTGAGAAGCTTAGCAATGTTGGCAATTGTGATAGAACCAGACAAATCATTGATGTATTTTCCAGTGGCTTCAGGTGCAGAAGCATTCAATAAAGCAATGAATGAAGCTCCGTTAAACACGTTGGATGGTTGACCCTCAACCGGGTCAATTTCAAACTCGGAAGCAGCCACAAATAAGGATGAGAAACCACCAGTTGTTCCAAAGTAGGCAGCAACGTAAGCTTGGAAATCGGAATACAAAGTTGAGTATTTTCCAACGGAAATGATTTGAGAATCAGCGGTAACTCCTTCAGTCAATTCTTCAGCAGAAAGACTAATTGAATCATTGGCAAAAGAATCGGTAATAGTATCAAATAATCCAAGCTTAGCGTTGAAGGTGGCAACATCCATCTTGATTTGGACGGCATCAGTCACATCAACATAAACAGGGGCAGTCTGCTCAGCAAGCTTGATGGTGTCAAATCCACGCTCCATGGTGAAACCACCAGTAGCATTGAAGGCATAAACTGAGTCCTCGTAAGTGGTGGCGTGGTCGGCGTCGTTTCTTGGAAATTCAGGGTCGGATAAAGTGGTCATTCTTATATATTCTTAAATTATATTTTTTTTTACAAATAATATAATTCTCTACAAGTCGTACAACATTTTGAACAAAATGCAACAAGAGAAGTTGGAATTGTTCATATCTAAAATACGTCCGTGGTCATCATATACTTGGATGTGCATCTTCTGAATATCCACAGGACCAAAATATTTCCGCGGCTCAGTCGTCATATTCAAGTCAGTTTCCATCATTAAACTGAAATACGACCCTTTCACCGATATTCTTGCTAAAATGTTTGGACTGAGGATGGAATTATTGAACGCAGAAATAAAATGATTGTTGACATTATTGTTGAAATCATCTATTGCTAAATAAAGATACCGCACTGTTGCTGGTTCTACAATGGTTTCTGACACATAATTAGTTGCTCCTTGATACTTACGCTTTAAAAATCCCAAATTCATTCCAATTTTGGATGTAACTGGTGTTTTATCAGGATTTCCATTGATATCTCGGGAAAAATCAACGTTGATTTCTTTAATAGTATAATCCAAGTTTCCTGTGGTCTCTACATACACCTTGGCAGTTCCTTGGCCCGTATTTGTTACATCTAGACGGAATGTTATATAATTGAACAAACTGTTGGGGTCTAACGGTGTGCCGTCTGAGTTTGTCCCAGAAATCAGCGTATTAATTGTGTCTATTAATTCGGCACCATTGTAATTTCCATCCGGCACAATAACAATCTTGGATTCTTCAAAAATCTCTCCTTCATCGACAAGCTGCTGGGTTGCATGAATGTAGAAATAATTGTTGCCATATTTGGAAGAAATTCCGTAAAAAGAAACCGGAAACTCAATGGCAGTTATTTGCATAGAAACCACTTTCTGCAACCGGATTGGCAAATTCAACAAAAAATCTGAACTATTTGTGAGCGTCATATTGTCTCTAAAACGCGTGTCAATATTCAGGCACTTGGATATAATGCGAGTCTTGAGGGGGTTCATAATTCCAGGAAAGTATTCGCTCGAATATGTATTCACGTAAGGTGTATCGGGTCTTTCCATTAATTCCTCCATTCTCGGCATCGCTTCTCTTGATGCCGGAACATTGGGATACTTCTCCATTTTAGGAACATTGTGGAAACTGGTCGGATTTTTAGTTTCATTCTTGCACTTGACAGTGATTAACCAGTCTTTTGCCGTATCCAAAAACATAATCAAATCGCGCTTAAACTTTTTATCAATGTGACCTGTAGACAAAAGCACTTCTTTTAATTGCGCCTCTTTTAGTTCAATGTCGGCCGCCGAATACTTCTTGTTCGGTGCAATCTGGAAAAATCGTTCCAAATCCTTAATTGTATAATTATTAATATCTAAATCCAGTCCATCCATATTATATTGTTTGTTGATTTTTATTTATTACACTTTTCAACTACTATATTAAGACAGACATGAGTAGAAGTAAATCTCTAATGACTGGTTCACAAAACACCAGCAAATCATTGATTAATCCTGTGAGCACAAGTTCGCAACAAGAGTTGCAATTTGGTACCGAACTTACAAATACATTGAAACGTATTGAAACTGATTATGTAAATAAAATGGCAAAGCGTAAATTTTTGACTATACCTGACTCGGTTCCGGCTTTTTTGGCGCTGAATGACGTGATGCTAACTGCAATTTCCAATCAAAAAAATACAAATTTGCGTCTATTGTTCCAAATTGCGAGAGATGGTATGGATGGTTCCGTTTATTCCAGGAAACTCTTTTCAGATAATGCGGAACTTGATGTTCGAGTATTAATGTTGAATAAGAAGAACGACGACATTCTCTCGGGTAAAAACGAAGTTAAGGCGATTGGTTGCACAACTGGTCAAATTTCTATTACCAAAACGTTTAAGCTGGTGCCTCTCTACAGTTACTACATTTATTTGTATGGTATGCCAGCATATGGTGTTGGTTTTGATGCAACCAAACTTTCTCTCCTTGCCACCATTTTGACCAAGTATGGTGTGAATCCCTACAAGTAGGGGGGACGTAGTTCCGCTTCCCCTTCCTTTCTTTTATTCCTTCTCTTTTCTTTCTTTCTTTCTTTCTTCTTTTTCTTTTTCTTTCTTTTATACATGATTCGTTGTCATCAAATAGATTCCGGAAATCGTCATCAAAATACCAATAATATGTTGGATTTCATATTTCTCTTTGAAAAAGATTATACCAATAATAATTGCAGACACTGCCGTGAGAGAAACCCGCGAAATATAATTTATTAGTGGTGTATTATAAAATTTATCCAATTGAAAAATTAAATATACTACTGAAACTGATATTAAAGACATTGAAAAAATACACAACATTTGTTTGTATGTTAAACGTTGATAATTGGTGATTGTATTCATAATATTTGTTTTATCAAAAATACATTTGTAAAAGAAAATGCAGAGAACAATGATGAAGAAAACAAATGCATCTAAATACAATAAATCGTGACTATTCAATGTGTTCAAAACATGTTTTCGCATATAAGGAACTGCGGATTTGAAAAGGGATGCACCCAGAATATAATGATACATATATAATGTATTTTTATATAAAATTGAAAAAAATTTTTGCAGAATATAAACAAATCTAAAAAATGCAACCAATTAACCGCAAAATCTTGAGAAACTTGAAGGCCGAGACGGAGAAGAAAAAACTCCAGGAGAGAATCGAGGTTGTTACGCAACTTATTTTACAAGAGGTAGTAAATGTTGCAAAGGTATCTAAGAAACATTGCTGTGATGTTATCATTACACCTTATGTTGAAGAATTGCGCACAAATGCACAGCATGTCATCGACAACTTGAAAACGCTGATGTGTGATGTTTCCATCACATTGCACACATACGAATTCAATCCAGTATCTACCAGCAATGAAATTGGCTTTTACGAAGAAATTGGTGAAGTTAATGTGCTGGAGGTTTATAGGGACAATTATGGCAAACGATATACATTGTCTTTTGATTGGTCTTAAGGTAGGGAAACCTACGGTTATTCAGCGAAGCTTACGCCCTACGACCCCTTCCCTTTAATTAGAAAACATAAAGAACCTACGGAGAAGCAAAGCGTCTTCTCCCTACGCAGTCGCTTCGCTTACCCCTTTCCTTTAATTAGAACCAATTAGAAAGCATAGGCGCTTAAAAAGTTCTCAGTATATTTAAAATATGGATTTATACAACACAATTATTATCGGCGGTGGAATTGCCGGGCTTTATACTGCCTATCTATTGCAAAAGCATAATCCAAAGCACCGTTTTATTATTTTAGAAAAACAAAAATATTTGGGTGGCCGACTTCTCACTTATTCTGACAAATACATGACTGTAGAGAAGGGCGGGGCCCGATTTTCCGAAAATCATCATCTATTAATTGAATTATTGAGAGAAGTTGGACTACACAAAAAAATTGTGGGGGCGTCTCCTGACGCTTTTTTTTCGCCAGCTGACGGCACATCCAGCATGTATGATTCCGTTTTTGATTTTGACGACCGTTCTCTCAACCCCTTTTCCAAATTATTCGACGTTTTCACCGAGGCCTATGTAAATAGTCCCACACCCATTGCACCATTGCTTGCGCGTGTTATTATCGCCAGTAAATTGGAGACAAAAGACCATTTGATTTCCCGCAATTTCACCGATTTTGCCAAAGAAGTTCTCTGCGACGATGATATTCAACACATTCATGATGCATTTGGTTACTCTACGGAACTGGTTGAGATGAATGCTTACGACTGCATTGCTTTATTGGAAGGCGGTTTGAATCCACGTCAGAAGTTCTTCGTATTGGCGGGCGGTTTGACCCAGCTCATTAACAAATTGGTTTCAATAATTAATTCTGGAGAGAGACGCATATTCACCAGTTCCGAGGTTTTATCTGCATCATATAACCAAAATCATTTTGTAATTAAAACGAAGACGCACGAGTATCGTTCGTTAAAATGTGTTTTCGCAGTTCCCAAACAGGGATTGGAACATCTGGCTTTGTTCAAGCCCATTTATAAGGAGTTGAAATACATTGGATGTTTTCCTTTGTGCCGCATTTACTGCAAATTTGACATGAACAATAGAGAAAATGAGTGGATCCACAATTTGCCGAAAATCACCACGAACAACAATTTGCGCATTATTATTCCGATTGATTCACGGGCCGGCGTCATTATGGCTTCTTACACTGACCATAAATATGCTGACTTCTGGCTCAAATTATATGAATCGAAAGGTGTCAAAGGCGTTAATAAGGAATTGGTGAAGTTGTATAAGGAAACGCTGGGGATAGATATACCTTTGCCGATTTCAACGAAGGTATTTCATTGGGGATGTGGAGTGGGTTACTGGGGGAAAGGGGCGGATAGCGCCGCCTTAGAGAAATTGTTCTTGCAACCGTTTGCGAATACTCCTCTTTATATTTGTGGCGAACACTACTCGGCGAAGTCGCAACAATGGATTGAAGGGGCGTTGGAAACTGCAGAGAAAGTGGTTGAAAGGATTTTATAAATGCGAGAGTGACATTTGTTGGTCTTATATCAATATTTTCCTACAAATCCACGTTATTAAATGCTATGCCTCGGACTCTATCCAAATTAGCGGGTTTATCAGTCGATAGAAACTGTGTCCAATTTTTTCCATTCTGTGAATGGAAAAATGTTTTGTTAGAATAATTTACAGTACCATGTATAAGCCAAAGTCCATTGCCAGAACCATCTTTGCCATAGGCAACGCTGTTTACTTCACCACAACCATTTCTTTCGGTAGAGGTGGTGGCGGACCAGTCATTTCCATTGGAACTGTAAGCAATAAATGGTTCGAAGCCTGACCCGGCAACCCAGAGTCCAGCACCGGAAGCATCTTTACCATAGGCTATACACTATAAATACCACCAGTTATGTACGGTACGCCAACCGTAATTGCTTTTATGACGGGGTATGTTTAAGTGGGGTTTTTTATTTAGACAGAAAATATATAAACATTATATAAATATAATGGTATTCACGCTAACAAACACAATTGGTAAATATGCAAAAAACCCACTGGGGGCGCCTGTTAATTGGGTTGCCGTCGGCGGAGGTGGACTCATTGCAAATTCCGCGAATGGTAATAGCTGGACTGCCGCTGCAACTAAAGGTGGTCTTACAGATGGACTCGGTGTGGCCTATGGCAAAGATGGATCCGGCGCTGGAAGATGGGTTGCCGTCGGTGGCGGTGGACTCGTTGCATATTCTGCGGATGGAATTACCTGGACTGCCGCTGCAACTAAAGGTGGTCTTACTACTGAAGTATTCGGTGTGGCCTATGGCAAAGATGAATTCGGCACTGGACGATGGGTTGCTACCGGCCATAGTGGACGCATTGCTTATTCTGCGGATGGAAACAATTGGACTGCCGCTGCCTCTACAGGTGGTCTTAGTAGTTCTATAAACAACGTGGCCTATGGCAAAGATGGATCCGGCACTGGAAGATGGGTTGCCGTTGGCGGAGGTGGATTAATTGCATATTCTGCGGATGGAAACAATTGGACTGCCGCAGACACCTCAGGTGGGATTACTAATTCTGGACGCAATATTGCCTATGGCAAAGATGAATCCGGCAATGGAAGATGGGTTGTCGTTGGCCAAGGTGGACTCATTGCACATTCTCCGAATGGAATTAACTGGACTGCCGCTGCCACTAAAGGTGGTTTTATTGGTTATGGACTTAGTGTGGCCTATGGCAAAGACGGATCCGGCACTAGAAGATGGGTTGCCACCGGCGATGGGTCATTAATTGCATATTCTGCGGATGGAAACAATTGGACTGCTGCAGCAACTAAAGGTGAGATTGCTACTTATGGATGGTGTGTGGCTTATGGCAAAGATGAATTCGGCACTGGACGATGGGTTGCCGGTGGCCAAAATGGAGTCATTGCATATTCTCCGAATGGAAACGAATGGTATGCCGCTGCCTCTTTCGGTGGGATTACTGGTGCTGTGCGCGGCGTAACCTTTAAAGATTTGCTAGAGGTAAATTATTTATAATCCTTACGTGTAGGGATGTATTTTTTCCATTTGGTGAAGAGTAAAATGGTTTTCCACTATTGATCATATCACCGACAGCAACCCAAAGATTCTGCACCCCCCAAATTTTTTCGGCAACTTAGCCACCGAGTTTAAAATATTAAAAGGCATTATAAAATAACGAACACAATAATTTTTATAAATGTCTAAAAATCCCAAGAAAATATTTAACTGTATCCAGTCATAAATCCAACAACTGTTGGCGTGGCCGACGCAAATATGATTGTAAATTGGTAAATAATCATAGTTCTTGATGCAGATGGCGCGGCAAATGCAGTTCCGTCTTGTTTGATATAAGTAATTGATGTACCATTTACAGTAATTGTGGTTCCGGTAAAATAAAATGTTCCAGATTGTGGTGTAATCAAAGTCACAGTTATACTGCGGTTCAATGTGGTTGGAACATTTGTTATCAACAATGCTGCAAAGTTTGCAGTTGCAGTTGTGTAAAATATACTGCCTTGTGTGTAATTAAGCGTCATTGAACTTGCATTGAAAGTAAGTGTCGTGAATTTTTCAACGGTATTGAAAAGATTGATATTCACACTGGATAAATCAAAATATGAATAACTTACATCACTCGGATTTTTAGTAAGTGACAAGTTTCCAGTAATTGTTGCCGCGCCGCTTACATCTAAAGAAAACCCAACAGCTGCGGTTTTGTTAATACCGATTCTTTTATTTCCAGAGCCAAGCTGCAAGTTTCCATTGAATGATAAGTCTTGGCTGGTGTTATTTGATATGACTGAACCAAAACTATTGTCGATATAGGACCTTGAATAAACATTGCCGAAACTATTGTCGATATAGGACTTCGTATAAACATTGCCGAAACTATTGTCGATATAGGACTTCGTATAAACATTGCCAAAACTATTGTCGATATAGGACTTCGTATAAACATTGCCAAAACTATTGTCGATATAGGACCTTGAATAAACACCGTTTAATAACGCGTAATTGCCAAAACTTGCATCTACATAGGACTTCGTATAAACATTGTCAAAACTTGCATCTACATAGGACTTCGTATAAACATTGCCGAAACTTGCATCTACATAGGACTTCGTATAAACATTGCCGAAACTTGCATCTACATAGGACTTCGTATAAACATTGCCGAAACTTGCATCTACATAGGACTTCGTATAAACATTGCCAAAACTATTGTCGATATAGGACCTTGAATAAACACCGTTTAGTAACGCGTAATTGCCAAAACTTGCATCTACATAGGACTTCGTATAAACATTGCCGAAACTATTGTCAATATAGGACCTTGAATAAACATCGTTAATACTGGTTGTTAATAAATTAATACTTGTATCTTGCACCGTATTTTGTAAAATGACTAAATTGATGCTTGGGTCTTGAGTTCCACTACTTATCATTGTTCTAAGATCATTGATACTTGAATCAGAAGAAGCAATCTTTTGATAAACCACAATACCAAAACTTGCGTCGCTTTTAATTGCAGTTGTAATTTCTGCCAATGTGTCTAATGCCTCGGGTGCGCCATTTGTTAATGTGTATAATTTTGTATTAATTGCGTTTAAACTTCCATCAACATAGGACTTCGTATAAACATCGGCAAAACTTGCATCTACATAAGACTTCGTATAAACACCATTAAAACTGCTATCAACATAGGACTTCGTATAAACATCGGCAAAACTTGCATCTACATGAGACTTCGTATAAACACCATTAAAACTGCTATCAATATAGGATTTCGTATAAACACCATTAAAACTGCTATCAATATAGGATTTCGTATAAACACCATTAAAACTGCTATCAATATAGGATTTCGTATAAACACCATTAAAACTGCTATCAATATAGGATTTCGTATAAACACCATTAAAACTGCTATCTACATAGGTTTTCAAAGCATAACTTGACAAATCAACACTTCCGCTATCGCCACCGCCACCGCCACCGCCACCGCCACCGCCAGAAGGCACTGACACAGTATTTCCTAAATAATTTGTTTGAAAAACATTAGCCAATGTGTTTGATTTTTTCACCAAAACATTTAATGTTCTGCTATTTAATGATTTGTATGAACGCATATAATATATATACTGGTGAAATTATGTTTTGACATTATTATTCTAATAAAAATCAATATTGTCGATTGCTACCGTCTCTACACCTTGCGTCCAATCGCCCAGTATCTCTACAATGAACGCATTTTGAAAAAGTTTCTTGAATGATACATCATTTGATGACCATAGTTCTTTGAAAAATGGCACGGTAATTGTTTGTATTCTCCTATCAAAAACGGCTTTGTAAAATGATGCAACGCAACCTTTGGAATCGGTAATTTTGACAACAGCTGCGCCTTGGTTCAACTTAACAAAATCCCCTGAGAAACTCGTGATTGTAAAAAACATAATTGCCGGTTGAAATATTAATTTTATTGGAGGAGACCGGAAATACCACAGATTCCGGTCATTTTTACACACAGAATCCACATTGACCAAGTTGTCTGTTCCCAAAATATAGTGGGACATGGATCCCAAACTGTATGGTTTATGGATTGCCGCTGTCATGTATTTGTTTCCGACAATGGTCCAACCCTCACTGTCCAGCAAAAATGTTGTTGCATTTATCATCGATAATAATCCAAATATAATTATATAAATGAGCATATAATTATACTTACCAAGATGTGTCTAATTAATTTTTTATTGTGCAAAGTGCAAAGGGTTTTACAAACATAAAAAACGAAAATAAAAGTGCCCCCGCAGAAATTAATCCGCGATTAACGACCTGGTATGTCTGCATATCAGTGATTGCAATGCGAACTGTATGCGCATCTAAATACAGCGATTTTCCATGATTAGAACCATTATTTTTCATTCGCACAACATATTTTCCTAGGTAGCTGACATATATACAGTCAACATCTGCGGTGGAAGGCAAATCATTGATTAGCTCTACAATAGGTGCAATATCGTAAATGGTTCCAGTAAATTCTTTAAGATTGTGTTTGGCAAAATCGTTAATCATAAAAAATGTAGTGGGAACCAAGTCTTGATAATCGTATAAAATGTCTTTTTCTTCAAATTTATTTGTGTCAATGGTTATAAACAAAGATGGCAATAATTCAACCACTCTGGATTTTCCGATTTTCTCTATCAATTGGTTCATTTGTTATGGTTATAATGCGTTAATTTTTAAATTGTTTTAACTATGCAATAATGTTGTAGACACAATTGGTTAAACTGAAGGTTTGGCGCCGCTCAGCCGCATTCTGAATTTTGGCACGACGCGCAAAAGTGCTCGTGGCACCCACACCGGAACCGGCGACAAATTTGTTGAATATGCTTCCTTGTTGGTTTTTGATGCTGTCAATTGCTAATACGCGCCCATTTCCGGTGCCGCGTCTCTTGGATGTGAAAATCATGGTCATTATATAACCTAAATATATTTTTTTTTTAATTTGCAGGAACATAGGGCATTTCAGCGGTCGGTTTTAACGAGTAGCGTTTCAAAAATGCATAGTGTTCTTCGCTTTCAATGAGTTCTCTCTCTTCTTCCGTAAATGACTCATCCGAGTCATCTGAGTCATAATCGTATTCATCTTCATCCTCATCTTCAATTAATTCCATAATTTTGTATATACCATTCTGAAATTGTTCGGAGTCAGATGCATGTTCTTTTAAATCCGCATTTATGCGGTCAATTTCAGCAACAATTGTTTCTAATTTATTAATTTGGGTTTCGATAGTTTGCATATACTATAATAATTTGGCAAAATATTTTTAAATTGTTTTGGCTTATTTTTTCTTTCCTAAGGTCTTATTTTTACCTAAGGTCTTTTTTTTTCTCAATGATTTTTTATTTTTACCTTTTGCCACTTTCAAATATTCATGTAAATCTCGAATAGATGATGCATCCATTAAACCATAAACACTCATTTCTTTATCTGGAAATGCCGGCGTATGTTGCAATACATGAATTGCTTCAGCTGTTTTATTTCTACCCTTATAATCGTTTAACATTTTTAAAACATCCATATGGTTTTCTCTAGTTGCTGCTTTTATGGGAGTAAATTTAAATTTATTTTCCAATTCAGGATTAGCACCTTTGGATAAAAGTAACTCGACAATCTTCCCATATCCTTCTTTCGATGCTTCTAGTAAAGGAGTATTACCAGTAACATTGTCTTGAATATTCGGGTCAGCACCCCTATCTAATAGTAACTCAACTACTTTTGTTTTGTTATTGATAGCTGCAAATAATAAAGCACTATTACCATTTCTGTCTTGAATATTTGGGTCAGCCCGACGATTCAATAGTAACTCAACAACTTTTATTTTTTCAAATGCTTCTATTAACGCACAATTACCTTTTGCATTTTTATAATTTGGGTCGGCACCACTATCTAACAATTCAGTGATTTTTTTCATATTTCCAGTTCTGGATGCTTTTATTAAATCATCACTCATTATATAATTGTATTATATTTTTTTCTAAACATTTGAGTTCTTTATAATACAGACAATTTTTTTATTCGTAAAACCAATGTTTGCCTTTTGTACAATTTTGGTAATGCTTGTATCAATGGTGTATCCATTGGCACTTATGTATCCCAAGAGAGAAGGAACATCTTCCGCCGTCAAAAAATAGTTCTCTCTGTTTCCGCCCATCCGCAAAAACGCGTATTTGCAACAATTATTGTCATTGGATGAAACATGAAATTGCGACAGTTTTGGAGAACTATATCTGGAAACCATTTGCGAAAGCGGACCCGTCGGCATCTTATCAATTGTAATGATGCTTTGGTATTGTTTGGAATATGTGTTTAAATATGGCTCTACAGAGAGAACATACGAGAATGATTGCAAATCGCACATTTATATATACAATAAGAGAAAGATAAACTAATAATGGAGGTTTTTTCTTTAAGTGTTTATAAAACTACAATTTTCTCTCTCGATTGCATTTTCAAAAGTGTTTTATCGGAGGTGAAAATAATTTTGGAAAATTATTTTTCAATATAATGTGCGAAACTTGTAAATCCTAGGTCGCAGATGAAGGTCGCAGATGAAGGTCGCAGATGAAGGTCGCAGACCCATGGGATGCATAGTTTTCTTTAAGTATAAACAAAACTACAATTTTCTCTCTCGATTGCATTTTCAAAACTGTTTTATTGGAAGTGAAAAATAATTTTGAAAAGTTATTTTTCATTCTATTCTATTCTATTTTATTCTATCAACGACATATTGGCAATTTCCTAAGGGAACTCGTCGTTACAAGAATGTGTGGGGGGAGAAATCAGTTAATATTTATTAGTTTTTAATTCAATATACTACTAGCATGTAAAATACAACATAAATGTAAAAAAGTGTAAAATGTTAATTAATATAAAACAATAACATATTATTTTTTAATAAATAATGCAAGAAACTATTTCGCAAGAAACTATTTCGCAAGAAACTATTTCGCAAGAAACTATTTCGCAAGAAACTATTTCGCAAGAAACTATTTCGCAAGAAACTATTTCGCAAGAAACTATTACAATTATTGCAGATGAATTTCCAAAACCATTTTCAATAACAAAATGGCTATTATTATCGTCTTGTTTTTTTTTAATTCCAGCAACCTATGCATTAAAAAATAATATATATATATATGGCGGTTTGAGTGTGAGCACAACAATTTGTTCAATAAATCATTGGCGATGTGCTGAATACGGAATAAGACGAAATGTAGATAGATTTATTGCAATTGTAGCCTTTTGTGTATACGTTCCTACAGGACTATTTATTTTTCCGATTTATTTATCCGCAATAACACTTTCAACAATCATAGTATCATTTATTATTTCTAATTATCTATCCAAAAATCATTATCCATATTGGGTTTTTGTACATATGATTTTTCATGCATCTGTAGCAATAACAAAAATTTTTGTTATTTACTATTTATTGAATATTACAAATCGTAAAGAGTTTATAAATATCCAAAACGTCTAGGTCTCAATATCATAATTGAGCTGCAAAGCCATTGTCGAAAGCCGGTTCCAATATCACAGAACCAGCAGGGCAAAACCGCGCTGCTCACAGAGATTTTTATCAATATCAATACTATATATGTTCAATTTTATCAAAGATGGCAACCTAAATGAAGTAAAACGCGTATTTCAACCTGAAAATATTAATATGAGAGACAATGAACAAGACACCGCACTCCTCAAAGCATCCCAGAATTGCGATGCAACATACGTGGTTTCCTTTTTACTAGAGAATGGTGCAAGCGTCGACGACAGAGACTTGATTGATCAAACACCACTTATAGTTGCTTCGCAGCACGGCTGCAAAGCCATTGTAGAATTGTTGTTGAAAGCCGGTTCCAATATCAAACACAAGAACCAGCAGGGCGAAACCGCGCTGCTAAGTGCCGCTCAAGAAGGACACATTGAAGTTGTCAAAGTATTAATTGCTGCTGGTGCAGACGCCAATGAACCCAACACGGATGGCGAAACCCCTCTTCAACTTGTGAGAAAGCTTCGACATAAAAAAGAACTTGTTGATTTACTTGTGTCGGCAAAAGGTATTTCAAAGAAACAAAAACCCCGAAAATCTAGAAAATCTAAGGGTAAATTTTTGCATCTTTCCCCGAAAAACATTTGCAAGTGTAAATTACGATTACACAAACAATAACCACAATGATTGCAATAACATCTCCACCCATTTTTTATATAATCTTTTTATAAATATTTGAATAATATCGATAATAATATTCAATTTTAGTGGTAATGTAATTATCTATCTAATATATAAATGGCTGAAAAAATGAGAGTAATAAAAAATTATAAAGAAGCATATGATTTGGCACTCCCATACATTGATGCAATGGCAAACAATAATAAAAATGAATATGTAAAAGATTTGTTTAAAACACACAAGGAGCATGTGCCCAAACACGCGACTTCGTCGCGATGGCTAATAACCGAAGAAACCTTGCGCAATACATTGGAATACATTTTTGATGGCCTTGCTCACAATTGCTATATATTGTGCGTCGGACCCGAAGAAAAAGTCATGTGTAAAATAGAATGTTTAGTAACTCCCGAAAGGTTTCAGGCTGCAGTTAATAAAAATTTAAAAAAAATGCCGTCTAACAAATTGATAACCGGTGAACAACGCGACACAATTAAACGAATGGCAAAAAAACCTGTCCGTATTATGCAGTGCATATTGAAAAACATTAAAAACGAAGAACCTGAAACCGAGATGAACGAATACTACAAATTAATAAAAGATTTAACACTGCCCCAGGGCGTGTTCATTTTGAATTTGACAGATGCAGTTATATTGCGCCGCAACAACTATGAACCATTTCCGATGGTTACCGGCGACAAGAAGATGCCATTAAATTTTTGTCATATCCATCATCTCCCAATTATGAGTCTGTCTGGAGAGAAAAAATACAGCGACATTCCGTTCCCCAACTATGACGACATGTTTATTGTTATGGGCAAAGACATGAAATTCGAAGACAATATTGTGAACTGGGACGACAAAAAAATCAATAAAGCGGTGTTTCGCGGTGGACCGTCCGGGTGCGGATACACCACAAAAACCAATCAACGTCTCAAATTGGTCAGCATAAAGTCGCCCCTATTGGATGCGAAGGTGGTCGGCAAAGGTGAAACCATTGATTCAAACTCGATTAAATTTGACCCGGTCCATGGTCTGGGAATGCTCAATACGGGCATGAAACCCGGCAATTTTATGAAAATGTCCGAGCAAAGTAATTACAAATACATTGTGCATGTTGACGGCAATGTGAATGCGTATCGTTTGCTAACCACAATGATGACGGGTTCTCTCATACTTCGTGTGGACAGTGCATATGTTTCGTGGGTGGACCATTTGATAATACCCGGGAAACATTATATCATGGTGAAATCGGACTTGTCGGACCTGTTGAAAATTATAAAATGGTGCGAGAAACATCCTGATAGGGCGAGAGAAATCGCGGAAGCGGGATACGAGTTTGCAAAGAAGGCATTGACACGCGAATTTGTTGAAAAATCAATAGAGAAAATCTTTTGGTCTTTGCCATTTATGTCGAATAAGTCGCGGATAAAGACGGAAACGCAGTTGGCAAAAGCCGTTCGTCGTAAAACACGGCATATAATACCCGATTCGCCTTCGGATTCTCCGCCTTCGACAACACCGCCTTCGTCTTCGTCACTTGTGCTAGAGACACCTCCATCTTCACCCTTAGAGACACCTCCACCTTCACCCTTAGAGACGCCGTCTCCTGAACCCAAGCCTGCGGTTCAGCCTAAGCCACCTGCGGTTCAGCCTAAGCCACCTGCGGTTCAGCCTAAGCCACCTGCGGTTCAGCCACCTGCGGTTCAGCCACCTGCGGTTCAGCCAGAGATTATTGATATGCCACCTGGTAAAAAGAAATGCCCCACTGGTTATTCGGTATTTACCGATAAAGATGGTGTTAAAAAATGCACCAGAAAAGCTTTGCCCCCCAAAGCATCATCATCTGCATCATCCTCTGCAAAAAAGACACTAAAAAAACCAAGATGTCCAAAGGGCCAACAACGCAATAAAAAAACGGGAGAATGTGAACCAAACAAATAAATTATTCTTCCAAAAATTTATCCATATCAAAATTCTCAGCTTTAAAATTGGCTTTCTCTTCTTCCAATTGCAATCGTTCTCTCTCGACATCCGCCTTCATTGCAGATATTTTTTGTTTTGCAATGGAGAGAAGGGTTTTTTGTTCATTTAATTTGGTTTTCTCTTCTTCAATGGCCAACTTTTCGGCTTCAACCTGCCGAATTTGTTCCTCCAAACCGCGATAATAATCTATTTTCGCGGTGTTCTCATCCACAAGTTGTTTAAGTTGGTCCTTTTGTTTTTGGATTTCTTCATATTCTCTCTTGCAAACACTTTCAAACTCACTGCAGTTTTGTTTGAAATACTCCGGATGTTCATTGTATATTTTTAACATACCATGAATACAACTATAATCGTCCTTGATTTGAAAATGTTTCAGCGCAAATAACATATCGGTTGGAAACAAATGGTTACAAAATTCGTAATTATCGGTCGCACCCTGCCAGCTATTGATGATTTGGTTTATTATGAAATTCTTGAATACATAGAATCTCCGGCGTTGTTGATTATTATGCGATTCGCGCACAGGGTCAAGAACAAAGCACTTACCTCTGTTTCCCTCAATTGCTTTGATATTGACTTTATGCACATTTAATGCATTTTTGTCAGGGTTGTGTCCTATTTGAGTCTGCAGAGAAGCAATGCATTTTTTCCCGATATCACCTGGGTCAACGTCAAACAAAACTGCTTCGTGGTTGTCAAATGACCGGTTGTAAAAACTGCCGATTTTGTCGGTCATTGTTTTCTCTACAGTGGTTTTCATAATTGCTTGGAACTCCTTGGTCTTGCTTTCCATGAAGAAACTGATGGCTTCTCTCCATTCGGAGTTCTCGGAGTTCAAAATCTCAGTTAAAATAACGCTGTTGGATGACATTTTTTTGGTTTGCATCATTTGAATATTTTTTTTTCAATTTTTTGCAGTGACAATTAAAGAATATAAATACTTTTTATACAAAGTATTTATACGGATAAGTAGAAGATTTTTCTCTCATTGCAAAATAAATAATGCAGAGAACATTGATGAAAAATATTGAAGACATTTCAACAAGTCTTTTTACACCCTTGAAGATTGAAAACTGTACGTTTTCAATCTCCAATGGTGCGGTATCGGTAACGATTTGAAACAAAGCACACCTGCTGTGTGCGGTTTTAAATCTTCACCGGTATATATTGAGCATATCATCTTCGATTGCATCTTGTGTTAAAAAAATAAAAAAACGCTTTACTTATCCATAATACTAATATGGATTTTGTCGTCGCTTACGCTGTGCGATTTGCATTCCTTGGTCCGCTTATGCGAAGCCAGCGCCTTCTTTGACTGCGTCGTGAACCGATTGCACACATCGCACGTATACGTGATTTGGTCCGAACTGGAGAGAAATCTCTCAAGAGAAGGAAACGAAATGGTTTTTATTTCGTCAATGATTTTCTTTTGACAATCCTTGACCACTGTTATAATTGCCTCCTTTTGTGAAACAAATCGGGCAAACTCCGCGTTAATTTCCGCCATGACTTCTTTGGACACCGCCTTTTCTTCTTTCTCTACAGATGTGTCTTTCAATTTCTCCGACAAAGTATCAATAATATCTACCGCAATTTGGATTTTATACTGCGAGTAATCCACATTGTGCACATAAACCAAAACTTTGCCCTTTTTGATATCAATGTGGTAGTTTTTCTTGGACGCGATTCCAGTGTTTTGAGAGAGAATGATGCCGTGCATTCCCTGTTTCTCACAATCACCGATAAATTTGTTCACTTCTTCTGCAGAGACATTGTCGGCGTAATCCTTGTTTTCAAAAATGATGCTGTCTTTACTCTCTCTCTTGACCACCAAGTCACCCGTGTGAACCATTTTGGAAGTGTCGACGATTTCCGCGGTAGGAAACATCTGGATAATGACCTTGTGCAACAGGTTTTCGGAGAATTTCCCTTTCAGACTGCTGTTGTTTTTGTATTTGTTTAAGAAATCTTCCAAATTGGTCAGCATTTTCTCTTGGGTTTCCTGCTGCTTATTAATATTTTTGTTGATTCTCTCATCGTTCATGGAGAGAACCTGCAGAATCGGAGTCTGAATGGATTGCATCATGCGGTCATATTTGGTGTCGAAATTCGCAAAGAAAACATCCAGCTTTACAGTACCTGCACCCATGGCTTTTATCTCGTCGTTGTAAAACCGCTGGATATCATCATGCAATTGTTTTACCACTTGATTATTTCCCTCGGGCACAATCTGGTTCAGCAACACGGTCGTCTTCTCTACAACCTGGGAAGTGATGAGAGAAACAGTGTCCAGATTAATTTGGTTCAAAAGGGTGGCTCCGCTCTTCTCTAGGATGGGTTTCATTTCGTCGACATATTCTCTCTTGATATCGAGCATTTTAAGGTGGAGGTCGCTAGAAACCCGGGCCAAATTGGCATTGACAAGTTGCAAACTGGAACTGAGCTCGGCCATTCGCATACGGTTTTCCAAACATTCAGACAGAATTTGGGAGCCGATGGATTTGTTAATGGTGGCACTGGCATCTTGAAGAACGTTTTCAAAGAGGTCAATGCAGAGAAGATTGATTTGTTCGAAATCCAGGGATTTATGGGTGGTGTAAAAATCATAGATTCGTTTATTATTGGTGCAAAGTTGGTAAGCCATTTTGATTAATTAATAATAAATGGAGAGAAAGCTTTATATCATTGGATAAAGGTTTTTTTCACAATAAAAAAAAGGTAGAAAACAATAAATTCATTCTAAGATTCCAAAAATTCTAAATCACACCCGCACAACAATTCATAACTGGTCTCATAATCCGAGCTCCATTCGTCGCTGTCATCTAAGAAATCAATGTCTATATTATCTTCGTCAATTTCTTCTCTCTCTTCCTCGGTAAAATCATCCATGTTTACAATCTCGTGCCAGCAATCGCACCCTTCCATTTCATCTGGAACAAATGAATAATTATTCAACATAATTGTATCCATCTTGAGTATTTCGGCTTTCTCTGCATCATCAAGTTCGATTTCAATACAAAAACACCGATATGTATTCGATACTTTGAGTGTGACGCATTTGCCGGTTTTCAACGTTCGGGTCCAGGTTTGGGTTTCCGTTAAGGATTTATTGTAGTGAGGTATCAAGCTGTATTTTGTCATTATTTATAATTATTGTCTTATAATTATAAATTTTCGAATATTTTCAATTTTATGTTACAGTTATTTGACCCTTCTCTGTGTGTTTTTCCGATTTCGAGACTTTTTTCCACCGCGGTTTTCAAAGGGTTTTTTCATTATTTGACGAAGTATAGTTTTGTCAAATTCAGAAAATACCCGTCCCATAACGGTTTCATCTGTATCCAAACAAACAATGTTGTTTATGCTTTTTATATTTGTGTTGTCTTGAAAATAACAGTTTTTATGTTCTCTAAAACCATCTTGATTATTGGTTAGATGTTGGATTGTTTTGTGAAAATATATTATTTTTTCATTTGGATTAATTGGAAAAGTATCTATACTTGGTTCTGCGGTTTCTAAGTTATAACTTGTCTCTGAAAGTGGTTTTCTGTTTTTTCTTGTTTTTCTCGACTTAGTTGTTTTTTTAACTGCATCATTGATATATTGTTTATCGGTAATAACCGTATATTTATTATCTCGTTTTCCGAAATGATAATGAAAATCAAATAATGTGTTATTAATCATAGTAGGAATTGAAAAATGCAATGCATATGGTGTTTCTGTATTTTTTTTAATATCAATAGTAATATAAATTTTTATACCATTCACAATAATATATGTGCATTTTGGATTATTACTCTTCTTCATTTTTTTTATTTTATCAGAATCTACAAAATAATATAAACTTACACAATCATTAGTATCGGTAATTACATTACTTGGATTTGTATAATAATTATAAAAATCTGTATAATTAAAAATATAAGACATATTTAATATAACCATATAAATTTATTTTGTTTTATCATTTATATGTCTGGAACTAAATTTATTTTTAAAGAAAAAACAGAAAAATATAAAGAACAAGTTGTTGAATTAGAATATGGAGAAATACACGAAATAACCACTGAAGAAACGATTGTTTTGTTAAATGATGATATTGAAATTAGTGTGTCTTTTACTTTTAATCTTTTTTATTTACACGATTATTATAATATTCTCACACACAATAATTTTAAAATGGACTGCAATGATGACTTAAAACTATCCATAGAAAAATTTATAGAAAATAATTATTTTGACAAAGATGTGTTTGATTTTGATGATGATGATGAATAACCATATAAATTTATTTTGTTTTTATGATTTATATGTCAGAAACTAAAATTATTGTTAAAGAAAAAACAGAAAATTATAAAAAATATGTAAAAAAAGTAGAAAATGATATTTATAGTCACGAAAGTGATAGTAATGAAATAATTATTTTAACTTATGGTGTTAATGAAATAAATGTATCTTTTTCTTTTAATCTTTTCTATTTATATACTTATTATTATATTTTGGGGTTTTATGATTTTAAAATGGACTGCACCGAAGAGTTAAAACTATCCGTAGAAAAATTTATAGAAAATAATTATTTTGACAAAGATGTCTTTGATTTTGATGACGATGAATAAATAAAATGGTACCAGGAACCAAGAACCATCCTGTAATGAGGAGATTTCGAATATGTTCAATTTTATACAATATAAAAATATGGTTGTATTATAATTATTCACCATGACTGACCATATCTATTGTGTTCATGACAAGTTATACAATCTAGCAGATTTTGTGAGAAAACATCCCGGCGGAACCAATGTTTTTGCAAATTTAAAGCCATACACCGATATTACGCCAATGGTTTATTCATACCATAAAGACGCGTCTATTATTTTTGACGTTTTATCAAAGTACAATATTCCTGCAAATGACCTCGATAAAGTAGCATACAAAACGGATTACAATTATGATAAATACAAGGAGTTGAAACGGCTAGTTTACGCCGAAATCAGTCGAAAAGGATTGCCTCTCTATTGGTCCACCAGCGAAATCCTGTATAACCTAGGCGGATTTGCAGCATACCTTTGGATTTGGAAGCAATGTGCGACCAATAATTTTATATCCGCATGGTGGTTTGTCTTATTGGCAATGATAAACATTGGTCATTGCGCCCTTCTTTTTCACGAAACCTCACATTATACTGGGTTCAAAAACCAGCACTTAAACACGCTGATATCCCACATTGCGGTTGCACCCATTCTTACTACCGAAGAATGGAAATGGGACCATAACTATTTGCACCACGGATTCACCAATACTGCGTTTGACGCCGATTTCAATGGACATCAACTGACATTTCGCAATTCGCCCGACCATCCCTATTATTTTCAACACCAGTTTCAGCATCTGTATGCGGGCATATTGATGTGTATTGGAGGATTTAGTGGGCAAATCGACAGCATCAAACATGAAAGATGGAATATTTTGTTGTTTTTGTATATTCTCTATTGGGTTGGGATTTACAACACACTTGTTTTTTATTCGTTGACCGGGTTTTTGTTCTTGACAACTGCTCAGTTGTCTCATATCCAACCCGAATGTGTTATAAGTGCATCCAATGATTTCTTGGAGAATCAGGTAACCAGCACCGTGAATTACCGAACTGACAATATTATTGCTCGATATATGTGTTTTGGATTGGATATTCAAATCGAACACCACTTGTTTCCAAATATTCCACACAGCACATTGCGACAAATTCAGCATGTTGTTCGCGAATATTGTGCAAAAAATGGTGTTGCCTACATTGAAAGGTCAAATATTGTGGAGACTGCAAAATCATATTGGTGGCATTTATATGAAATGGGTAAGAAGCGATTATAATCCGGATGTTCTATATTTTAACCAGGATTCGGGAACCTTTTTAGTCCCACCGTCGTATTTAACCGCATATTTTTCGGATACTAACCACTCATTTACGTGAAGACCGCCAATATAAACATCCGCTAATATTCTACCATATTTTTCTGTTTGAATATTTGCAAGAGTAATATATATTATTTAGTATAAGATTTGAGAGAACATCTCGCACTTGTTTTGCTGCGGTTTTTTCGTCTTCGGTTTTTCCCTTAATTTCTGGCGTATCAATGCCGTTCAATCGAACGGACAATCTATATAGTGGAGAGTCGGCAAATGGCATTTTTGATGCAATGGTGATTGTGTCGCCGTCATAGACCTTTATAACACGTCCGCCAATAATTGGAAAAGTAAATTCTACGGTGTCGTCCCATTTATACCGGTAACGATTTAAAACTGCACCCCACAGGGGGTGCTATGTTTTAAATTGTTACAGATACCGCACCATTTTAATTCTCTAATGGTGTAATATCATTGCCGTCTTCGGTATAGCTCATCTTATATCGGTTATATGAAACTAATTTTTTATATTTATTGCGTAAAACAATCGACGCAATAATAGTTGCCGTCGTCCTTGTATGATGCGCAAGACCCAATGACCACACTTATTGCATTCGGTGCCTTCCTCTAAGTTATCGATGTGTTCGCAAGAAATGCATGTTCCTCGTATTGTGCTATTTTTGTAACAGTCATTGCAGTATAAAGTGTCATCGGATGAGCAATCCTCGCAAATCCAGCAATCGCAATCGAGGCATTTTACATCAGTCACAGTTTCGCAACAGCATTTTTGTTCTGCATTTGCCTCCATATTTATATAAATATCAAAAAAATATATTTATATAATAGATAAATATATATCTATTACCGTGTATAATGATACCTATCAACCGCTATCAAACCTTATTTGGAGAAATATGTTGCCTTACAAACGACTTTGAATTTACCAATGCGCTTTCCGCTGGTAAAATGTATGAAGAAGACCTTGTTTTAACTCATATTATTCCATTATTCAATAAACATCAGAAATATGTCATTCTAGATGTTGGCGCACATATTGGTAGCCATTCTATTATGTATTCCAAATATATTCCTAACTGCGAAATTTTATTGTTTGAACCTCAATCTATCATATGCAATATCCTTAATAAAAACATACAGGACAATCATATTAATAATTGCACTATTTATAATAATGCGGTTGGTCATAAAGAAATGAAAACTACTATGATAAAACATTTTATTGTGGATGGAACTTGTTGTAACATAGATTACAACAGCAAAACTGGTATAAATTATGGTGCAGTTGGTCTAGGTGATGGAGGTGAAAACGTAGATATGGTTACTATTGACAGCTTACACTTACAACAGTGCGATTATATTAAAATTGATGTTGAAGGGGCAGAAATATTGGTTCTAATGGGAGCATTAAATACAATAAATCAATTTCATCCAATCATTTTCTTTGAAGAAAATGGATTGACTGTTTCTGATGAAATGATTAAATCTATGAATATAGATTTTCAACATGACACCCCTAGAAATTTCCTAACCAAACTTGGATATAATATTACAAAAGTAAACTATTTTAATTGTTTGGCAGTGTATCCTGATATTTCCACGTAGTTTCTCTGATACGTGTGGTTTTCTGCATTTGTCTCCATATTTATATAATTACATTTGTTAAATATTTATATTGGCTGCGTTTATGCTAAGAATAAAATATTTTTATTAGTAATTTATTTGTTCTTCCAATTTTAATCTTTGTTAGAAAAGTAAAAGAAGAAGGCAAAAATAAAAATATTGTGTTAATATATAATTATGCCTGAACCATTTTCAATAACAGATATAATAAATAAAAATTATGATGAATCAATAACACCTATAAAACCTACTGAAACAGTAAAAAAAACATATATATTATTAATACCACATGATAAAGATAAAATAGTAATTATTCATACAGGTTTAGTAATGAGTGGACCGCCTAACAAAACAAACAAATTATATTATCTAACAGAAACACTTGATAATGGTACTGAAATTTATACTAAGAAAGATGTAAGACTTGACGAAAGTCTTAAGTCTCAAATACTTGGTGAGATTTTCAGTATGATGGGTACTGGAAAAGGAAAAAGAACAAAAAAAAATAAAAAGAGAAAGTTTAAGAAAAGTAAAAGAAGAAGACGAAAGTAAGAATAAGCCCCATTATCCCACTGTTTTCAAGCCTGACCCCTCATGAAAGAATACTTTTGCGGACAAAGGGAAAAACTCATATAATAATAAAAAATGCATTGTTTTTATTATTTTGTTTCTCATCAAGAGATGCATGTTCCGCGTATTGTGCTATTTTTGTAACACGGTTTCGCAACAGCATTTGCCTCCATATTTATATAAATATTAAAAAAAATATATTTATGTAATTACATTTGTTAAATATTTATATTGGCTGCATTTGTGCTAAGAATAACATGTTTTTTATTATGTGCTACAAGTAAAATTGAAATATATATATATATTTATTAATCACAAGAGATTAATAAATATCCAAAAAAATGAACTATTCCAATAACACGATTCAAGAGCTCAAGGCAATATGCAAAGAACGCAAAATCAAAGGTATATCTGGTAAAAAAAAACAAGCACTTATAGAACTGATAATGCAAAATGAAGGGGGTAAAACTGATGTAAAAGTTGAACTATCCGTAAAAGTTGCAAGAAAAGAGGTTCAAGCACACGGTTTCTCGTGGGAAAAGGAAACAATAACAAATATATATCACGCAACCAATGAAGAACTAAAAGAAATCAAATACACTGGTAAGACGGATTTACCTGCAAAATTCAATCGGCTTGATAATTGCGATATATCTGTAAAAACAACGGGTAGTAAAAATGCAGTCTGCATGGGAGATTGTTTGCGCGTGTTTGATGCTATGGGTAGCGGAAAACCGATTCACATGGTTGTCATTCATTATATCCAAGATGATACAACCAATCAAAAAAAGGTTACAAACATTATAGAGATAGATTTAACCAATTCGCGTGATTTACTATTTGGAACACTAACTCGTTCTCAAATAGAAGACATTGATAAGGCAGTTAAGTCTGTCCCCCAGAAAAGGAAACCAACCGAAGAAGAATATAAAAAAATGTATTCTATACGGGATTCTATGCAGGAATTATCTGGCGCAATTCATCTTGATATCAAATGCAATAGCACCCAGAGCAGACTTCAATGTTCATTTAATCATTTCCAACAATTTATTGAGAAAAATCCATCAAAAATAATTGCAAAAAGCGATACCAATGAATTTCGCGGCGGTTCAATTTCTTCTCATATTGCATCTTCTCGTCGTGTTTTCAAAAAGAAACCGACTGTATAATATCGTTAATCACAACATTTGCTTCAGACTTTGAGAGACTGCGAGGTCCAACCGTATTGCTTGGAAATGTATGATTGTTTGTTTTTTTTATAATCGTATCTGCATAAGATACTAGGTCATTGTTGAGTTTTATGAAGTAATGACACTGAACATTATAATCTTTTCCATCGTTTTTATAACATTTGCCGGCGAGACCACCGACACGACGAAATGCAAAATGGTATTTTTCAGTCGGTTTTACATATTCAAATCTATCTGGATTTATTTTTTCTTCAATTTTTCTATCTGTCTCGGATTTCTGCCATATTTGAAATACACATGGAACATCATATTTTGAACCATTTATTACAAATGAGTCTTTTTCAAGTTCAATTGACTGAATCATATGAAATTTCAAATCAAATGCATTAAACATACTTGGTTTTGTGAATGATTTTGGAAGGATGAATGCTATTATTTTTGCAAACTCGCAACTTTTTGAAATGAATGCTTTTGCCAATGAGGATTGTCTTCCAAAGGGAGGATTGCCGAATACGATAATATCTTTGTTGGATGGCGGGGTCCATTCCAAGTAATCTTGTTTGATTATATCTTTTGCTTTTGGTTCCAGGTCAACACCCATCTTTTGAAAAGAAGATGGTATATTATGTAGAAAAGCTCCATTTCCGGCCGATGGTTCAACCCACAAATAATCACTTGTAAAAGGCAATAAATCAATAACACGCTGAATGCATGATTTTGCAACGCTTTCATTTGTGTAAAACTGGTCTTTATTGTTTGTTCTAAATTTTCCGGTGTCTTGTTTTTGAGAACTATTTATCAGTTCAAGTATACCATCGCGTTTTTTTCCACTATATCCTTTGATGTTATTCTCCTTACAAAATGCAATCAGTTCATCACGAGTTTTATTTGAATAGTCCATTTGATATATTGTTATAATTATACTGTTAATATATTTATTTATTTCAATTTTATAATCGAATATGTGCAAAAAATTGTCTAGTATTTTGCAAAGGTTTGGACCGAATTATTTTTTATATCTTCTGCTTCTAATTTTCCTTCTTTTCGTTTTTCTTCCTGAACCTAAGCCTATGTACAAAGGATTGTAGAGAAAAGTAATGCTTAAAAATTGAACTATTTTTATTAATTTTACTATAATTAAAATTAATAAAAATATATGTATATTTAAAATGCAATCTGTTGGATACATCTACACGCGGTTTCACGAATCTTATGAAAAATACGATGCTTGCAAATTGGGGGAAACTAACAATATCCCAAATCGTGATTCGGGATACGCAACCGGAGAGATAAAACGCGGATATTTTGATAATGTGTATGAGGTACCATATGAATCTCGCAAAGAGATTGAAACAATTTTACAAAATGAATTCAAAGAATGGCATATTAAGATTGACGGTGGAAAAGAATTCTTTAACATAAAAATTATTTCTCTAATTGAACCGTGTCTAATAAAATACAAAATTGAATACAAAAAATTAACAAGCAAGCAAATTCGACAGTTAATAAGATGCTACCGCATTCAAAAAATAATGAAAAAAAAAAAAATAAAATCATTAATTAACTTTCTCAAAATAAGCAAAAATGTTGTTCCGAGAAATGATCAAACAATTATTATTGAAAAAACGGTTGCGCATTTTCAACAATACAATAAAGGCATCCTGGTATTAATGTGTGGAGTTGGTAAAACACTTATATCATTATGGGTGTCACAAAAAATGGGTACAAACACAATTTTAATTGGTGTTCCAAACAAATTATTGTTAAAACAATGGGAACAAGAAGTCGGAAAAATATTTCAAAAAATTAATTGTTTGACTGTTTCAGGTGGAGTCAATGTATCTGACATTGCACATTTCTTAGAAAATAATAAGGAACAGTGTATTGTAATTACGACATATGCATCATCACATAAAGTATTGGATGCATCAATGCGCGTGTCGTTTGTGTTTAATATGAAAATATTAGACGAGGTTCATCATTTGACTTCAAATAATATAAATGAAGAAGAGAGAAAAACCTATATCCAAATATTGAAGATAGACTCCGCAAAACAGATTGCACTCACTGCAACTTTGAAAATTTTGGAAAACAAAGAAAACATGAGCGATGATGATATTATTGTTTCAAATGACAATAATGAATATTTTGGCGAAATCATCGACCGAAAATGTTTGTTATGGGCAATTAATAAAGAAGTAATTTGCGATTATGTTATTCAAACTATCATGACAAATGAAGAACAACTTGAACGAGAATTGCTACAGTTTAATGTAGTAGAAGAAAATGATAAACGACTGTTTTTGAGTGCATTTACATCTTTAAAAAGTATCCATGATGGTCATTCTCATCATTTACTTATATACGCAAACAATAAAGAGAATTCATCAAAACTGGTTCAGTATGTAACATCTCTTTTGAAAAATAACTATTTTGACATACCCGAATTATTCAGTTCAAACTATCACAGTGAAATGAACCCGAGAGAACAAAGCAAAATATTAACTGACTTTAAAAATGCAAAGTTTGGGATAATATCATGTGTTTATTGTTTGGGTGAAGGATGGGATTTTCCATTATTAGATGCCGTCGTATTTGCAGAAAATATGAGTTCAATTATTCGTATTGTTCAGTCAGCATTACGAGCAAGCCGAAAAAATAAATTTCAACCCGATAAGATTACAAAAATTATATTGCCAATTTTAAATAGAGATGATTGGTTAGAAAATAATGAAAATTCAGATTTAAAAAAAGTGAAAGAGGTTATTCACCAAATAGGGTTGGAGGACGAAACCGTTGCACAAAAAATCAAAGTGTTCAAAATTACCATTGAAAAACATTCACCAAAACCAAAAATGCCAAAACATGAATCAATCATAGAATTTGGCGAATATGATGACGAATTTACACAAAAAATAAAATTAAAAACGGTTAAACGCATCGTTTATGGAATCAGTTATGAAAAAGCGAAGAAAATAATTGCTAGCAAAAAAATAAAAAGCAAAGAAAGCTATTTTGAACTATGCGAAAACGACAATCGTTTATCCAAAGAACCTGAAATTCTATACAAAGGACAATTTGCCAACTGGATCGATTATTTAAGCATTGAAAGAATATACTATGATTTGGAAACTTGTAAATCCAAATCAAATGAGTATATATCTATTCATAATGAACTCAAACAATACTATTTGAATTTGTCAATGCTCGTAAATGAATTGTGCAAATTAGATATATTATTCCCACCGAATGAGTTATGGGTCGAATACTATGGCGTAAAAGATGTGCGAGATATTATTACTCTAACAAACAAGAAAAAGAAAATGGGGGCTATTCTATAATTTTTGGGATTTATTTAGGAAAAAGTAAAAAATCCTTTTTTCACTTTTTTTCATAAAATTGAAAAAAAAAGATTTAAAGTAAAAATATCTTAAATACATATATACAAAATGTCAAAACAATACTCCTGTGATTTATGCAAGAAGGTGTTCAGTCAAAAGATTGACTTTACAAGACACCAAAATAAGAAGGCACCGTGCATTACATTAACCGAAATGCAACAAATCAGTCAAGCAACAGTGGTAAACACGGATAATAAATCATCGCTTGTGAATGTATTCAAAGGTTGTTTAAATATTTTGAGGGACAATGAAGGGCTAACTGGAGAGAAAGCATTAAGAACATTATCATATTTATTAATACTAAAATTACTTGAGCCACATTTTGGAAGTGAGATTGATATTGATAATTATGAATATGATTTCAGCCATATTGATGATAGTATGGTTGTCAATCATAGAAGCAAATTATTAGAAATTGTTCGTTTCTGTAATTTGGCAAATGAAAAGGAAGACAATATTCCGGTGAATATGAAGTATTTATGGGATGATATTTTGTCAGTTCATCGTACTACCAAAAATATATTCTTGAGAGGCAAAGGATTTGATATCCAACATAAATCTACGTATAAAAAATTAATTGATAAACTAAATATCCTCCCGACAACTGATGCAGATATATTGGGAAATGCATATGAAGAAGTTATTCAAGATATTATGACGGGAAAAGTGCTTGGACAATTCTTTACCCAGCCATTAGTTAAAAAAATGATGGTGAAGTTGATTAATCCGCAAATACATCCAGATGGAAAAATAGATACTTGTGGAGATCCTACCATGGGAACTGGTGGTTTCTTGATTACCTATTTGCAAGAAATATTGAAACAGGCGAAAGAAAAAGGAATAAAACCAGATTGGGATTTTATAAAAACAGAAGGAATATATGGAAAAGAATTAGAACCGGACACATATCAATTGGCAGTTTCAAATATGTTAATTTCATCAGGACATATGTTTGAACAATTGGATAGAGGCGACAGCATTCGCGTTCCAATTACAAGAAAGTTTGATAATATTCTTGCAAATCCACCATTTGGAATAAAGGGATTAAAATATGATGATTTTGAAACTCCATTAAAGTCTGAATATGTTCCCATTAAAACCGACAATGCAGTTAGCTTGTTTATCCAAGCAATTATTTATATGTTGAAGATTAATGGCAAATGTGCGGTTGTGTTGCCTGACGGACAAGATTTATTTTCAAAAACAAATACCACATTGGTTGCGATTAGAGAATATCTTATGAAAACTTGTGATTTGAAAGAAATTATATATCTACCATCAGGTATATTTACATACACATCTATTAAAACCTGTGTGTTTTACTTTGTGAAAAAGAGAGAAGGAACGGATGTTTTGGAAACCAAGACTATCGTATCATCAAAGACACAAAAAGAAACTGGTAGAGATTACAAGTTTTCAAAAACACACCAAACAACCAAAGTAAAGTTTTATGATTACAATCCTTATGAAGATATAAAAAATCTATTAGTTGAAGTTCCTATTGAGAAAATTGTGAGTAATTCATATTCACTTAATTATGCCGAATATATGAAAGATGAAACTGAAGGGGAACAATACGAAGAAGGTGTTGTTGTGAAAACACTTGGTGAAGTTTGTAGTATTGATTATGGAACACGAATTGTAAGAAGTAATAATACAGAAGGAGAATATCCTGTTTATGGAAGTGGAAGAGCGATGTTTTCTACAAATACATTTAATCGTGAAGGATATAATATATTAATTGGTAGATTTGCATTATCATTAGAATGTGTTAGATTTACTAATGAAAAAATATTCTTAAATGATAGTGGATTATCTGTAAAACCCAAAACAGATATTTTATTACACAAATATATTGGATATTACTTATTACACAATCAAAGTATTATATATAATTGTGCAAGAGGAACAGCACAGAAAAACTTGGAAATGGATATATTCAAATCAATAAAAATCCCTATCCCATCACTTGAACGTCAACAAGAAATCGTAAAATATTTAGATTTTATATACGAAAAGGCAAACAAAACGAGTACTGAGAAAATTGCTGAATTGAAGCAATTGAATCAGTTTTGTTTGAATAATCAAAAAATATTTGGTGAGAATGTTGTGAAAACACTTGGAGAAGTTTGTAATTTTAAAAATGGAAAAGGAATTAAAAAAGATACATTAATTGAAGGTGAATATCCTGTTATTGGCGGAGGTCAAAAACCTATGGGATTTCATAATGAATATAATACAAATGAAAATACTATTTTATGTTCTTCAAGTGGAGCATATGCAGGGTTTATTAGTAAATACGATAAAAAAGTATGGGCAAGTGATTGTTTTTCAATAATTCCAAAAGAGAATTCAATAGATAATAATTATTTATATTATTTGTTAAAAACTATACAGGATAAAATATATAAAACTCAATCAGGCGCAGCACAACCACATATTTATTCAAAAGATTTACAAAATAATAAAATCCCAGTTCCTTCAATTGAACGTCAAAAAGAAATTGTTGAGTATTGTGAATTTAATGATACACTCATTAAACAATTAGAGAAAGAGATTGAAAATAATAAAAAACAAGCACAACAATTTATTACAGGTATTGTAATATCGCAAGCGCGTTCACTCGAAAATGAATTTGTTGCAACTACAACAGATATATAGACGATTTGCAATCTAAAAACAATTCATATTTGGGAAAGCATGGGTTTATTAAACAAATAATTTGTCCTTATAATAAAAAATTTGTTAGTGTTATTTATTTAATTCTCTATTATAGACAATCAAAAAAATTCAGACGTAAAATATGAATTATTTTTTTAAAAAATTAGTTATTTTAATGCATTTACATTTTCGTTTATTACATTTTAAACATTTAAGTATATTATATTCATCTTTTATAAAATGACTCGTTAGACATTTACAATTATTTATATTACAACCAGAACATTTATCATTATTAGATTGAGAATGTTTCCAAAAATTTATTTCATTCCTTATTTTATCTTTTTCATATTCTTCTTCTTCTTTGCGTTTAAGCTCTCTTTCTTCTTCTTCTTTTTTGCGATTAAGTTCTCTTTCAATTTTTAATTTTATTTGCAATTCTTTTAATCTATAATCTTCACTGCTCATAAGTAATAACTCATTTTTCTCTAATTTTTGTTCTTTTTCTTTCATTTGTTGTTTTCTTTCATATTCTTCTTGTTTTTCCCTTTCTTTTATTTGTTTAAATCTTTCATATTCTTCCTTTAGTTTCATTTTTTTTATTTCATATTCTTCTTTGTATTTACAATGATCACACTTATAATCTCTAATACATTCAATTATATTTTTACCAGAATTTATTTCATTTATAAAAGTTTCTGCTTTAACTTCAAACCACGGTTCCGGTCTATTTTCTTCTTTTGTTTTATTTTTATAACATATTTCAAAAATATATTTTAGTTTATTATTTTCTAATAATGCTACATCAGCACTTCGGTTAGAATTATTGTAGTTAAATTTATATTCAATAACTGCACTAGTATTGTTTTTATTTTCTTCATAATTGATGCTCCTTAAAAAATATTTATGTTCTTTATTGCAATAATAACACTTTCTATAAATACGTAATAAGTATTTATTATCTATTAATGTTTTCATTAATAATTTGGCGTCTTTGTGTATTTGTGTTTCATTCGGTTTTTCATAATAACTACATGGATTGTCTGACTTATAATGAGAAAAATGAGGTTTTTTTATTTTTCCGTTTCTAAAAATTACATCTTTTTCACATGAAGGACATTTATATTTATTTATTTTATTTGCTATTTTAGGATATTCATATGTATTGGTTGCTTTATTTATTGCTCCCATAGAAAAATGATTTTGCATATTTATTTAACATATATAATAATATTTAAGTAATTGGTATAAATAATCTACATTTATAAATCAAAAAAAATAAAAAACTTCAAAATTAGTGGTTAGTTTTCAGGTTTTTTCGGTGGTGAGTTTGGTGAGTTTTGTTTGTTTTTTATTTGGTAATAGAAAAATAAAACAAATGTTTGGTCCTCTTCTAAAAATTTTTACAAAACTCAAAAAAACTCACCACACTCACCACACCCACCACATCTTATTATATTTATAAATTATATATAATAATGATACTACAAATGCAGTAAAGTAATGATAAAATGAAAAAGAAAAGCGTGGTGAGTTTTTTTCAACTCACCACAACTCACCACACAACCCTCCACCTTTATTTTTTATAATTCTTAAGTAAAAAATAAAAAATCACATAGGACTAACAAACCTTCTCCTCACCACCACTTTCTTTATCAACTGAATATACAAACCCAGAATCTAACAAACCAAGTTTTTTAAACCCACCAACCAAATTCGGAATATTCCAGTGAAATTGTGTATTATATCTTGTAATATGTTTATCACCAATCGAACAAAAATTCGCATTGGCAAATTCGTCATTCTTAAGTTTCAAACCAAACGAAGTCAACGATAAAACACCAACTTCTTTGCCTTCCTTCCACTCAGAAACATATTTTTTATAACGAGAATATAATGCACTCATAGAATCATCAGTAAGTATTCTATTCTCCAACTCCCATTTAATCCAGCGCAACCAATTTGGACAATTCAGGCAGGTCATATCCCTCAATGCAGAAGTATTAGGAATATTTTTTTGAAACTCAAAAGGATTCGCATATGTTTTAAAACCCTTCAAATATTGATAATAAGCCCACACAACATCGGGATCATTAATAGCACCAATCAAGTTTTTAAAATACTTTTCATTTCCACGGAAGCTTTTATCAACATCAAATGGAGCAAAACGCCGATTCGCCAAACCAGCCGGAACAGCATTACGAGTATTTGTGCTCATAAAATAAGTCGCCAAATCTTGCATGTTATATTGGTTGATGCCCTTCTCATTCACACTCATCTTCTTCTTTGTAATGGCGGACTTCAACTGGTTGACATTAGAATGATTGTCTTTACCATCAGCCTCCTCCACATTCACAATCAATTTTGATTTTAACATACCATTGAATGTAGCATAAATTTCTGCATTATCGGCAACAGATAAATAATAATCCTCACCGATTAATCGTTTTCCAATCAGTTCATCAAAGAACAGATTCTTACCAGTTCCGCCACCAAGAGAAACAATACCATCCTCATCACGAAATAATAATGCAACCTGACATTTCTGAGAGGGATTTTGGAGAATCCATGCAAGAACATTACAAAGATAAAAACCAAACCCGCCAGTTAAAATTTCGTGATGTTTGAGAATAATTTGCAAACCAGAATCAATCTCAGTTTGACGGGCAGGCAGGTATGGTTCTTTTGGCCTACATTTTTCAGCTTCAAATCCACGAAACAAGTTGAAAACATTGGGAGGGCAATTCTCAATGTCAGGGATAAAATCAACTCGGTCTTTTTTGCATCTGCTTTCATCTTGATTATATTCATCCAAAAATATCTTTTTCACATCTTTGTCCTTAATAGCATCGTATTCGACCCAGTTCATATCAGTAGTAATAATTTTCATATCCCGAAACGATATGGTTGAAATCTCCTGAGTGTATTGGTCAACACAAATAAAATTAGCTCCGATTTGATGATATTTCTCTTCAAATTTTAGTTTCTTTTGTTGATATTGACACATAGCTTTTTGTGGAGGCTTCCAATCAAACTTAATTTGTTTTTGAGTCAAGATAACACGAACACCAGAAAACAAAGAGATGGCCTCCGAAAACTCAGCCATAATATCTTTTGGAAATTCAGTTTCGCCCTCCAGCTTGCGAACAAACCCTCCATCATGAATTGGAACATCGAATCTGAGTCCTTTCTGAGTTAATGCATAATCTACCATCTCTAACAGTTCTCTCTCTTTTGTCTGGAATAACAAAGCCATGAGTGAAGCCTTTGGATTATTTTTAGTTTTGACAGTCTTCTTTTCTTTTCCCATTTTAATAGTTGTCAGATGTTCGTTTCTAACCCAAAGTAAATCCATCAACTGCTTTGTTTCCTTTTCTAACTCCCGCAAAAATACAAAACCTGCATCTTTAACGTTTCCTTCTACAATTTCATAGTGTTCATTGTATAACTTTATATCACCGCCATATAAGATTTTTAAGAATTCAGTCTTTGCTAACTTGCGATTGTCAGAAACCATTGCAAGACATGAGTCACGATTCTCGCAATATTTTTTAAGATTTGGAACATACAATCCATTTTGCTCAGCATGCCATACGGCAATATTGTAGTGGGCATTTTCGATATCAATGTCCCAATAAAACTTTTCAGCAAGGGGATTGCGAATATCAAAACGGAACCCGGCTAACCCAATACCATCAGCAGGAAAAATCCGACCTAGACGATGCTCAGCGCATCCAGTAGCAAAATTATATGTGACAGAGAGAGTTCCACCACTCGTTCGGTGTTTATTGTACTGGGTAAGTCGATTGCGGTCAGCACGAGCAAACGATTCATCAAGCAATATCGCTTTGCAATGGTCTTCATTGAACAATTCTTGTTTCGAAATAGGGTAAAAAGGGGGCTGGTAGGTTTTGAACATTTCGGGGATGCCACAAAATGATTTTTGTTTAGAAACTAGTAGTAGTGGAATATCGCATAAATTGGTGGTTATATCACAATTAATCTTTGACATAGTAGTTTGTATATTTTGCCTAAAGATATTAAAAATCGTTAAATAACGAATTCAAAAAATCACTCCCTAAATATTTTATATTTGATAGTTTTTTGCAAAAGACCTTCATCGTTAATTTTTTTAAAGCTGTTCTTTCCCTCAAAAGTATAGCCCTGTTGTTTCAAAATGTTTCTTACAATATTAAGATAGCCTCTCTTCACATCATTCGCCAAACAAGGTTTAAATGTTGATAAGGTACTGACAGCAAAAACCTTTTGGATCTCGTCCTTCAATGCCAAAATCTCAGTTTGTTTCTCTGCATCTTCATCCAAATCGGAGAGAAAGAACTCGGTCCCCACAATTGCAATCAGTTTTTTACATATTTCTTCGCGTTCATTATGATATTTATCGCAGAGTTTTACTCTAGTCATTCGTTTATATATAATAGAGACAATCTTTAAATTGTAATTCCGCGGTTTGCCATTTATCCAAAAGGTTTGTAGAGAAAACCACTAGACAAATGACGGGACCGAAGGTCCCGGGCCGACCGGAGGGAGGCCTATATACAAAAGGATTTTTAATTGTTGATTTAAAAAAATTTTTAGTTTTCTCTGCAGGTTTGATTTTTGAAACAGTTTTATTGGATGTGAGAAACAAAATGAAAAAAGTTTTGGATGACTTGTATGTGAATTGTTTATGTAAACATTGATGAAAGGGTCGCGCCGCAGGCGCATAATCAGAGGCTGAGTTTATTTATTGAGTGTGTTTTCCGATTACGAGACTTTTTTCCACCGCGGTTTTCAAAGGGTCTTTTCATAATTTGACGAAGTATAGTCTTATCAAATTCGGAAAATGCACGCCCCATTATAGTTTTGTCTGTATCCAAACAAACAATGTTGTTTATGCTTTGTATATTCGTATTATCTTGAAAATAACATTTTTTATGTTCTCTAAAACCGTCTTGGATATTAGTTAAGTGTTGGATTGTTTTGTGAAAATATATTATTTTTTCGTTTGGATTAATTGGAAAGGTATCTATACTTGGTTCTGCGGTTTCTAAGTTATATCTTGTCTCTGAATGTGATTTTCTGTTTTTTCTTGTTTTTCTTGACTTAGTTGTTTTTTTAACTGTATCATTGATATATTGCTTATCGGCAATAACCTTATATTCATGTTGTCGTTTTCCAAAATGATAATGAAAATCAAATAATGTGTCATTAATCATCGTAGGAATTGAAAAATGTAACCCATATGTATTTTCTGTAATTTCTTCGTCATTGTCATTGGTATAAACATTTTTTTTATTATCATTAGTAATATAAATTTTTATACCATTAACAATAATATAGGTGCATTTGGGGTTACTCTTCCTAACTTTTTTTATTTTATCTGAATCCGTAAAATAATATAAACTGACACAATCATTAGTATCGGTAATTACATTAGTTGGATTGATATAATAATTATAAAAATCTATATAATTAAAAATATAAGACATTATAATAACTATATAAAATTATTTTTTTATGATTTTATATGTTAAATTTTATTTTTAAAGAAAAAACAGAAAATTATAAAAAACAAATGCGCCCATTAGAAGATTTGGAAACTTATCAAATACGAACACAGGAAACTATTATTTTGATAAATGATAATAATGAAATAAATTTATCATTTACATTTGATATTTATTATGTATGGGATTACTTTTATCATCTTCGTCATTTTAATTTTAAAATAGATTGCAATGATGATTTAAAACCATATGCCAAAAATTTTATAGAAAATAATTATTTTGATAAAAGTGTTTTTGATAATTATCCATAAACTAGTCGTGTAAACAACCCTCTACTTTTATTATTTAATAAACAATAAAAACAAAAAGGATAACCCCACATTGGAACCAATTTTTTATTAGTTTGAATAAAGGGTTTGCAGCGAAAACCGCGAGAGAAAGGACGGGGCGAAGCCCCGGGCCGACCGGAGGGAGGCCAATTCACAAAAAGGTTTTAACCGTTGATTTGAAAGAATTTTTAGTTTTCTCTGCAGGTTTGATTTTTGAAACAGTTTTATTGGGTGTGAGAAACAAAATGAAAAATGTTTTGGATAAGTTGTATGTCATTGGTTTATATAAACATTGATGAAAGGGTCGCGCCGCAGGCGCAACTGCGGGGCCGAAGGCCCCGGCCGGCCCCGTAGGGGGCGTGAAGCCGACGTAGGAGGCTTATTTGCAAAATAGTTTGAGAGAAAAATAGTGTTTCTCTACACAATTGTATTTTGAAACATGTTTATTAATATGATTAAATAAAAAGACTGCATAACTGGTAAGGAAAAATATTTACAATATTTTATGTAAACCAACTGCATAATAATTATTTATACAAATAATTAAAAAAATGACTGCACAAATGGTAAGAGAAAAAATATTTAATAAACAATTTGTTTTAACTGCATGATAAATATTTATACAAATAATTAAAAAAAATGGCTGCATAAATGGTAAGAGAATAAACTACAATAATAACAATCGAAATTTGGCTGCATAAATTTATTCTATATAGTCTTTGAAATATTTGGCTGCATAATTGCAGCCAAATATTTTGACA